>ULUY01083222.1_pt1 | contig 27394 bp, 33 predicted proteins | sample 1959031 | NCBI WGS metagenome assembly ULUY01 (sample SAMEA4835774, study PRJEB28245) | human gut metagenome | biome: gut microbiome; material: fecal sample | place: Denmark | collected 2008
GCGGGGGCAACCCCGGGCGGGCCGCCGGGCGGGAAAAGCCGCCGGGCCGAAAGGAGCACACCATGGCAGTCAACCACACCAACCCGGCAACCGCCGCCGACCTTTCCCGGGAGACCTTCGGGCTGGAGCTCGAGTTCTTCGGCATGACCCGCCGCGCCGCCGCCGAGGTGGTCGCGACCTTCTTCGGAAGCACAACCCGCCACCGCGGCGGCGTCTACGACAAGTACGAGGTCGAGGACCCCGCGGGCCGCCGCTGGACGGTGGTGTTCGACTCGAGCATCAACGACGCGCCGGACTTCTTCGGCGAAGAGTGCGAGCTGAACAGCCCGGTCCTCGGCTGGGACGACCTCGGCACGGTGTGCAAGCTCATCGAAGCCCTGCGGGCCGCCGGGGCCAAGACGAACGGGGCCTTCTGCGGCATCCACGTGCACATCGGGGACGCGGAGCACACCCCGGCTTCCCTTCGGAACTTGGTCAATCTGGTCAACGCGAACGAGGACCTGCTGACTCTCGCCCTCGGGATCACCCCGGAGCGCCGGAACCGCTGGTGCCGCCCGGTCGACCCGCACTTCCTGCGCCAGCTGAACACCCAGAAGCCCACCAGCCGCGCGGCGATTGCCCGCCTTTGGTACGGCGGAAACGACTGGGAGGCCTGCGCACACGAGCACTACCACTCCAGCCGCTACCGCCTGCTCAACCTGCACAGCCTTTTCCAAGGGAAGGGCATCGAGTTCCGCGCCTTCAACGCCACCCTGAACACCGCCGAGGTCCTCGCCGACATCCAGCTCTGCATGGCCCTTTCGGCCCGCGCCAAGGCGATCAAGACCGCCAGCCCGGCCCGCCCGGAAACCGACAACCCGAAGTACACCTTCCGGTGCCTCCTCCTGCGAATCGGCATGAGCGGGGACGCCTTCAAGACCGCCCGCGAACAGCTGATCTGCCGCCTGCCCGGCAATGCCGCTTGGCGCAGGGCCGCCTGAGCACACGGGAATGGGCGCGGGCCACGCACACGGCCCGCCCGCTCCCAAGGACACCCGGCTTCTGAATCGGATGCCCTTGGGAACGGCCCAGCCGCCGCCAAATCAAGCGCCCCGGGCGCACACCCGGGAGAAGGAGAACACCATGCTTCCAAATCTGACCTTCATCATCCGCTTCACTCACCGCGAACAGGGCGTCGGTGTGCCCGGTTCGGAGGAGGAATTCACCAGCCTGCCCGAGGCTTGGGACGCCTTCCGGATGTTCGCCGAGCCCGACAGCGCCGAGCTGTACTCCGGAATCGAGCTGGTCGAACTGAACTGGACCACGCACACGGAGCGCCGGATCGCGGGCATGACCTTCGATTCGGCCACGGGCAACTGAATCGCCCCGCCTGAGCCGAAGGTCGGCCCCCGGATGGCCTGCGGCACAGGCCGAAACCTACCCGGTGAACACCGGGGACGGTCGCGGGAGCCGAGCTTCCGAATACACGCGCACAGCGCAGGAGGTAAACACCATGGAGAACACCACCGGCAATCGTCAGCTTCTGAATCGACTGCAGGCCCTGTGCGAGGGCACGCCCTACGAGCTGCGCATCCGGGAACGAGAGAACAGCATCGGCCTGAGCTTCTACACCCGCGCGGACGCTCCTGAATACACGCCCTACATGTGCGTGGAGGACGAGGTGTGCTTCACCGGGAGCTTCCGAATCACGGTCCAGACCACCAGCTACGGAGCCCTGCCGCCCGAGGACATCCTGCAGGTCGCGCAGGGCCTGATGACCGCCGCCCAGCTGGCCAAGGCCATGAGCACGGAAATCCAGCTTGCCGGTTACCGGGTGATCGGCAACTGAGCACACGATGGTGTGTGCTCTGAAATAAAGTTTCGCCGATGCACATAACCGCCTGCTAATCGCTTGCTATTCCCCGGCAAAAGAGTGATGAATACGCTGCCGCCCGGGCAAAGGCCCGGAGCTTCAGAATCGAGGAGGCTTTCAAATGAAGCACATCAAGTACGACCTGGACACCTGCATGGACATCTTCGACTGGTTTGACGCCGCCGAGTTCGACTACCTCAACCACATCATGCTCAGCAAGCTGGATGGTGACGAGCGTGTACGCCGGGCATTGCCGGAAATCCGAAAGCGCGCACAGTGGCTGGTAAGGATACACCGCGGCTGCGAGAACGCCTACCCGGAATACACCGCTGCCTGAGCTTGCAAATCAAACCCGCCTGACGATGGCCCCCGGCACAGGCCGAAACACCCGCAAGGGTGTCGCGGGAGCCTTGGCTTCCCTAATACACCAAAGGAGGATTACCGACATGTGTGTAATCTGCGCATCACCCAAGGGCGTGAGACAGCCCAACCGCTCCGAAATCAAGGCCATGTTCCTGCGGAACCCCGACGGGGCCGGATACATGGTGGCCCGCGACGGCAAAGTGACCATCCACAAGGGCTTCATGAACCTCGATGAGTTCCTGAATGCCCTCAAGGCTGAACACTTCACCGCGAAGGACAGCGTGGTGTACCACTTCCGCATCAGCACGCAGGCGGGCATCAACCCGAGCATGACCCATCCGTTCCCGCTTTCAAATCAGCGCGAGGTGATGAAGGCGCTGGATGTTCACTGCGGTGTGGGCATCGCGCACAACGGCATCATCCGGCTGACCAGCGATCCGAACGAGAAGGAGTACAGCGACACCGCGATCTTCATCGCCGACTACCTCTCCCAAATCATCGGGAGCCCTTCCGACCTGCACGACCCCGATGTGCTGGAAACCATCCGGTGCCTCATCGGCTCCAAAATGGCCATCCTGGACGGCTCGGGCTACATCGCCACGGTCGGACAGTTTTTCAACGAGCGCGGCCTGCTCTACAGCAACCTCTACCACCGGGGCGTGTGGAGCTTCTGAATCGCCGCGTACAGCGCAGCCGCTTTCCAATGCGAAGGCGGCCGCTTTTTTTGTCTTGCGCAGAAAGCCGCCACGTTGGCCCGTGTCGCGCGCTTTGGAATCCGCTGGGCCGTTTGCCCGCCCTCGGGGACGCAGGCCCGACAGCGGGCCACGTGCGCCCAACGTGCGCAAAGGAAAAGCGCCGGGGCATTGCTGCCGCCGACGCTCGTGAATCTGCCAGGGTGTTATTTGGCTTCGAGGATGTTCGCTGCCACCTGTACGTCACCGCTGTCCGTCATGCGGAAGCGGAGCATGACCGGACTGTCTTTGGAATCGTACCGTGCCGTGAAGGGCTCGGTCCACAACTCTGTCAGGCCCGGGCAGGTCTCGTAGGCTTCCGCTCTGTACTCGTCGCGGTTCTCGGGGTAAGCCTCGCACAGCTTGTAAATCGCGATCAGCGTGTGCAGCTGATCGGTCATGACCTTTGCCAGCACATCCGCGGCGGTCATGCCGCCAAATCCGCTGGCCGGGCGCAGGGGCTTGCAAATCGCCCACATCGTGAGCGGCAGCTCCTGCTTCATGAAATCCAGCAGGGCTTCAGCCGTGCCGCAGCTGTCGCAGATGTACACATCATCGACATGGCGGCTGAGGGCGTTGGTTTTCAAATCGGGCTTCATGGTGTCCTGCCCGCAGCGGGGGCAGCGCATGTGTTCACCGGCATGCTGTCTGGCTCTCAAATCAGCCAGCCGGGCGATCATCTTCTCAGTCATGCTTCTGCACCTCCTCGTTCAGCTCACGTCGGATTCTGCGCTGTTCAGCCAGCTTGTTCTTGTGCGCCTGCATCCGATCCGCGCTCTTGAATGCCGCGTAGCCGTCCAGATGGCCCATGAGTGTGCGGCGCAGCTCCTTGTGTTCAGCACCGCCGAAGCCCAGCCGGTTCAGCCATGCGTTGGCATGGTACTTGTCCGCTTCGGAATCCGGCCTGCGCGGCAGGACCCGCTTCGCACTCTTGGCGGCCTTGACACAGGCGCTGATGAGCTGGGAGTAGAACACCCATCGGATGGAATCCCGCTCGTAGGGCATGTCCACCGAAACGGCACCGGCGTCGAGGTTCATGCCTGCGACCTGTCCGTCCCGGATGGCGTCATGCAGCATCGTCTCGAAATCGCTGACGCAGGTCAGGCTGGCTGCTGCAAGGTTCTGAATGTACGCCTCATCGATGCGCAGGCAGTTCATTTGCAGCATGCGGTTGATCAGGTCCTGCCGGGCGTACAGCATGTGCATGAGGTTCGTCATGCTCTGCACCGTCCAGTCAGGCTCGTAAATCCGAAGGGTCGTCACCGTGATGTCCTCGGCTGCGGTATCGGCGGGCTCTGCTTCGGCAGGCGCTTCCTCCGCGGTCGCTTCGGAATCCGCTGCCGTCAGCTCGGCGGGCAGCTCGGTGATGTACCCGTTTTCCAGCAGGCATTCAGCGGTGGGAAGCAGGGCTTCGCGTTCGCCGCTGACGGATGCGTCTCTGTTCACCGTAATCTCTCCAATCCGGAAGGCGTAGGTCGGAGTGTACAGATAGACCGCCGGAGTCTGCAGGCGCTCGGAGAGCCTGCGGACCATGGCTTTGCGGTCATCGCACTGGGTTGCAATCGTGATCATGGGGCTTGACCTCCTTGTTTTAGGGTAGTGACATATACGCTCTACCCGCCGGAAAAGTCAAGCGGTCATATGCGGCTTCTGTGCCTGCCGGTGAGAAAAATCGAAGAAACGCAGCTCCTTCTCCATACGGCGGATGTGCTTTGCGAGGTCGCGCCGGTGAATCGGACCGGCATGCTCCATTTCCCGCTTTGCCGCATCGATCTTCTGAATCAGTTCATCGCGTGTCATGCTTCCTCCAAAAACAGAAGCAGTCCCGGCGGTTGGGCCGAGACTGCGTGTATCACCTGTGCATCCAGTTTTGACAAGCATATCATACCACAAAGACAGGCATGCACACAAGTGCCCTTAACTGCCCAATTTGATGACGCTCTCAAATCCCGGCGCATTGATGATCTCCTCGACCGCCTTCAAGGCCCGCCCGTGCATCTTGTAGGTCGAGCGGATGTGCAGGTGCATGATCTCCGAAATCTCCTCCCAGCTTTTGAAGGCCAGGTAGCGCATTTCCAGCAGAAGCCTGCAGTCCGGGTCGTGAATCTGCTTGAGCACACCGGAAATCTCGGTCTTGAGATCGACGAGGGTGTCGATGGTGCTGTTCAGCAAATCCTCAGCCTCCAGAAGCCGGACAATCGTGTCCTGCAGGGAGGTCACGTTGCGGGTGTGCGAGACCACCTCGCCATCATAGGCCGGGGTGATGCGCTGTGTCAGCGAACGAAGCTGGGACACACGCTCGAGGGTGATATTGATTCTGCGGTCAAGCACCCTCGCTTGATTGAGATACTCCTTGGCGTTCATCTGTCTGCCTCCCTTCTGTGCCGTCTCTCGCCGGTCATGTCAGAACCTCCTGTGCCTGCCGATGTTCACATACCGCTGGCGGCGGGGCTTCTGTTCTTCGGGCTGTGTGCCCGGCTGCTGCTCCTGCTTCTGTGCCAGCCTGTGTTTGCGGCGCTGCTCATGCACAATGTGCTCAAGCGCCTCACCGGCGGTGGGGTCATAATAGCCGTCATGGTTTCTGCGGTAGTTCATGGGCTGCCTCCTTTGCCTTTTCCTCAAGGTACTCGTAAATCGCTACCAGCAGCCTGATGATCAGCGGATGATTGTTCCAGCTGGCTGACACAGCAGCGATGTCATTTGCCGCGGTTTCCCACCAGACAAGCGAGGCTGCCTGATCGGACATGGGCGGCGGTGACGGGTGTGCGGCGAAGTATCTGTACGCCGCTCGAAAGATCTGGGTCTCAGCGTCACTCATCAAGCTGCGTCACCTCGATTCGGATGCCGGGCCGTGTGCGGGTCCAGCGCTTTGTGACGGTTTCCCGGCACACCTGCGCGTCATCCCTCCAGAAGCCGACGCGGGTCATACAGTCCTTGAGGAGCTTCTGCAGGTTGTCTGTGTCGGGACGGGTCACCCGCAGCGCACCCTCACGGTGTGTCTTGCTGGGAAAATACCACTCGACGGTCAGGGCCAGAGCGCCCTCCAGCGGCGTGTCAGGCCGGTTGAGCCGCAGCGCGTGCTCGTACAGCCTGCGGGCCTCCTTCAGGCGCGGGGTATCGTAGAAGACCGGTCGACCGCGGCGAATCATCACCTTGTGTTCCTGTGCGGTGACGGTCGGGGGAATCATGTCGAGAAAGAAATTCATCACGGAAAGCTCCTTTCGGAACGCTTGGTTCACTCCTCGTATGGGGGGGAGGAGTGTAACGAACTCCTCCCCGTAGAGGGTTGTGGAACACAACGCTATATATATAGACGTTCCGTTCCGTTTGCGACCAAAACGTGTAGTCAGATGCGGGTCACGACGCCGCGGTCATTTTGGTATTCGTCCGACATTTCTTTCAGCCAGTCGCGCACCGTTCTGTCGGTCATGTCCAGGTAGGACGCGATTGCGGAAACCGTGACCGGAGTGTCGGGATCGAACGAACAGGCTGCGTATGCCATGCGGATGCGTTCAGCACGCTCATCGCGGCTGCAGTTTTTCCCGCCCCGAATCTTTGCGGCAACGCTGCCCTTGGCAGGAGCCTGTGTCAGCTCCTCGGGCCTTGCCAGCGTGTGTATCGGATAGTCGAACCAGAAGTCCACCGGGATGATATTGGGGAACTCGCGCAGGCTGCTCTCCAATCGCCATGCTGTGCGTCCGAAGGCCTCGGCCTCGTACTTCATATCGCCGTCCAGCTGCAGCTCGATCATGTCCAGCTGCGCATCGGGGTCACGGGCGAACACACCGGAGCCGGACGCACGGTCCTTGGCATCCTTGTTGCCCTGATCGCCCTTGGAGTGATGATGGCAGTAGATGGCGGCACACCCGGTCTCGGCACAGATTTTGTCGAACTGATTGCAGAACAGTGCCATGTCGGAGGCCTTGTTCTCATCGCCGGTGATGACCTTGTAGATGGGGTCGATGATGATGGCGTCAAAATGCTGATCGCGCACACGGCGCACGAGCTTGGGCACCAGCTTGTCCAGCGGCACAGCCTTGCCGCGCAGGTTCCACAGCACGATGTTTGCGGCGTTGGGCTTTTGAATGTGCAGGGCTTCGTAGATTTTGGCAAAGCGGTTGATGCAGCTGGCGCGGTCGATCTCCAGATTCACATACAGCACGCGGCCCTTCTTGCAGGGAAAGCCCAGCCATTTGCGTCCCTCGGCAATCGCAATCGCCAGCTCCATGAGCAGAAACGACTTGCCCGCCTTCGAGGAGCCGGAAATGAGCATCTTGTGCCCGCAGCGGAGTATGCCGCGGATCAGCTCCTCCGGCAGCTCCGGCTGGTGTGCCAGCAGCGCTGACATGTCCTCCAGAGGCGGCAGGTCATCCTCAAGCCCCTCAACGAAATCCATCCAGTCCTGCCACGACCGTCTGCCGGTGTTGACAGCCAGCAGCTTCTGGCGATTTCCGTTCCTGTCCACCCCGGGCATCCGGGACAGCCGGGACGGGTTCTTGTTCGCCTGATCGACGATCAGGCCGTGCCCGATGAGGAACGAGTACAGGTACAGCACCCGCTTGCGGTACTCCGATTCGTCCGGCGCGTCGATGTGCACGATGGCATGCACAGACTTGCCGCCGCTGGACACCAGACAGGCAATCGGCAGCTCCAGCCGCTGATAGGCCGCGAGCTGTTCCTGAATCGGGATCACATCGGATTCCACCAGCGCGTATCGGAAGGCGGTGACATTCCTGTCGGACGCGCCGGTGCCGTCCAGCGGGTTGAAGCGAATCCAGCCGCCCACCTGGGGCTTCCAATCGCCAATGGTCGCACCGAGGTCATCCGGGTATTTGGCCAGAGAGGTCAGCAGCTCACCGGCTGTGCGGTTGAACACGCCGCGCAGCGGTTCCCATTCGCCGTCCTCGTTCTGACGCACCTCGCCGGTGACATAGCCCACATACTCCTCGGGCCTGAACAGCGTCGAGATGTACTTCGCCAGCTCAGCGGTCGGCTTCATGTCAGGCAGAAGATTGTCATACGGAACGGAAATACCCGGCGTTCCGTCATGTTCACGACCTGACGGAACGGAAATTTCCGGCGTTCCGTCATAGGAAAGCTCATCGTTCCAGTCCATGATGCCGTTTCCCTCGAAGGGCTTCCAGCCGCGCTGCTTGGCCATCTGTACGATGGTCGCGCCGGTCACCGGCGTGCCGCTGCCATGAAAGGTGTTCCACTTGCGGGCACACTCGCCGGGATGATAGCGCTGATCGTTGCGGCTCCACTCATCCCAGACGGAGCAGGCGTAGCCCTCATGCTTGAGCGCCATGCCCACGTTCATCCATTCCGCGTAGGACAGATCACGCACATCGACTGCGGAAAGTGCGGAAATCAAGAGGTTATCCATGGGCTATCCTCCTTACGATGGAACATAGGTCGCCGGGTTGAAGCCATACGGCAGCTTCCAGTTCAGCGCCGCAAGCCGGGAAATGACCTTGCTGGCAGCGTCGAAGGACCATGTGCCCACAAACCGGAAGCCGTAGCGCTCCAGCAGACGGATCTGCTTGGGTGTGCTCAGGCCCTCCTTCTGGCGGTTCATCAGGCGGTCGATCAGCATGCTGGCCTTGCCCATGTTCTCAATGCTTCCGGCTTCGATGCCGCGCTTCTCCAGAAAGTCCAGCTGCTTCTGGGATGGCGGGGCCATCTCCCACGCAAAGGTCGGTGTGTAATCAGCCAGGTCCTCGGCGGCGATGGACATGGCAAACTGCAGCGGATCAACCAGCCTGCGCCTGCGGCTGCGCATCTCGGCAAGCTGCCGGGCCAGGGACTGTTCGCGCTCCAGAATCGTGTCGCGCTCCGCCTGCTCCTCGGCTTCCATCAGGTCAACAGCGCCGGTCATGTCCTCCACCATGCGGTCCACTCGCTCGGCTTCGTTTTCATCCCTGCACACCAGGCAGGAGGGGCGGCACAGGTCAAGGCGTTCCGTCTGCCACAGGAAATCCAGCACCAGCAGGTATTCCTTGCCGGGACTCAGGCGCAGGCCGCGACCGATGATCTGCTGGTACAGGCTGCGCACCTTGGTGGGCCGCAGGTTGATGATACAGTCCACGGAGGGGCAGTCCCATCCCTCGGTCAGCAGCATGCTGTTCGTGAGGACGTCGTACCTGCCGCGGTCGAAGTCCTCCAGAAGCTGTGCGCGGTCAGGGCTTTCGCCGTTGACCTCTGCGGCGCGGAAGCCGCGGTCCCGCAGCATGGCACAGAACTTCCGGGAGGTGCTGACCAGCGGGAGAAACACAACCGTCTTGCGGCCCCGGCAGTATTCCAGCATTTCATCCGCAATCTGCGCGAGGTCCGGCTCCAGTGCGCTGCCGATGTCATCCGCTCTGTAATCGCCCTCGGACACACCTACGCCGGAAATGTCAAGCCCCAGCGGAATCATCTGCGCCTTGATCGGGCAGAGATACCCGTCCTTGATGGCCTGACGCATGGTGTACTCATAGGCCAGACTGTCAAAATACTGACCCATCTGTTTCTTCAGCAGCTTGTCCGGCGTGGCGGTCACGCCCAGAACGTTTGCGTCCGGGAAATGTGCCAGCACATGCTGATAGCTGTCCGCCAGACAGTGATGCGCCTCATCCACAAGGATTGTGGAGAAATAGTCCCGCGGGAACCGGGACAGTCGGCGTTCCCGGCACAGGGACTGCACCGAGCCGACCGTCACGGGGAACATGCTGCCCAGACTGCTGCTTTCCGCTTTCTCGATGGCGCTTTCGAGGCCGGTGACCATGCGGAGCTTGTCCGCAGCCTGTGTCAGCAGCTCGCCGCGGTGCGCCATGATGAGGACTCTGCCGCCCTCGCGCACGGCCCCCTCGGCAACCTTGGACATCACGACCGTCTTGCCACCGCCGGTGGGGAGAACAAGCAGTGTGCGCTGCTTGCCCTCTGCCCACTCGCGGCGAATGGCAATCACGGCTTCACTTTGGTAAGGCCGGAGCTGCATCATGATCAAAAGCCTCCGTTCTTCCAGCCCATCTGCTGCTGAACATACTGGGGCTGGGACGGCATCTGCTGTGCGGTGCCGTTCATCACGGCCTGCTCAGCATCCCGCACCCAATCCTGCTGCATGGCCTGCGGATCGAAATCGTAGTAGCGGTCCACGGAGTTGGTGGTGTGCTCAGAGCCGTTGCTGGTATAGGTGCGGGGCTTGAAGTGTGCGCGACCGCGGGCACCCAGCACCTTGCTCCAGTCCATGACCACGCGCTCGCCGGACTTCTTCTGACCGATGGCACGGAAGAAGGCCGCCAGCTTCCATTCGAGGGTGCGGTACAGGATCAGGTCCTCCTTGCAGCTGGCGGTCTGGCCCCCGGGCAGGTCAATGGTGAGCGTAAGGCTGGCCTTGTTGCAGGCGGGAATCTTCGCGCTGCCGGGATAGCGGCCACGCTCGAAGCCGGTCACGGTGAAGGTGTAGTCACCCTCGTCCAGAACGATAAACTGCTGACCGTCGGACTCAATGGCGGAGTCCCAGTCCATCAGGTTGGCATCATAGTTGCTCATTGTGCTTTACCTCCTCAAAACGGCGTGTACTCAGGGCTGCTGCGGATCACGTCCACGATCTTCTCCCAGTGCGGGAACAGCCACTGACGGAAGAAATCCGGGTGATACTGTGCGGGCGAAACCTCCTCGGGATAGTGGCCCTTCTGGGCGACCACCTGACGGATCTGTGCCTCGGTTACCGCGTCCCGCTCCATGCGGGCAGCCAGCTCGGCAAGGAAATCCGGCTGTGCAGGCGGTGCAGGGACGGGAGACTGACCGGTGAACAGGTGCGCGATGTGGCTGTAATCCAGGTCCATCTCATCCGGCAGGCCGAAGCGGTTCTTGGCATCCCAGCAGGGATGATGCGTGGCGTACATGACGCGCTTGCCGCCGCTGGCCTTCTTGCTGCCGCTTTCGGTGCCGGACACAAAGGTCTTGTAGCTGACGAACAGCAGCAGGTCCGGCCACTCGGCCAGCAGGGGCGCACACTGCCGGGAGAGCTTGAGTTCCCAGTGATCGAAGGCACCCATTTCCTCGGGCAGCTCCTGCTTGCGCACACGGGCATGGGCCACGATGACCACATTGCGGCCCGAGGCAAGCACGTTTTCGCAGGCGCGGAGCATCCGGGCAAACTCCTCAGCGAGGTAGGTGTAGCCCTTGCCGAAGCCGAAGGATTCCAGACCGGTCTGCTTGTACTTCTCGCAGATGTGCTTGATGGCCATCTGCTCAGCCCAGTCAGCGGTATCAATGACCAGCGTTGTACAGCAGGAAGGGTCGCGGGCCACCTCCTCGATGGTGTTCAGCAGGCCCTCCCAGCCGGTGAACTGGTCGATGCGGTTGACATCGAGGTAGGTCGTGCCGCCCTCGGTGTCCAGAAACAGCGGGTTGGGCGTTTGCGCCGCCAGCGTGCTCTTGCCGGTGCCCTCAAGGCCGTAGATCACGGCCTTGACCGGCTTGTTCAGGCGTCCGCTCTTGATCGGTAACATGGGACCCCTCCTTACTCATCATCATCCAGCTCGTCGAAGTCCTCCGCGGCGCAGACGGGCTTGCCGTCATAGACGGGATCATCGAAGCCCAGCTGCAGCTCGTTTTCCGGGCACAGCAGGCCGCTGCGGCGGATCTGGTCTATGAAGTACGCATACACCGCCGGGCTTTCGATGCCGATGGTGGAGTCAAGGCTGTTGCTCATGGCCATGTTCGCGCTGCCCAGCCATACCTTGCCGGAGGAGGCCAGCGTCATCTTCGCGTGGACACGCGGGTCAAGGAAGATGCGCAGATCGGGGTACGCCTGCTTCAGCTTCAGCGCCTGATCGGCATACCGGCTGTTGGCGATGATCGTCACGTTCTGCGGGCAGATGCCGAGACCGTTGGGCCGGAAGCACGCATGGGTCGGCAGGGCGAAGGTCACGACCGTCACCTTGTCGTTGGCGCGAATCACGCTGGCCAGGTTCTTTGCCGTGGAAAAGCCGAAGTTGTAGGCCTTCACCTCGGCCCGGATGTTCATACCGAAATCGTCTACAGGAAAGCTCATGTGTTTCATCCTCCATTTCACTTCAGGGAGCACGACTGGCCTGCGACCAGCGCAATGCCCGGTATCGTATTGCCGCCGGTCAGCAGGCGGCGCACAGCGGTCTTGTCGACCTCAGGTTCCTTGACGCGGATGCAGTCGCGGTACTTGTGCCTGCGCAGCCAGCTGATGGCCTTCGCGGCATCGGACACCTCCACCCGGCTGGTCACCCGGTAGCGGAGGGTGGCAATGCCGAGATCCGTTTTCTGGCCCTTGCACTCGCGGTCCAGCACCTCGATGAGCCGTTCCTCGCGGTGTTCGCAGATCCGGCGGCGCTTGGCGAGGCGTTCCTCCTCAGCCTTCAGGGCCGCGGCCTCGGCACGGGTGTCCAGCACCACCTTGGCCAGGTACTCCAGAATCCGGGAGCGCTCCATATCCAGCGCGTTCAGCTGCTGGAGGATGGCCTCGGAGCTGGTGAGGATTTCGCCGGTATCCTCATCGACCTCGAGCTGCTGCATCAGCAGGGCGATCTCCGTGTTGATCTCATACAGGTGCATCTTCTTTCACCTCCGGGGGAACCTCGTGAATTTCCACCTCGCCGACGGTCTTGCCGGGGGTGAGCACCAGCACCTCGCAGAAATCGCCGAACAGCCATTTCAGCAGCCGCTGCGGAAGCCGCGCCGTTCCGCTGCGCAGAACCGGCTGCTTGCGACCATGCTCATCGCACACATTGATGCGGACACGGTGCTTCAGAGTCATCTGGGTCATTTGCTGACCTCCTCTCTGCCGGGCATGACTGCCCTTGGCGCAGTACGGAGATTTGCAGTTCACTTTGAGGGGGTGTCCGCATAAAACTTTTTCAGCTTTTTGCGGGCGGCCTCGATGGACTCGTGGACCGACTTCTGATTCGTGCCTTCACGCCGGGCAATTTCATGGGTTGAAAGGCCTGCGGCGTACATAAGGAAGCGGCTGCGCTGTACCTCGGTCAGCAGGGTGAGCGCCTGCGCGTACCGGGCATTGCTTTCGGCCTCGGCTTCGGAAGCGGTCAGGATGCTCTCCGGGGTATCCGGATCGGCGTACTCCTCGCCTTCAAAGTCGATGGCATCGTAGCTGTAGTGGTGGTAGCGGCATTTGCGGGCAAGGTTGTCCTCCTTGCGGTAGCTCTCAGTCAGGGTGACGGCGATCTCTTCACTGGTTTCGATCTCGATGGTAGTGGTGTCGGAATTGCGGTAGGTAACCTTCATTTTTCAAGCTCTCCTTGCATTTTTTGCTGTCGGAGAGCTGAAAAAGGGCGCATTGAATACAGCTGCAGCCATTACGAATCTCTCCGTTTCTGGTCTTGCAGCGACTTCGCAGTATCGTTGCTGTGAGCACCGCCCGCGCCTTTCTGCGAAATGCCGTGATCAGCGGCTCCGGGTTGGGCGGTGCGAGGTACCATAGGGGCAGTTGATTTGGTCTTCAGTCATCAGCCTGGGCGCGGGGATGAGAAATGTCCCCATTTCCTTTGGAAAGCTGCGTGGCGGACTGAACGAAATCACAGGGGTGCGCATGGGTTCCAAGCATTACTGATCCCGTTGATAAGCAGGCGCATCTCGGAAATCGAACCCCCTTTCCTACAGGACAGGCATTGCAGGAATTCCGTAGGGACAAAAAAACGAGCCAAATGCATAGCTTGGAAGCTATACACCAGGCTCGTCCGTCATGTTTAATCAGCCAGTCGGCTGTGCGGCGTGCTCTTGATGATTATTTCAGCTTTTTGATACCGATCTCCTCATTGCATCGGCTGCATTTCTGATAGTAATCAGCGCTTTCGTAGCCATTCTGACCGGGAATGAAGGTCTCGGACACGGTAAGCAGGCCCGAGTCGATCAGACGGCGAAAGCCGCAGTTCGGGCATATAATGCTGACCATGTTCGCCATTCTGAAGCGGTGGCCAGGGTGTGCGACATTCCTGGCAACGCGGATCGTCTTTCTTTCCATACTCCTCAGTCCTCCTGTCTGTAGCAGATTGAGCTCATCACCCTTGCCATCAGGTGAACATCATGCCGGGCATTTTTACCTCATGGCGACCATCGTCCGGCATATACAGGTCACCCATGAGGGAAGCAGCAATGATCGAATGCTTGCCGAAGCGTCCCCGGATTTCATCGATGCAGTCATCCAGCTTCTGACGGCGCATGCGCCGCGTCTCGTCCACAAACAGATTCAGCTGAACCGCAGAGTCCCGGGGTACGAGTCCGAAGGTCGAAACGCACACGGCGCGAACCGGGTTGTTCCACTGGTAGTTCTCCATGAACAGGATGCGGGCTGCCTGCGCGATCTCCAGCGGGCTCTGTGTGGGAAAGGACACCCGGCTCTGCTTGGCAAGGCCGTAGTTGATGTCGCTCTCCCGGATGTAGACACGAACACCGGTTGCAGCCAGACCATACCCGCGAAGCTGGTGCCCCACATCCTGTGCCAGCTCCAGCATCACCTTCCACACCTGCTCCGGTGTCTCAAGGTTCTGCCTGCAGGTGATGCCGTGGCTGACGCTCTTGACGCCGCACTCATAATTGACCGGCATGACCGGCGAACGATCCAGACCATTGGCGTATCGCCACAGCGCGGTACCGTTCTTTCCGAGCAACTGGCGAATGCACTCATAGGGATAATGCGCAAGGTCACCAATGGTGAGTACACCCCGCGACATCAGCTTACGGGTGGTGCTGTGCCCAACATACAGAAGTTCCGACACGGGCAGCGGCCAGACACGCTCCTCCCAGTTTTCCGGGGAGAGTACAGTCACCGCATCAGGCTTTTTCATGTCGCTGCCCAGCTTGGCCAGTACCTTGCTAAAGGATACCCCGATGGAAACCGTGAGGCCGAGTTCCTCCTTGATGGAGGAGCGAATCTCATTCGCGATTTCCTCTGCCTCATCAAAGGTACGGCAGATCGGAGAAATATCGACCCAGCACTCATCCATGCCATACGGCTCAATCCGGTCGGAGTATCTGCCGTAGACCGCTCGGGCCAGCTTGGAATACTTGCAGTACTGGTCATATTGCGGCGGTACAACGATCAGGCCGGGACAGGCCCGCCGGGCCTCCCAATTCGCCATGCCAGTTTTGACGCCTCGGGCCTTGGCCTCCGCGCTTGCGGTCAGTACGATGCCGTGCCGTTCCTCCGTGCTGCCACAAACCGCGATAGCCTTGTTCTTGAGCTGCGGGTTCAGCATCTGCTCCACGCTCGCGTAGAACTTGTTCATGTCGATATGCAGAATCTTCGGAGTCATGGGCTGCCACCTCGCTTGGATGATTTCAATGTGCCGATTCCGTATCGCTCGGAGCCGACGACAATATGCTATCACAAGAATCTGTGAGTGCCAAGCGAACATGCTTCCCAGTAAAAATAAACTTGTTCCCATTATTCTGCGTTTTCCCCGTTTTGTTCGCCATCAACACTCAAAAAATCTTTTGATAGCTATTTACAAGCGCAGATTCTTGTGATATGCTTATCGTGAAGCTGAACACCAGCTGGTGGAGAAAGGCGGTTTAGTATGGCAAGCAAGAAGACAGAAACCGGCATCGTTGATTTTCCGGTGCAGAAGGCCACAAAGAAACCGCGCATTGCCTTTGGCAGTACCCTGCGCGAATATAGATTAAAAGCTCATCTTGAGCAGGAGCAGGTCGGCAAGGCCTGCGGTGTAACCGGCAACGCGATCAGCAACTGGGAGCGCGACGTCGCACGCCCGGACGCCTCGTTGGTTCCCACCCTGTGCAATCTTCTCAACATCCCGCTGTACGACTTCTTCGGGATGGAGAATCCGAATCCGTACTCTTCGGATGAAAAGGCACTGGTGGCTGATTACCGGTACATGACCGATCCGAACAAGCGTCAGCTGCGGAGCATCGTCAGCGCCATCATCGACAGCCAGGAGGAAACCCGCCGGGAGAACTACAGGAAGAACTTCTGCCACCTCGTCGGGCACGATGCCGGATTGGCAGCAGGCTTTGGCGGCCCGCTTGATGAAGAGCCCGAAGCGTATCCTGTGTTTGTGCGGATCAGCAGAGAGGCCTGCCGCTCCGATGATGTGTTCCCGGTCAACGGCCAGAGCATGGAGCCGGATTATCCGGATGGCTCCATGGTGTTTGTGGAACGTGTGGATGCGTCTGATCTGGAGTATGGTGACATCATTGCCTGCATCGTGGCCGGTACGCCCTATGTCAAGATCTACGAGAAGGACGGCCTCCATTCGATCAACCCGAAGTATTCCGTGATCGGCGTCACTGATGATGACAACATGCGGCTGATCGGGCGTGTGGTGGGCCTTGTCGATCCTGATGACATGGCATCTGAAGCAGAGGCCAAGGAACTCATGGAGGTCTTTGCGGACGAGCTCGACTGATAAACGACAGCATAAAAAAGACCTGCTTGGATGGCAGGTGTGTTTTCTATACCCAAATGGAGGTGAACAGCATGGCGAAGGAAGCCCCGCGCTATATTCGTCAGTATGTTGACGTCGATGTGACCTTTGATACTGATGGCAGAATGCGGCCCCGCACCCTGACATGGATCGATGGTCACCGGTTTGAGATCGACCGTGTGCTGGATGTTCGCCCGGCACACGCAGAGAAGGCCGGTGGTCAGGGCGACCGCTACAAGATCAGGGTGCGCGGCAAGGAGAAGGAGCTTTTCTTTGAACACAACCCGGACATCAGCTCTATGTATGTGGGACGCTGGTTTATCGAAGCCCCGGCACAATGAACGGAGGTGCGAACATGTCACGAAATGTGAATAACGGAAAGTCGGAGCAGATTCTGCACTTTATCCGACAGTTCACCGCCGTGCGCGGCTTCGGCCCCACCATCCGGGAAATAGGCGATGCTGTCGGCCTCAAGTCCAGTTCGACCGTATACAACTACCTGACCCGGATGACGAAACGCGGTCTGGTCGCATCGGAGCCGGGCAAACCTCGCAGTCTTCATGTACTGGAGCCACGGCTGGAGGATGACCCTTGCGATGATGGCGGCGCGGTACTGAGCTGCAAGTTTCGGTTCCCCAATGGGACCTACCCAGTGAGCGTGATTGCCATGGTGGCAGACGACGATAAGCAGTTCACGCCGGTCAAGGCTGATCAGGTGGAGGTGCTGCGCATGAAGCCAGCGGCGACGAAGAAGGCAGGGATGAACGATGGAAAGTGAGATCAGAAGGCCCATTGCAAAGGGTGCCCGGCGATGCGCGTTCACCGGCTACCGCCCAATGAAGATGCCTTTCGGGTACGATGAGGAATGTCCGCTGGCCCTGGACTTCAAGCACAGGCTCCACGACACGATTGAGATGCTCATCCTGCAGGGCTACAAGCACATGATCTCTGGCGGCGCCCAAGGCATGGACATCATGGCTGCAGAGGCTGTGCTTGAGCTGCAAAAGGAGTACCCGGATGTGACACTTGAGATTGCCGTACCGTTTGAGGCACAGGCGGCAAAGTGGGCGGCTGACTACCGCACCCGCTGGCAGGAATGCATTGACAGGGCTGATGTGGTGACAGTGCTGTCGCATGAATACACAAAGAGCTGCCTGTTTGCCCGGAACCGCTATCTGGTCACACAGGCCGACATCCTGCTGGCTTGCTTCGACGGGAAGGAAGGCGGAACCAAGAACACGGTGGAGTACGCCCAAAGGAATGGATGCAGGGTGTGTCTGATTCCACCAGTGAAGAAAGAATGTAGGTATAAAGAACACAATGGATGCCGCCACGCAATCTGAGGAATTCATTGGTTGCCCAAAATCATAATCTCCGATATATGTAGAGCGCTTTCATCATGAAGGCGCTTTTCTTTTCCCTAATAATATCAATAAATATCACGTAAATACTAATAGATGTTGAAAAAAAGCAGCGAATATACTATAATGAGAAGTGCAAATTGGTTTCAATTGGAGGAGGCGTCTATATGTCTGAACAGGCCCCCGAAAACTATATCGGTATTGAAGACGCAGCGGCATTCCTCAATGTGAGTGTTATCACACTCCGTAACTGGCTAAAGAGGGAGGATGTCAGAATTCCGGCACACAAGATTGGTCGGCTATGGAAATTCAAAAAAACAGAGTTGGATCAATGGGTCAAGAGCGGAGAAAGCGCCAATATATGACCTGTTATCAACTGCGAGTCGTCATGGATCAAACGGATTTCTGAAGAAGACCACCATATTGATCGAACGTAACTGGAAGGAAGTAACACACATGAGTAATGATAGATTTACCGCAGTCGGTGTCAATATTGCAGAAAAGGCAACCATGATCTGGAATGTGGCTGACCTGCTTCGCGGGCCCTTCAAACCGCATGAATACGGTCTGGTCATTCTGCCGATGACCGTAGTGAAACGTTTCCACGACTGTCTGCTGCCTACCCATCAGGCCGTGCTGGATCAGTATGAGAAAGTGAAGAAACTCGCCGTGACCGACGGCTTCCTTCGTCGTGCTTCCGGTTATCAGTTTTATAACACCAGCAAATTCACCTTTGAGCGCCTGCTGGCAGACCCAGAGAACATTGAGAGCAACTTTCGCGATTATCTGAACGGCTTTTCTGCCAATGTGCAGGATGTGCTGGCTAAGTTCGACTTTGATAACATCATCAAGCGCATGGTAGACAGCAATACGCTGTATCTGGTTATCAAGGAGTTTGCCTCCCAGAAGGGCTATCTCGGCCCGGACAAGATCAGCGCTGTTGATTGCGGCTACATCTTTGAGGATCTGGTTCGTCGTTTCTCGGAGTCCTTCGGCGAAGAAGCAGGAGCGCACTTCACCAGCCGCGATATTATCTACCTGATGACTGACTTGCTCCTTTCCGGCGCTGATCTGAGCAAGCAGGAAAACATCACGGTCTACGACATGACCATGGGCACCAGCCAGATGCTCAGCTGTATGGAAGAACGCATTCACGAAGTCAATCCGGAAATGGAGGTCACCTGCTTCGGCCAGGAGTTCAACCCGTCCACCTTCGCCATTGCCAAGGCGGACATGATGATCCGCGGCGGCAATCCGGACAATATGCGTTTTGGCGACACCCTCAGCGAAGACAAATTCCCGAACTACACTTTCCGCTACATCATTTCCAACCCGCCCTTCGGGATTGACTGGAAGCGCGAGCAGAAGGCTGTGGAGGCTGAAGCTGCAAGGGGTGAGGACGGACGTTTTGCCCCCGGCCTGCCCAAGATTTCCGACGGGCAGCAGCTGTTTGTGCTCAATGGCCTGAAGAAGCTGGATGCCAAGGGAAAGATGGCCATCATTCAGAATGGTTCGCCGCTGTTCTCCGGGGACGCGGGCTCCGGCCCGTCCGAAATCCGCCGCTACATTCTGGAGAATGACTGGCTGGACTGCATCATTCAGCTATCCACCGACATGTTCATGAACACGGGCATCAGCACCTACATTTGGATTCTCAATAAGAACAAGCCCGCCAGCCGGGCCGGTAAGGTTCAGCTGATTGATGCCTCCCACTGCTTTACGCCCCGGCGCAAGTCCATCGGCACCAAGCGCAATGACATTGCCGATACCGACCGCGCGCTGATGGTGCAGGCCTATGCGGCGTTTGAGGATGGCGGCATCTATGGGGACAAGAACGGCGTGTACTGCGAGAGCAAGCTGTTCGACACGGCGGAGTTCGGCTACAGCAAGATTGTGGTGGAGCGTCCGCTGCTGGGTGAGGACGGCAAGCCCGTGCTGAAGAAGGGCAAGCCCGTCCCTGACGCCGCCCGCCGGGACACGGAGAACGTGCCCCTGACCGAGGACATTGACGCCTACTTCGCCCGGGAGGTGCTGCCCTACGCGCCGGACGCGTGGATTGACCGCAGCAAGACGAAGGTGGGCTATGAGATTCCCATGACGCGGTATTTCTATGAGTACCAGGCGACGGAAGCCTCGGACGCCATCCTGACGCGCATCATTGGGCTGGAGAACGAGATTGCCGCGTCCCTGCAGAACCTGTTCCACAAGGAGGGCTGAGCATGGCACGGCAGATGAAGGACTCCGGGATTGCGTGGATTGGGGAGATACCGGAGATATGGAGTACCGATAGACTTCAATGGCACCTCAAAGAAGTGAACGTATCTAATTTCCCAGTTCAGACTGAAAACATACTCTCGCTTACCATTGAAGCGGGTGTTATTCCCTATGAAGAAAAAGGAAATCAAGGGAACAAATCAAAAGAGAACTATGAGGAATACAAGTTAGCCTATCCTGATACACTCGTTGTTAATAGCATGAATGTTATCATTGGCGCTGTTGGTATTTCGAAATACTTTGGTTGCGTCAGCCCTGTGTATTATGTATTCAAAGCCACTAAAGGAACTGATTTACGCTACATATATTACCTTTTTACGAATGTTGGCTTCCAAAAAGAAATGCGAAAGCATGCCAAAGGTATACTGGAAATAAGACTTCGCATTTCATCCGGCGATATGCAGAAATTATCTGTTCCCAACCCAGAATATCCCGAGCAGCGCCGCATCGCCGACTTCCTCGACCGCCGCTGCGCCGAGATTGACGCTGTCATCGAGCGCACCAAGGCCACCATTGAGGAATACAAGAAGCTCAAACAGGCGGTCATCACCGAGGCTGTCACCAAGGGCGTGCGCGGCCTACGGCCCATGAAGGATTCCGGGATTGAGTGGATTGGGGAGATTCCGGAGGGGTGGGAGGTTAGTCGCGTCAAGTATGTTTCTGACTTTGAACCCAGTAGTCGTAGGGATGACTTAAGCGACGAAAGTATCATTACTTATACACCCATGGACTGTATCAAAAATGGCTGGTTCATCAATAATACTGCTCCGCTTGGCAGCGTATCATCCTCGTTAACGGCCTATCAGGAGGGCGATATCGTGCTGGCAAAGGTGACGCCATGCTTTGAGAATGGCAACATTGCCATCATGAAGGGGCTGGCATCCGGCTTTGGCCTTGGCAGTTCGGAGCTCTTTGTTATCCGAGCCGAAAGCATTGATACCAAGTACATGTTCTACTGGCTGCGGAACGAGGGGTTCATGCAGCGGGCATGTGCAACCATGACCGGTACTGGTGGTTTGAAACGCGTTTCTCCTGCCTTCGTGAAGGACTGTTTTATCCATATGCCGCCCGCAACAGAGCAAGCCGAAATTGTCGCCTACCTCGACGAAAAGTGCGCCGCCCTCGACACCCTCATCGCCAAGAAAACCGCCCTGCTCACCGAGCTGGAAGCCTACAAGAAGTCCCTCATTTACGAGTACGTCACCGGGAAGAGGGAGGTACAGTGATGGGTGCTTCTACTTTATCAAAACTGCAAATGGAGCAGTACAAGGAAATCGTAAAGGCATATGGTGACGATCGGTTCATAACCATGGATGACACAGATTATGTGCGACTAAAAGAAACCCTTGCCATCCTAACAATGCTCGAATACATTCAACCAATAGAGCACGATGGCGGATATACGTTTGTTAAGCGGGGCAATTTCAAAGACTTTGATGCTTGGCATAAAGACAGAGTACGCGAAGAAAGAAAACTATCACGGCGTGAATGGAAAATTGGCATTTGTGGTGGTTTGATAGGGTTGATTCCCTTCATTGTTACCACAGTCATCCCGTGGCTGATTTCGCTGTTCACTGCGAATGGATGAATGCCGAAGGAGATTATCGTATGATTACCACCGAAAAACGCTTCGAAGAAGACATCGAGTCCTTCCTGTTGTCCCCGCAGGGCGGCTACACCCATGGCGAGGATGCCTACGACCCGAAGCTGGGCCTGTACCCCGCCACCCTGATCCGCTTTGTGCAGGCTACCCAGCCCAAGGCCTGGCAGCGCTTTGTCAGCATGAATGCCGTCGACCCGGAGCGCAAGTTCTGCGTCGCGTTCAACAATGCCTGCGATATGGTGGGCGTGCTGGATGTGCTGCGCCACGGCTTCAAGCACAGGGGCATTGCCTTCCGGGTGTGCTACTTCATGCCGGAATCCTCCCTGAATGAAACCGATGCCGCCAACTATCAGCAGAACATCCTCCATTGCATCCGCCAGTGGCATTACAGCGCGGTGAACAATAACTCGGTGGATATGCTGCTGGCGGTCAACGGTATACCCGTGTTTGCCTTTGAGCTGAAGAACCAGTTCACCGGCCAGAATGTGGAGAACGCCAAGAAGCAGTGGAAGACCGACCGCGACCCGCGTGAAATTTGCTTCCAGTTTAACAAGCGCATTCTGGCGTTCTTCTGTGTTGACCTGAACCAGGCGTGGATGACCACGAAGCTCGCCGGAGACAAGACCTTCTTCCTGCCCTTCAACCAGGGCAGCAACGGCGCCGGCAACGACGGCGGCAAGGGCAACCCTGCCAACCCGGATGGATATCCCACGGATTACCTGTGGAAGCAGGTATTCCAGGCGGACAGCATGATGGACATCATTCAGAAGTTCATCAGCCTGCAGGGCAATAAGCTGATCTTCCCCCGCTACCACCAGCTGGACGTGGTGCGCAAGCTGGTGGCGGATGTCAAGGCAAATGGCGCGGGCCGAAACTATCTGATTCAGCATTCAGCCGGTTCCGGCAAGTCAAATTCCATTGCCTGGACGGCCTATCGCCTGGCCTCCCTGCACAACAGCGAGAACAAGGCGATCTTCAGCAGTGTCATCGTGGTCACCGACCGTACCGTGCTGGATGCACAGCTTCAGGCGACTATCTCCGGCTTTGACCACACGCTGGGCACCGTGGAGACCATCGGCGAAGGCAAGAACTCGCAGGATCTGAAGAATGCCATCAATAATGGCGCGCGCATCATCGTGACCACGCTGCAGAAGTTCCCGGTCATTTATGAGGAGGTCGACGCTGCCAATGGTCGGAACTTTGCCATTATCTGTGACGAAGCCCATTCCTCCCAGACCGGCAGCAGTGCGCTGAAGCTCAAGACCGCGCTGGCTGATATCGGCCCTGCACTCAGGGAGTATGCGGAAATTGAGGGCATTGCCGAGGACAGGATTGACCCGCAGGACAAGCTGGTCAGGGAGCTCGTTGCCCATGGCAAGCACCGCAATCTGTCGTTCTTTGCCTTCACGGCAACCCCGAAGGATACCACGCTGGAGATGTTCGGCGTGCCCATGCCGGATGGCAGCTTCAGGCCGTTCCATATCTACAGCATGCATCAGGCCATTGAGGAAGGCTTCATTCTCGATGTTCTGCAAAACTATATGACCTACAAAACCTGCTTCAAGATTGCGAAGAACGCACCGGACAATCCCGAGGTTCCGGCATCCAGCGCAAGCAAGGTTATCAAGAAATACGAGCAGCTTCATCCGGAGAATATCCGCCAGAAGTCCGAGATCATCGTGGAAACTTTCCGCAGCACGACGCGCCAGAAGATCAACGGCAAAGGAAAAATGATGGTTGTCACAGCCTCCCGTCCTGCTGCGGTGCTGTATTTCCAGGAAGTCAAGCGCTATGCGGAGGAACACGGCTATATGGATGTGAAGCCCATGGTCGCGTTCTCCGGTGAAGTAACGCTGGGCGATGAAACCTATACGGAACCCGGCCTCAATGTTCGTCCGGACGGAAGCCACATTCAGGAGAATCAGACCAAGCAGGAATTCCACGACAATTTCAATATTCTGATCGTGGCTGAGAAGTATCAGACAGGCTTTGATGAGCCTCTTCTGCACACGATGATCGTTGATAAGAAACTGCGCAATGTGAAGACCGTGCAGACACTCAGCCGTCTGAACCGCACCTGCCCTGGCAAAAACGATACCTTCGTGTTGGATTTCGCCAACGAAAAGGAGGACGTACAAGCCGACTTCCAGGTATTCTACCATGAAACGATGTTGGAGGAGGAAGTCAACACTGATCTTCTCTATAAGGTTGAGAAAGACCTGCGTGCCTACCAGATCTATGATGATAGCGATATTCAGGCGTTCTGCGATGTGTACTTCGCCCGGGGTGCGCAGAGCACCGATGCACAGGGGCTTCTTGTCAGCAAAGCACTTCCTGCCGTCCAGCGTTATCAAGAAAAGACCAGAGACGATCAGTATCAGATTCGCCGGATAATGCGCAACTTCTGCAAGTGGTATCAATATGTTTCACAGATTGTCCGTATGTTCGACAAGGAACTGCATCGTGAGTTTGTGTATTGCTCCTTCCTTGTTGGCTTGCTATCGGTTGAAGTTGTCGTGATGGACAATATTGCAGAACTGCTGACACTGGAGATGTACAAGCTGGAAAAAACCTTCGATGGTGATATCAGTCTTGGTGAAGAATGCGGCATCTATGAAGCTGCAACCCCCAGCAACGGTGGCGCACCCGAACAAAAAGACCTGCTCGATGAGATCATTGAACGGATCAACGAGAAGTACAAAGGCGAATTCACCGATGCCGACCGCGTTATGATCGGTGCCCTGGCCGATAAGCTGCGTGGTAATACTAAGCTGACAAATATGGCTTTGTCTACTGATCCGCAGATCTTCGCGGAAAGCATCTTTCCCCAGGCATTCAACATCGCAGCTCAGGACAGCTACATGGAGTCGCAGGAAACCTATACCACACTTTTCGAGGATCAGAGCAAGTATAATGCAGTCATGAGCACGCTGGCCGATATGCTGTATCGCGAGATGCGACATCCAGGCGGCAAGAAGAAATGATGAATCGGAGGTGCCTGTATGGAGCTTGAGGTTATCCGCAGCAATCGCAAATCCATGACGATTGAGATCAAAGCAAACAAGCTGATTATCCGAGCTCCCATACAGGCTACCAATGAAGATATTAACACTTTCATGCTGAACAAAAAAGCATGGATTGAGAAGCACTTTGCAAAGATGCAGGCACAACAACGGGCTACAGCTTCCATAAAGAAGCTGACTATGGATGAAATCCGGCAGCTTGCAGATCGTGCATTGGAGATTATCCCTGCACGAGTCCAGCATTATGCGCCGCTGATTGGTGTGACCTATGGTCGAATTACCATTCGCAATCAGCGGTCGAAATGGGGCAGCTGTAGCAGCAAAGGCAATCTGAACTTCAATTGCATGTTGATGCTTGCCCCGCCGGAGGTCATTGACAGTGTGGTTGTTCATGAGCTGTGTCACCGCAAGGAGATGAACCACTCTGAGAGGTTCTATGCCGAGGTGTTGAAGGTGTTCCCAGAATACTGGCAGTGGGACAAATGGCTAAAGGAAAACGGAAAGATACTAATGGCCCTTATGCCGGAAGAAAATGGTTGATAAGGAAGTGAAACCTATGTCTTTAGAATTAGTTCGTTCGGTAATGAATTCCTTGCCCACAACACAGGCTTGGATGGTATCGCTTGTTAAGATTAAGAATTCAAGGCGTAACGGAACAACATACGCCACCAGAGGAATAACCCTATCGCCACAAGGAGCACTTTCTCGCTTCGTGACAGATCTCTCGAAAGTTTATGTCGAAGGTGAAAAAGGACTCATCAACAAGTACACCTCGGTTGTTGACTACGATGGTAGTGCAGAAGCAATCAAAATCTATAAACTGCAGTCTAACAGTCAATTGATTGCTGATGAATACACCAATTTGATTCAAGCTATGTCAACCCCTGAAATGAACGGTGATCCGTTTGAATTTGCAGCGAATGCCTATGCATTAAAGGCTACACTGACAATTGATGGCGAAGATAGAAGTGTAATGCTGTTTTCACTTCAGAACCCGATTTGTGTTTTGAAAAACAGATTTCTTTACGATAACAGTACTTTCTTTGAATTGAACAAGAAAGTATTGAACCTGCGGCAGAACATCGATGTTATTATTATTGACGATATGGTGTTTTTGTTGACGCTCGCCGGAGAAAAGCTGTTTAATATGGAGCGATCATATAAGGCCGTTTGTGAAGATAAAACTATGGAAATCTGCCAGTCAGAGATTGTGTCAAACATTGACCAGTTTAAGAGCGTTGCAACCAGCGGGCACAATCCACGCAGATTTGTTTCATTTAATCAGTCAAGATTTGACAGTATGAAGGATTCTGAGACCCGTAGGCGTATGGCGGGTACTTTCAGACTGACATTGGATGCGGATGGTCACATCGACACATCAACACCCGACATGGTTGAGAAACTGATAAAAGTTCTGTGCAATAAAGGAATGGTCGATCCTTTTGATAATGTACCTGTAGAAGTTTCCGGCGCAAGCAGGTGGTAACGATGAAGAAGCTGTTCAGATTGAGCGTTTTCTTTGTGTCATACACACCATTGTGGCTATCGATTGCCTACATTGATCTCATGAATGTTTTCTATCATAAAACACCGAATCCGTGGACGGAAATCATAAGTGTTGTTTGTATTTGTATAGCATATTTGATTTCCGTGCCAAACATGGTCTTAACCATGCGGAAGCTGGGGAAAGAAAACTCAGAGCAACTGCAAATAAAGTCAGTAAGTGAGCAAAAAACAGCATCGCTGGAATACATGTTGTCTTTTGTTCTTCCGATGTTTGCGTTTGAGTTTACACAATGGGAAACCGTTATACTGTTCATTTTGTACTTTGCTGTGCTCTCTTATCTTACCTTGAAACACAATCTTTTAGTAGCTAACATCGTATTTGAGGTGTTGCATTATCAATTCTATGACGTAACCGCAATTAATGGTTATAACGTCGAAGTAACGAGGGAAGTTATCAGCAAAAGACCGCTGGAAAATCTTCAGGCAGAGGACATCTTCCTGCGTTCCATGAACAATGGATTTTGGTGCGATGTAACAGATCGCATATGATATCTGTAAACCGGTACACGATAGCCCATAACCCTACACGATAACCCTATAACGCTACACGATACTCCCGGCAATCGTGTAGCGTTTTCTTTTTCTGTGCATGACATACACAGCCAGCAACATAATGCCCAATAGAACAAGGACTTCCGAGGAGACTGAAAACCCTCGAAAGTCCTTATTTTATTGGGCTTTTTGCATATCCGGGTACATACCACTCTGTATCAAAGACGGCAACATGATTGACCCGTGCTGCGGCTCCGGCGGCATGTTCGTCCAGTCTGCAAAATTCATCGAAAACCACGGTGGCAATATCAACAAGATTTCCGTCTTTGGTCAGGACTCCAACCCGACTACATGGAAAATGGCGCAGATGAACCTTGCCATTCGCGGTATTGAGGCTGACCTCGGCAAGTTCAATGCCGATACGTTCTTCAATGACTGTCACCCGCAGCTCAAAGCGGATTATATTATGGCGAATCCCCCCTTCAATCTTTCGGGCTGGGGTGCGGATAAACTCGCTGATGATGTCCGCTGGCAGTATGGTACGCCTCCCTCTGGCAACGCAAACTTTGCGTGGTTGCAGCACATGATTTGGCATCTTGCGCCGAATGGTCGTATCGGCATGGTGCTTGCAAACGGTTCGCTTTCCTCGCAGTCCGGCGGCGAAGGCGAAATCCGCAAGAACATTATCAATGCTGACCTTGTGGACTG
>ULUY01050305.1_pt1 | contig 26719 bp, 18 predicted proteins | sample 1959031 | NCBI WGS metagenome assembly ULUY01 (sample SAMEA4835774, study PRJEB28245) | human gut metagenome | biome: gut microbiome; material: fecal sample | place: Denmark | collected 2008
CTATAACGAAAAAGAGGATGCATCATTTTGACACACCCTCGGGTTGTCAGTTTTCCTTCTTAGGCAAAGATTCTATGCCACTTAATCTGTACAAATCTTTATTTGCTATTATAGCATAAATGAACATTACAAAATCTAACATCACCGAAGTGATTCCTAACAGCAATGCAAATTGTGGGAACACAAACATTCCACAAACCGTCAAGCTAATAGATATAATACTCATTGCAGACTGCCACTATAATAACTCACCTTTCTTTTGCGAAATAAAGAGTGAATATCCGTCCACGATTATACAACCATAACCCATGAATCCCAACTGCGGATGCATTGATAAAGTTGTTACGATTAACGATAGTGTACAGATTCTCAGCTATTCATCTGCTGTAGCCTTTTTAAGTGTAGGGAGAATTCTTTTGGAAATGAATTCTCTAATCTACACACAAAACAAAATCATTTGTTCCATATGAAAAAAGATTAAAAAAATAAATATCCACGGAACCCAAACTCATTCGCACAGTCTGTGAGTCCCAACCTCAGACCTTGGCGATACTTACTCTCCCACTTTTTGTAGTACCATTAGCGTATATAGTCTTAACTTCTCTGTTCGGAATGGGAAGAGGTGATTCCTATATACTATTAATCGCCGTTGCTTATTTAAGATGCAAAATCAACCTATAAATAGAAAATATATTCAGAACCACTAACATTGCATTTCATTACCTCATTTATTTGCTTAAATGTTAATTCTTTCTCAAATGCAATTGTAAGATATTCTGGGAAATAAGATACATCCCTATGTTTAATATAACCATTTATAGGAGCAAGAATATCAGGTAAATGGTCAATGTAATTTTTTAGGCTATAAATAAAATCAAATACCTTATAAAAACAAGAATTATATTGATGGTATTTATTCTCCCATCCATTTGAAGTTCTTCTACCTCCTGGAAGTTCCTGACAATCAGAATAAGATCCTTCTATTATTTTTTTAGAATAGTCTATTTTAAGATTTAAGTAAGAAAAATAAATATTATCAGGTGTCCAAAATGATTCACCGAACTCTGTAAACTTTTTAGGAGAAACAGATGTTCCACCTCTTACTTCTACAGAATGAAGCATATCTATAGGTATTTCTACTACAGATTGATAACCAGATCCATTCTTCCGATAGTTATCCTTAGGAATTGCTTCATCCTTTATAGATAAATGTAAATCTTTTATTGCCAATTTATTGATTGAAGAATATCTTGTGTATGGTCCTATATATAGTTTAGCTGTAATGTTAAAGGGAATGTAATTGGTTGTACTCACTTCCACTTTTTCTCCGACTAATTCATACCACTTTTTTTCATCCTTTAGTGTGACAATAATCAATTCATTTAACAATGAAGTTATAGAAAATGGACAATAAACTCTTAATTCACGATTTAATCTCAATTCTTCTAACAATGAATCACATAACAATAATGATTTATTGTTAGAAGAACTTAAATATATATTATTCCTAAATAGAGGACGAGTGAACATTTGAATACTATCTATTACTATCGAATATGTTTTAATATAAAATCCCAATTTATCATCATTTATCATTAAAGAAAAATCTTCGATAAAATACTTCATGTTTTCCTTTTTTTGTAGATAAATTTTTGAAGACAAAGCATAACAACCTAAGTTCTCTAACTTGGGATTTGATATCTTCAATTTTTTTGTATTAATAATTTGCATATTTTATACAAAGTGAGCTGCTAATTCTAAAATAAACATATAGCAAAGATAGGGGATTTTTCTGTAATATACTATCTTCTAATGTCTTTATTCGATTCTGAAGTTGATTTTAAAGTACATTTTACATTTTCAGTCCTTTATCCTGCTTTGTTTTATCAATCCCAAAACTGTTTCTCCATTCCTGCGCTTTTTGCCTAAACCATTGCACAAACGGAATATCGTTCATGCATATGTGGTAATGTCCTTTTTTGCTCTTGTCCTCTTCAAACGAGAATGTAGCATTCTCGTCATGGAACTTTCGGTTGAACTCAGGAGAATAGAAATCACCTTTCAATCTTACCTTTTTCAACTTGCACAATTCTTGGATAACCCTTTCAGAGAAATGCAAGGTGTTTCGACAGAAGTCAATCAACGGCAATAACATCTCCACATGAGGGGAAGTACTGCTGTATCTTGTCCATATACTCATTGAACTTGGTACGTTCCTCCTTATGTTTCTGTTCCATTGTTTTGATATGTTGTATCAATACTTTGTTCTGATATTCAAGTGCGGATATACGTCGTTGTAATTCCTCTCTTTCCTCTTTCAATTTGTTGCTACCGAAAAGAGAACCGACCTTTGCCACACATGCGGCTTTTGCTTCCGTCTTGCCGGCTTCCAGCTTCTTCGACTTGATTCCCTGTTTCACTTCGTTCAGCTGTTTTCTACCTGTGCTGCTCAGTTTGTAACTATTGCGCATTGGCTTCAAGTTCATTCGTCTGCCGTATCAAATTACGGTAGTATTGGGCTGTTGTCGTATGCCGTGCTTCCGAACCACGTACGCCTCGTTGCAATCCGTATTTTTCTATTACTTTTGCGTAATTGTCGTGGTAGGCAACGAGTTTCTCCCGTGTCAGCACATCATCGGCACATAGGCGTACGGTATTGGCTTTCTTGCAGTAGGAGCGTTTACCTTCCGTCTGCTTTTTCTTGGCTTTTCTGCGTTTTTCTGTTATTATCCGTCCGATCGTGGTATGAATGTGCGGTGTGTATCCATGTGCAGGACTGCTGAAGTCGTATTATTGGGTAATGATAGGAAAACCGTACTTTTGTTTTAATCTGCTGCAATTCGGCGGATATTCCAGAGATTTTCCGTAAGTTTGCAGAAACAGTAAATTTCATTTCAGATGAGGAGCATGATTTATCCGGTAGGCATACAGAGTTTTGAAGAGATACGGAAAGGAGACTATTGTTATGTCGATAAGACCGCACAGATTTATCAGTTGGTAAAAACGGGTAAATACTACTTTCTGAGCCGTCCGCGACGCTTTGGGAAAAGTCTGCTTATATCTACGTTGGAAGCTTACTTCCAAGGGAAAAAAGAACTTTTCCATGGCTTGGCTATGGAAACTTTGGAAAAGGAATGGACTACGTATCCTGTATTGCATCTGGATTTGAATGCACAAAAATACGATACTCCGGAAGCGTTGATTCATGTGCTGGAGGAAAATCTACAGTACTGGGAAAGTCTTTATGGGGCTTCGGAGAGTGAAATCGGAGTAGCCCGCCGTTTCAACGGAGTAATTCGCCGTGCGGCCGAAAAGACGGGGAAGAATGTGGTGGTGCTGGTGGATGAGTACGATAAGCCCATGCTCCAGGCTATTGGCAATGAAGCGTTGTTGACTGAGTACCGTAATACGTTGAAAGCTTTTTATGGGGCTTTGAAGTCGATGGATGCATATCTCCGTTTTGCTTTGTTGACTGGTGTGACAAAGTTCAGTAAAATAAGTGTGTTCAGCGATTTGAATAATCTGGAAGATATTTCCTTGCAGCAGGCTTACAATAACTTATGCGGTATTACTGAGCAAGAATTACTGGAAAACTTTGAAGAAGGAATCCGTGTGTTGGGGCAACATAATGAGATGGCGTATGAAGAGACTTGTAAAAGCCTGCGGCAATGGTATGACGGTTATCATTTTTCCGGTCATGCAGACGGCCTTTACAATCCGTTCAGTCTGCTCAATGCCTTGAAAAGTCGGGAATTTGGAAGTTATTGGTTTGAAACGGGCACGCCGACTTTCTTAGTGGAACTGCTTTTGCGCAGTCATTATGATTTGCATCGTCTGACGGAAGAACTTGCTACCGCTGACTCTTTAAGCGGTATTGATACGATGGAGACGAATCCTGTGCCTATTCTATATCAGAGTGGTTATCTCACTATAAAAGGATACGACAAGCGTTTTCGTACATATACCTTGGGCTTTCCTAATCGGGAAGTGGAGGAAGGATTTATCAAGTTTCTCTTGCCTTTTTATTCGGCTACATCAAAAGCTGATTCGGCATTTGAAATTGTCAGTTAAGAAAAAGAACCGGACTCCAATTAGTCCAGTTCTCTCTGACGGCAGAAGCATCCGCCGAATTTCTCGTCTACGTGTTCTACCGGCTGGTGGAAGATGCCGTAAACCGATGAGCCGGAACCGCTCATGCTGGCATACACCGCGCCCAAATCATACAACTCGTCCTTGATGGCCGCAATTTCCGGATATTTCTGGAACACGCTGTCCTCAAAATCATTCTTCATGCTGTCCTTCCACGTTTCTACCGGTTGGCAGATGATGTCTTTCAATGAAACTTCCGGATGGCGGGGAGTGATGTGTGCGAAAGCATCGCGTGTGGATACGAAGATGTCTGGTTTCACCAGCACCAGGTAATAACCCGAAAGCGAAAGACGGACAGGTTCGAATAGGTTACCGATGCCCGTGGCAAATACCGGCTGGTTGCGGATGAAGAAAGCACAATCGGCTCCTAAACGGGCGGCGTAGTCTTCCATCTCCTCCAGACTCAGTGCCAGACGGAATTTCTCATTCAGCAACTTAATCATGAACGCGCAATCGGACGAACCGCCTCCCAGTCCGGCACCCGTGGGGATGTGCTTGAACAAGTGGATGTCAATGGGCGGTATGTCATGATCCTTTTTCAGCAATTCGTAGGCTCTGACCACTAAGTTGTCTTCCGGCTTACCCTCGATGGCCGTACCTTTCACGTGAAGCGTATAAGGAGCATCGTTATTTTCTCTTCGTGTTACTTCCAGTGCGTCTTGCAAATGGATGGGGTAGAAAATAGTTTCCAGGTTATGGTAACCGTCGGGACGTTTTTCAATAATATTCAGGCCAAGGTTTATTTTGGCATTGGGAAATGTAATCATAAGGTCGTTTGTTTTTTCGTTGCTCAAATATAGCAGAAAGTTTTGAGAAAATCGGGATTCACGGAAAAAATCGTATCTTTGCCCCACTTAAACAAAAACAAAATGGCAGAACCGAGAAGAAATACACGTGTGGCAAAGACGGCTAAGACCAAGCCGATGGATGAGTACGGCCACCTACAGCCTCAGGCTCCCGAACTGGAAGAAGCCGTGCTGGGTGCGCTGATGATTGAGAAGGATGCGTATTCACTGGTGAGCGAGATTCTTCGTCCGGAGTCGTTCTACGAACACCGGCATCAGCTGATTTATGCGGCCATTACTGACTTGGCTATTCAACAGAAACCGATTGACATTTTGACCGTGGCCGAGCAGTTGCGCTCGCGCGGTAACCTGGAAGAGGCGGGCGGACCGTTCTATATCACTCAGCTGAGTGGTAAGGTGGCTTCGTCGGCTCACATTGAGTACCATGCCCGCATCATTGCCCAGAAGTTTCTGGCACGTGAGCTGATTTCTTTTACGAGCAACATACAGACTAAGGCGTTCGATGAGACGCAGGACGTGGACGACCTGATGCAGGAGGCCGAAGGAAAGCTCTTCGAAATCTCCCAGCAGAACATGAAGAAGGACTACACGCAGATTAATCCGGTCATTCAGGAGGCCTATGAAATGCTTCAGAAGGCGGCGGCACGTACCGATGGTTTGAGTGGGCTTTCGAGCGGCTTTCATCAGCTGGACAAGATGACCTCCGGCTGGCAGAACTCCGACTTGATTATCATTGCGGCTCGTCCGGCCATGGGTAAGACGGCCTTCGTGCTTTCCATGGCCAAAAACATGGCGGTGAACAGCAAAGTGCCCGTAGCCTTGTTCTCGCTTGAAATGAGCAACGTGCAGCTGGTAAACCGTTTGATTGTGAACGTCTGCGAAATTCCGGGCGAGAAAATCAAGAGCGGTCAGCTGGCACCCTACGAGTGGGGACAGCTCGACTATAAGATAAAAGAACTTTACGACGCCCCGCTTTACGTGGACGACACGCCTTCTTTGTCCGTGTTCGAATTGCGAACCAAGGCACGCCGTCTGGTACGTGAGCATGGGGTGAAAATCATTATCATCGACTACCTCCAGTTGATGAATGCCAGCGGTATGTCGTTCGGAAGCCGTCAGGAAGAGGTCAGCACCATTTCGCGTTCGTTGAAGGGATTGGCCAAGGAGCTGAACATCCCGATTATTGCGCTGAGCCAGTTGAACCGTGGAGTAGAGAACCGTGAAGGTATCGACGGAAAACGTCCGCAATTGAGTGACCTTCGTGAATCGGGAGCCATAGAGCAGGATGCCGATATGGTGTGCTTTATCCACCGTCCTGAATACTATAAGATTTACACCGATGAAAAAGGTAACGACCTGCACGGTATGGCCGAAATCATTATCGCCAAGCATCGTAACGGTGCCGTGGGTGATGTGCTGCTTCGTTTCCGTGGCGAATATGCCCGTTTCCAGAACCCTGATGACGACATGATTGTGCCGATGCCGGGCGAAGAAAAGAAGGCTCCGGTGCTCCGTTCGAAGATGAACAACGGCGGCGGACAGGACTTTGTACCACCTCCACCCGCAGATATGCCTCCTATGCCCGACAATCCGTTTGGTGCGCCTGTGCCCGATGTACCGTTCTGACGGTTTTTGGCTAAAAATATTTTTTGTCTTACCTCTTATATCCCAAATATGTATTAACTTTGCACATCATTGTTTGGGAAATTATAAAATACTATTACGATATGAATATTTCTTATAACTGGCTGAAAGAATACGTCGACTTCGACCTTACTCCGGACGAAGTGGCAGCCGCACTGACTTCCATCGGTCTGGAGACTGGGGGAGTGGAAGAAGTTCAAACTATCAAGGGAGGATTGGAAGGTTTGGTAGTAGGCGAAGTGCTGACCTGCGAGCCGCATCCCAATTCTGACCACATGCATATTACGACCGTCAATTTAGGACAGGGAGAACCTGTGCAGATTGTCTGTGGTGCTGCCAACGTGGCTGCCGGACAGAAGGTCATCGTAGCTACGCTGGGTACAAAATTGTATGATGGCGACGAATGCTTCACCATCAAGAAGTCAAAGCTCCGTGGCGTAGAATCAAACGGTATGATTTGTGCCGAAGATGAAATCGGCGTGGGCACGAGCCACGAAGGTATCATCGTATTGCCTGCCGATGTAGTTCCGGGTACACTGGCTAAGGATTACTATAATGTAAAGAGCGAATACGTACTCGAGGTGGACATCACTCCGAACCGTGCCGATGCCTGCTCACACTACGGTGTGGCACGTGACCTCTACGCATGGCTCATTCAGAACGGTCATAAAGCTACGCTGAAGCGTCCTTCGGTAGATGCATTCAAGGTAGACAATCATGATATGAACATCGACATCGTGGTGGAAAATATTGAAGCCTGCCCGCGTTATGCTGGAGTAGCCATCAAGGGTGTAACAGTGAAGGAAAGTCCTGAATGGTTACAGAACAAGCTTCGCCTTATCGGTGTACGTCCTATTAATAACATCGTCGATATTACCAACTACATCCTGCATGCCTATGGCCAGCCGATGCACTGCTTCGATGCCGACAAGATTAAGGGTGGAAAGATTGTGGTGAAGACTTGTGCTGAAGGAACTCCGTTTGTTACACTGGACGAAGTGGAACGTAAATTGTCCGATAAGGACCTGATGATTTGCAACGCGGAAGAACCGATGTGTATCGCCGGTGTGTTCGGAGGTCTGGATTCTGGTACTACCGAAACTACTACCGACGTGTTCCTGGAAAGTGCTTACTTCCATCCTACATGGGTGCGTAAGACTGCCCGCCGCCACGGATTGAGCACCGATTCTTCTTTCCGTTTCGAACGTGGTATTGACCCGAACATTACTATCTATGCCTTGAAGGAAGCCGCTTTGCTGGTGAAAGAATTGGCCGGAGGTGAAATTGCTTCTGACATCAAGGACAACTATCCGAATCCGATTGCCGATTTCGCGGTAGAACTTTCATATAATTATGTAAACTCGCTGATTGGAAAGGAAATTCCGGCAGAAACGGTGAAGAGTATCGTGACCAGTCTGGAGATGAAAATTGTGGAAGAAACGGCCGAAGGTCTTTCTTTGCAGATTCCTCCTTACCGTGTAGACGTGCAGCGTCCGTGCGACGTGGTAGAAGATATTCTTCGTATCTACGGATATAACAACGTGGAAATTCCTACTACCCTGAAATCAAGCCTGAGTGTGAAGGGAGAAGTGGATAAATCGGTGAAACTTCAGAACTTGGTAGGCGAACAGCTGGTGGGTTGCGGATTCAATGAAATCCTGAACAACTCTTTGACAGCGGCCGCTTATTACGACGGACTGGAAACTTACAAGCCGGAAAATCTGGTTCGCCTGATGAACCCGTTGAGTAACGACCTGAACGTGATGCGTGCTACCTTGCTCTTCGGTGGTCTGGAAAGCATCCAGCACAATGCCAACCGCAAGAATGCCGACTTGAAGTTCTTCGAATTCGGTAACTGCTATCACTTCCATGCAGAGAAAAAGAATCCGGAAAAAGTGCTGTCAGGCTATTCAGAAGAGTTGCACATGGGCTTGTGGATTACCGGAAAGCGTGTAAGCAACTCGTGGGCTCATGCCGACGAAAACGCTTCGGTTTACGAACTGAAGGCTTACGTGCTGAACATATTCCGCCGCCTGGGCGTGAACTTCGGCTCGCTGGTATTCGGCAACCTTTCAGACGATATCTACTCAGTAGCTATCTCCGTACACACCCGTGGTGGTAAATTGCTGGCTACCTTTGGTGTGGTTTGCAAGAAGATTCAGAAAGCGTTCGACATCGACAATGAAGTGTACTATGCCGACCTGAATTGGAAAGAACTGATGAAGGCCATCAAGGGCAATACGGTAAGCTACAAGGAAATCTCCAAGTTCCCGGCTGTAAAACGTGACCTGGCATTGCTGATTGATAAGAAGGTACAATTTGCCGAAATCGAAAAGATTGCTTACGAAACCGACAAGAAGTTACTCAAGTCTGTAGAATTGTTCGACGTGTACGAAGGAAAGAACCTGGAAGCTGGCAAGAAGAGTTATGCTGTAAGCTTCATGCTTCAGGATGAAAACGCTACACTGAACGACAAACAGATTGATAAGTTCATGCAGAAGCTGATTGGCAACTTGCAGAATAAGCTTGGAGCTGTGCTTCGATAATAAGTAAATTCATTAAAAAATAAATTTAAAATATCATCCAATGGGAAGAGCATTTGAATATAGAAAAGCTACGAAGCTGAAAAGATGGGGTCACATGGCAAAGACCTTTACACGTCTGGGTAAACAAATTGCAATTGCGGTAAAGGCTGGCGGTCCGGAACCGGAAAACAACCCGACTCTGCGTTCGGTAATCGCTACTTGTAAGCGTGAAAACATGCCGAAGGATAACATCGAACGTGCTATCAAGAACGCAATGGGTAAAGACCAGAGCGATTACAAAGGTATGACTTACGAAGGATACGGTCCTCACGGAATCGCCGTATTCGTAGATACATTGACTGATAATACCACTCGTACCGTAGCCGATGTACGTTCTGTATTCAACAAGTTCGGAGGTAACTTGGGTACTACAGGTTCACTGGCCTTCTTGTTCGATCACAAGTGTGTGTTCACTTTCAAGAAGAAAGAAGGCATTGATATGGAAGAACTGATTCTGGACTTGATTGACTACAACGTAGAAGACGAATTCGATGAAGATCTGGAAGAAGGAACTATCACTATCTACGGTGATCCGAAGAGCTATGCGGCTATCCAGAAACATCTGGAAGAATGTGGCTTTGAAGATGTCGGTGGTGATTTCACTTACATCCCGAACGACTTGAAAGACGTGACTCCGGAACAGCGTGAAACTATCGACAAGATGGTAGAACGTCTGGAAGAGTTCGACGATGTACAGACCGTATATACTAACATGAAACCGGAAGAAGACGCTGAATAAGCTTTTTCTTGAAAGATAATGACGGAACGGAGTATCCGGCCGGAATAAACCGGCAAGCGGTGCTCCGTTCTCTTTTTATGTCTAACCCGAATAGAATGTGATGGCGATGAAATATAGTTATCGTACGATGGGGACATGTAGTTCTCAGATTGATTTTGAGGTAGAGAATGGCGTACTGAAAGATGTGCGTTTCATGGGTGGTTGCAATGGAAACCTGAAAGGTATCTCAGCCTTGGTAGAAGGTATGAAGGTGGATGAGGTGATTGCTCGTCTGGAAGGTATCCGTTGTGGCGGTAAACCGACCTCTTGTCCCGACCAGCTCTGCAAGGCTTTGCGGGAAACTATGTAACCTATAAAAAGTGGACTAAACAGCCCTACGGGGCTGTTTTTTCAACGGTTTTGAAATTGTTTGCAACAGTATTGAAAGAAGTGTCTTTTAGTGGCAGACTATCTTTGCGGAGAAAAGAATAGTATATGCCATGAAAAATAATTTGCAAAAGATTTTTGTAATCGTATGGGGGCTCTGTCTGAGTGTGATGAGTGTTTCCGGACACTCGGAGCAAAAGTGTATCCATGAGAATGTGCGGACAGTGCCTTACCCTCAGGAGAAAACTCCTTTATATATTAACCCTTCTGCTTTATTTATTCCTTATTCTTTGAAAGGGGAAGATAAGCTTCAGTTTGCACTTTCTTCGGATGAAAGTTTTTCTGCGCATTCCACTTTTCTTTCTTCTCCTAAACCCTGGTGTATGTATAATCCGCACCGTACACTTTCACCGGGTGTGTGGTTCTGGAAATATCGTCGGGTGAGTAGAGACGGTGTGTGTGCTGAGTGGAGTAAAGTATATCGTTTTGTGGTAGGTGAGGATGTCCCTCGTTTTGTGACTCCACCTTTTCAGACTTTTCTTTCGAATATTCCAGAATTGGGAAACCGGATTTATTGTTACTTGTCGGATAGTCTAGCTTCGGCAAGAAAGAATGTGTATGCGCATCCTGAATTTAATGATATGATAGCCCAAGCACGTATGGGACTGGCATTTAATCTGTCAACGGATACCGATCCTTATGGGAAGGTGAGTGAGATGGCAGAATTGAGTGTCAGACTGCACACGGCTTATCTGCTTTTGCAACGTCCTGTATATGCGAAGAAAATGGTACAATACGTTCGCTGGCTCCTGAAGGTACGTTTGGATGAAAAACGACTTGAAAACGACTTCTTTGCCGGTGACTTAGCTTTTCTATTGGCAAATACTTATGAGACTTGTTATACGTTTTTTACACCGAAAGAACGGGATGAGATACAACGCCTGGTGATGCAGGTGTTTCGTGTGTATCGTTCCCGTTTGTTCGGGCATGAAGAGAATCATGTGTTTGACAACCATTTCTGGCAGTTCCCGGTACGGAAATTCATGCAAGCCGCTTTGGTATTTTATGACAAGGAGCCCTTGGCTATGGAATATTTGGAATATCTGTATGAGGTCTGGACAAGTAAGGCACCGGCCTCCGGTTTCAACAGAGATGGAAACTGGCACAATGGAACCAGCTATTTTAGTGCCAATGCGGTGACTCTGTATTACATGGCTTCCCTGTGTTCTTATCTGACAAAGACCGATTTTATGAGTCATCCTTGGTACCAGAATGCGGGGAAGGGATTGGTGTATAGCTGGCCTCCACGCTCCATGTCTGCCGGATTTGGCGATGGGCATGAAAAGACCAACGACCAGCCTTTGCGCATACGGAGTGGATTTGCCGATTTTCTGGCCCGCGAAAAACAGGATGTTTATGCGGCATGGTATTCTTCCATTAATCAGAAATATGAAACTGATTACGAGTTCCGTCTTTATCGTATGGTGAGTGGGAAGTTCCGTCCGGCATCTTCTTCTTTGCCGGCAAATGCCCCTAAAGCCGTTTGGTTTCAGGATACCGGTGAAGTGATAGCCATAGACTCTTTGGGCGATTGTACTCGCGGCATGTATCTGAGTTTCCGTTCCAGCCCGTTTGGTTCTGGAAGTCACACTCATTCTAACCAGAACGCCTTTAACTTGCATTATAACGGAGTACCGGTTTATCGTTCGAGCGGTTATTACTTGAATTTTAGTGATAGGCATAATATCTTGTCTTATCGGCATACCCGTGCACATAATACGCTGCTTGTGGATGGTATCGGACAGGGATTTACCACAAAAGCCTATGGAAACGTGACACGGATGCTTCACGGAGAACATATTACTTATTGTCTGGGGGATGCTTCTCATGCTTATGGTGGAGTAAGTGAATATCCTATGTGGCAGAAAAATTTTGAGGCTGCAGGATTGGAACAGACTCCGGAATATGGCTTTGGAAAAACTCCTCTGACCAAATATCTCCGTCATATTCTGGTTTTGCGTCCAGGAATTGTGGTAATCTATGATGAGATGGAAGCCAGTCGGAAAGTCCGGTGGGAGTGGCTCCTTCATAGTCCGGTTCGCTTTCAGATAGATGCTTCTTCGAATACCCTGGTGAGTCCTCATCCGGAAGGAGGTTTTGTATCCACGGCCCGCTTGTTTGCTACGGAAGCTTGTGAAATATCCCAATGTAATGAGTTTCAGGCTGCTCCTAATCCAGATTTGGCCATTCGGGGAGAAACACTGGAAAATTATTGGCATTTAACTGCTTCTTTTAGTCCCCGTAAGGCCAATCGTCTGCTGACGATAATCACCTTAGATGAAGAAAGTGGCAAAAGTCATGTTGTTTCCGGAGGAAAAGATGGAAAGCTGATGGTAGATGGCTGGCGTATATTTGCAGAACTGGATGTCCGGAAATCCGCTGCATTGACGGTGGAAAACGCCTCAACCGGGGTCGTGTTTAGCTACGGTGACAAAGATTGCCTCATCGAGGGAGAGACTTATCATCGTAAGGCGAAGGGTACCACGGTGTTGTATGACAGAATCAATGGGGTATGGAAGTGTGAAGAAGTGGCAGACCGTCCGGCATTGCCGACTACTTGTGCTGAAGAATAATAATTTAGAATAGATACATAATATCATGAGAACAACGACATTTTTATCATTTGTACTGGCGGGTGTGGTTTTTACTTCGTGTCAACCTTCTACGAAGAGAGAGGCTTGGATAGAAAAAGCACTCGATGTAGCCTCTTACCAGCTGAATCTGACAGCAGAAGAAATGAAAGATTCTGTCAAAATGCCCCGCTCTTTATGGACAGGTTATACAGTCGATTTTCTGGAAGAACAGCTGGAACGCGAATCTGCTACCTTTGCCGATTCCTTATGGCCTAATCCGGCAAAAGAAAAGCTGGGAACGCTTCGTAGTTGTGACATATACGACTGGACAAGCGGTTTCTTTCCCGGCAGCCTTTGGTATGCCTATGAACTTACCGGGAACGAACGCTTAAAGGAAGAAGCCGTCCGTTATACCAACCGGCTTTATCCAGTCCGTAAATACAGAGACAATCATGACATAGGTTTTATGATGAATTGCAGTTACGGAAATGCTTTACGATTGGCTCCGAATGATTCTATCATATCCGTATTGTCAGAAACCGCCGATAATCTGTGTTCACGTTTTAATGTACAGATTGGCTGTATTCGTTCCTGGGATTTCGGTACATGGAATTATCCCGTCATCATTGACAACATGATGAATCTGGATTTGCTTTTTCATGTCAGCAAGCTAACCGGTGATATGCGTTATCGTCAGGTGGCCATACAGCATGCCCGTACGACAATGAAACATCATTTCCGTCCGGATTATACTTCCTATCATGTGGTGAGTTATAATGCTGACGGTACGGTGGAAAAGCGTCAGACACACCAGGGAAAAAATGATGAATCTGCCTGGGCCAGAGGACAAGGATGGGCTGTGTATGGCTATACCGCCTGTTTCCGTGAAACAGGAGATACTTTATTCTTGCAAGAAGCAGTACATGTGGCCGATATGATTAGAAAACGCAATACAGCTCCCGACCTGATTTGTTATTGGGATTTTGATGCACCGGTGAAAGCAGATACTCCTCGTGATGCTTCGGCTGCTGCCGTGATAGCCTCGGCTTTCCTGGAGCTTAGTACGTTCGTACCCAATGGTGAGGTTTATTTTAATTACGCTGAAACTATATTGAAGAATCTTTCTGGTCCGGCTTATCTGGCCCAGAAAGGAACAAACGGAGGTTTTATACTGATGCACTCCGTAGGCTCTCTTCCGCACGGTTCGGAAATAGATACTCCGTTGAATTATGCAGATTATTATTATCTGGAGGCCCTGAAACGCTATCTGGACTTAAAAAATAAACCTTTTTGAAAGAAGATAAAACGGATTTAAAACCGATATTTGGGTAAACAACCTACTTTTGTGGTGATGATAATAACTGAAATTTAAGTATTATGAGAAATATAAGAATAGTTGTTAGTTTTCTTTTGCTTTGTCTGGGACATGCTATGCTTCTCGCGCAAACATTGACCATTACAGGAAAGGTAGTGGATGAAGAAGGCCTGGAGGTTATCGGTGCCAATATTCGTGTGAAGGGCAATGCCTCGGTAGGTACGATTACCGGTTTGGATGGTGCCTACTCCATTCGTGCGGAAGCAAAAGATGTGTTGCAATTCTCTTTTATCGGCATGGCGACGCAGAATGTACCGGTCAAAGGAAGGACGAAGATTGATGTGCAGTTAAAGCAGGATAACAAAATGCTGGATGAGGTGGTTGTAATCGGATATGGCACCTCCAAGCGGAGTGACTTGACCGGCTCGGTTGTTTCTGTAAAAAGTGATGACTTGATGAAAACGCCGACTTCGGATGTTACACAGGCTTTGGCGGGACGGGTGGCCGGTGTACAGGTTACTCAGTCAGAAGGAGGTCCCGGTTCCTCCATTTCCATCCGTGTGCGTGGTGGTATCTCCATTACCCAGAGTAATGAACCTTTGTATGTCATTGATGGTTTCCCCAGTGAAGATGGAATGGCAGAGCTGGATCCAGGTGAGATTGAATCCATTGATATTTTGAAAGATGCTTCGGCTACGGCCATCTATGGTGCCCGTGGAGCTAATGGAGTCGTGGTGATTACTACGAAGAACGGAGGGAAGGAAGATTCCAGGCTGTCTGTCAGCTTTGACTCGTATATTGGTTTTGCCAAGATTGCCCGTAAGCTTCCGGTGCTTTCTTCCGAAGAGTTTGTGACACTGGATTATGAACGGAACCTGTATCTGAATGGAGAAGAAGGAGTCACACGTTTTCAAAATGTGTATGGCTCTTTCCGGGAAATTCAGGAGAACTATGCAGGGCGAGGGATAGACTGGCAGGAGGAAGTACTCGGACGGACTACTACCAGTCAGAACTACCGTGTCAACATCTCCGGAGGAAATAAGAATACGAGTTACAGCCTGGGCTATGCGTATTTTAAGAACCTGGGTGCCATGGTGTATAGTGGAGATGAAAAACATAATGTATCTTTGAATTTGTCTCATAAAGGAAACAAGCGACTGTCGGTGAATGCCAGGGTAAATTTTACGCAGTCCAAGGTATATGGCATGGGAACTTCCGAAGGAAATGCCAGATTCAATAAGATGGAGCACATTCTTCAGTCGCGTCCTGTGGCAGGAATTAATGGAACGGAAGAAGAGTTGCTGCAAGGAGAAGATCCGTTGTACGTGGATGATGAGTCGAATCCGATGCAGAATCCTTTGATTTCTGCCCAACAGGAGCAGGATGACCGTATGACACGTACCTTTCAGTTGAACGGTGGATTAAACTATCGGCTTGGGAAACGCTGGTTTTTCAGAAGTACCATAGGTACACGTTACCAGATTCTGCGCCGTGACCGTTTTTATGGAGAACTGTCTTCAACTGCCAAGCGTTCCAGTATTAACGGGAGCATTCAGTACTCGGAGAATGGAAGTTTTCAGACATCCAATGTGCTGAATTATGAATATAAGACAAAAAAACAGAAATTTACGGCCATGTGGGGACAGGAATGGGTGTCACGCTGGACACGCTGGGTTGTCTCTTCAGCCACGAACTTTCCCAATAATGACATCGGACTGGATGACATGAGCCTGGGTACTCCGGGTTCAATTACTTCCAACGTGAATTATGATGATAAGTTAATCTCATTTTTTTCTCGTCTGAATTACAATTGGGGGGAGCGTTATTTGCTGACAGCTACCATACGTGCCGATGGCTCTTCTAAATTTAGTGCCAATCATAAATGGGGATTCTTTCCTTCCGTATCGGCTGCCTGGCGGTTGAGCGAAGAAGAGTTTATCAAGAAACTGAATTTGTTTTCTGATTTGAAGTTGCGTGCCGGCTACGGATTGGCTGGAAATAACCGTATTGCGAGTTATGCTTCCTTGAATCTTCTGAAGTCGGCCAGCTATCCAAGCGGAGAAACCGTATCGCCTGGTTATGCACCTTCGGGTATACCAAGTGTAGAACTGCAATGGGAGTCAAACAAAACATTGAACGTGGGACTGGATATGGGCTTCTGGGGGCAACGTCTCATTATTTCTCCGGAATTCTATCTGAACAAAAGTTCTCATTTGCTGCTGAACTCCAAAGTTCCGTCTTCTTCCGGTTATACGACTATGTTGCGTAACGTAGGAAAGACCCGAAATATCGGTATGGACCTGACCATTTCTTCGGTAAATATTCAGCGAAAGAATTTTACCTGGTCCACAGACTTCAATTTGTCGTATAATAAGAACCGCATTGAGGCTTTGTCGGGTGAAGATTATTTCCTGGAAGAAGCACAGTTCGGATTCAATCAGAACACCCATAAGATTGAGGTAGGTCGTCCTGTCGGACAGTTCTATGGCTTTAAGACCATTGGCTTGTATCAGGTGGATGACTTTAATTATGATGCTTCAACTCAGACCTATACGCTGAAAGAGAATGTGCCTTATCGTGAAGGGGTACAACCCGGTTACTGGAAGTTTGAGGATGTAGATGGAAACGGCATTATAAACGACAATGACCGTACGGTGATTGGAAATGCCAATCCCGATTTCTATGGAGGATTGAACAATAGTTTCTCATACCGGAATTTCGATTTAAGTGTCTTCTTTACTTTCAGCTATGGAGCTGAAGTGCTGAATGCTACAAAACTGAGTAATACGTTAGCGGGTTCAACCAATAAGAACGTACTGGATGTGGCCAATAGTTCCAACCGTTGGATGACCATCGATTCTGATGGAAATGAGGTGACAGATCCGGATGTGTTGACAAAACTGAATTCCGGTAAGACGGTTGCTCCGGTAGCCGACCTGGAGAACGGTGATTTTTATGTGCACTCCTGGGCTGTAGAAGATGCTTCATTCTTGCGATTGAGCAACCTTACTTTGGGATATACATTTCCTCGGAAGTGGATAAAACCATGGGGAATCAGTAAACTGAGACTATATTTTACCGGCAGTAACCTGTTTATCTGGACTCCTTACAGCGGTTTTGATCCGGAAGTGTCTACCAAGGGAAATAACCTGACTCCCGGAGTTGATTTTGGTGCATATCCACGTAGCCGTTCGTTTGTGTTCGGATTGAATTTAACCTTATAATTAATGAAGCCATGATAAAGAGTTTGAAGATATTTTTGATGGGAGTGGGAACGCTTCTTTGGATGACAGCTTGTCAGGATGCGTTGACGGAGCATCCTGATTCCTATTATGAAAAAGAAGATTTTTTCACCAGCGAGGCGAAAGCCGAGATGGGAGTCATCGGCATTTATAATGTATTGCCCACCTTGTATGGCGACAGTGAAATGGCTTTTGGTGCTTCAGACGACACGTATTACGCATCGGGTACCAATACGGATAACGCTCGACGCGACATTGCGCATTATATGTTGTCTACAACCAATAAGTACGTGGAAGCTGTTTGGCAGGCCACTTATCAGGGAATTGAACGTGCCAACTACATGATAGAAGGTATTCAGGAGATGCAAGGTTTTGCAGAAAACGAGAAACTGCAATCACTGGTGGCAGAGGCAAAATTTCTCCGTGCGTTTCTTTCATTTAATCTGGTAAAGTATTGGGGAGATGTACCTTATAAGACTACATCGACCGGAAGTTATGAGGAAGCTTATCAGCCCCGTACTTCGCGTGAGGTGATTTATGATCAGATTGTGGACGATTTGGACGATGCCAAAGAAAATATGAGCTGGGCCAATGAGGCCTCTTCGCCAGAACGTGCCACTCAAGGCGCAGCCCGTGCTTTGCTGATGCGGGTATTGCTTCAGCGTGCCGGATATTCCTTGCGGATGGACGGTACAATGACTCGTCCGGAAGAAGAATTACGGCAGACTTATTTTGCAAAGGTGATAGATGAATGGGAGGCTTTCCAGGAAAACGGTTACCATGATTTCTATGAGGGAGGTTATGAAGCACTGTTTAAGTCGTTTTCAGCTGGAGAACTTCATTCGAAGGAGAGTATCTTTGAAGTGGCCTTTTATACGGTAGATGGTCGTACGGGAGCAAGGGGATATTGGGGAACGTACAACGGTCCGTTGGTCGCAGCTCCAGGAATAGAGGCTACGGAAACGGACAAGTTTATGGGGCGTGCCAATGCCTTGTTTCGCGTAATTCCGGAATGGAGAGACTTCTTTGAGGAATCGGATGTACGTCGGGATGTAATGATTTGTACGTATCAGTATGATTGGGATAAAACTCTTTACAACCATGTGAAGAAAGATAATATCAGGAATAAGAAAAACTGGTATCCTGGCAAATGGCGGAGGGAATGGATGCCTTTGGGATACAAAGACCCTAATATTACCGATGTCAATTATTGCAGCCTGCGTTATGCCGATGTGGTACTGATGGCGGCAGAGGCTTATAACGAAACGGGAGAAACTGCACAGGCCTGGAAGTTGCTTAATCGGGTACGTCAGCGTGCCGGAGCAACGGAGATAACTTCTGCTAACTATGCTTCCCTGATGAAGTCGCCGAAGGTATACGATCTTCCTTTCATAGAGGATGGAGATGAGGCCGGACGTTTTCGTACTGCACTTTATTGGGAAAGGGGCTTTGAGCTGGCTTTCGAATTACAGCGCAGATTTGATTTGTTGCGCTGGGGAGTACTGGGAGATGCCTTACAGTTGATGGCTTCAAAAACGGTGGTCAATCAGTCTGCGGAAAAATCTTTTTTGGCCGGATACAACTTTGTGTCTGGCAAACATGAGCTTTTCCCCATTCCACTGGATGAAATACAGGTGAATTATTGTCTGGAAAATAAGAATAACCCTAATTACTAAGTTGCTATGAATTATAGATTGCTTTTTATTTGTGGGGCGATGGTTCCTTTCGCAGCATGGGCGCGTCAGCATCGTCCGAACATCATTTATATCATGACCGACCAGCAGTCGGCTACTGCTATGAGCTGTGCGGGTAATGCCGACCTGCATACGCCCAATATGGATCGTCTGGCCGCTATGGGGGTGCGGTTTGAAAATGCTTATTGTTCGCTGCCTTTGAGCGGCCCTTCGCGTGCCTCTATGTTTACGGGGTATATGCCGGGTGAGGTCGGACTGACAGCCAACGGTACTCCGCTTCCCGATTCGTTGCGGACGGAGACTTTGGGGGATGTAATGAATGAAGGTGGATATACTTGTGCTTACGGAGGAAAGTGGCACGTACATACCAATTCGCTTCCATCAGCGCATGCCTTTGGTTTCGAGCGCTTGTATGAGCATAACGACTACGGGCTGGCGGAAGCCTGTGTGAAGTTCCTCCAACGGAAGCATGACAAGCCTTTCTTCCTGGTGGCTTCGTTCGACAATCCGCATAACATTTGCGAATATGCGCGGAAGCAGCCGCTTCCTTTTGCCACAATTGACGAGCCGGAAAGCATTGAGGATTGCCCGAACTTGCCGGACAACTTTTATGTCGCTCCCTATGACGCGGATGCTGTTGCCTACGAGAAGTCGTTGAAATATCGTCTGCATCCCACGCGGAGCTATACGCCCGACGACTGGCGGCGTTACCGAAACGCATACTTCCGCCTTGTGGAGGCTGTGGATGCCGAAATTGGAAAGATTGTCGACGAAATAGACCGTCAGAACTTGTGGAAGAACACGGTGATTATTTTCACCAGCGACCATGGCGACGGGCAGGGCGCACACCAGTGGAACCAGAAGTCGGTGCTTTACGAAGAAGTGGTCAACGTGCCTTTCATCGTCTGCCTGCCCGAAGGCAAGCACGCCGGAAAGGTGCTTCCTCAGCTGGTGAACAACGGAGTGGACCTGATGCCGAGCCTGTGCGACTGGGCAGGAGTGGAAGTGCCTGCCGGACGTCAGGGGGTGAGCATCCGTCCGATAGTGGAAAAAGGCGATGCGTCGGTTGACGGACAGCCGTATGTGGTTACCGAAACGGACTTCAGCGAGAACGGAGGAGGAACCATGGGATGGATGGTGCGCAGCGGAAACTACAAATACGTGCTCTACAATATGGGGCTTTACCGTGAGCAGCTCTTCGACATGACGTCCGACCGTGGCGAGATGCGCAACCTTGCCGTAGAGGAGAAGTACACGCCGGTGCTCGAGCAATACCGCCGGATGTTGGAAGAATGGATGAAAAAGCATCCGGTAAAAGGAGGGTTGCCTTATTTAAGATATATTCCAAAAGGTAAAAACTGAAAAAATTAATATCATGAGAAGGAAATACATTATGGCCGGTGCGATGCTTTACTTGTCTCTCTTGGCAGGAACGGCATCGGCAAACTCCTCGGCGCTTGTAGAGGAAACAGAAAACAGCACAGAGGTGTGGCAGGTACCTCACAAACCGAAAGGCACAAAAACCCGTCTGAAAATCCAGCCCAAGGCAGAACAGCCTGCCGCAAAGAAGGCGGACAAGCAGAAGCCGCAGGCTAAGAAGTCTGACAAGAAATCTGTTAAGAAGGTGTCTTCTTCTTCACGCTATGTGGCGATAAAGACCAATGCAGTGTACTGGGCCGGTGCCATTGCAAACATTGCGGCCGAGGTAAAGCTGCACAAGCATGTGTCGTTAGAGTTGCCGCTGGATTTCAGCCTTTGGGACATTGAGCGGGAGCACGGTGTGCGTCTCGTTCTCTTCCAGCCGGAAGCCCGCTGGTGGATGAAGGGTGTGGGTGAAGGCCATTTCGTAGGCGTGCATGCACATGTAGGAGCTTTCAACGTGAAATGGAACGAAGACCGTTATCAGGTGGCAGGCCGTCCGTTGCTCGGAGCCGGACTTACCTACGGGTATTCACTTTCGTTCGATGAGCATTGGGGTGCGGAGTTCCTCATCGGGGCCGGCTATGTCAATATGAAGTACGACCGTTTTTATAACATTGACAATGGGGCAAAGTTTGATGCCGGAACCTATAACTATTGGGGAGTGACTCGCGTGGGGGCATCGTTAGTTTACCGTTTTTAAGCACTGAAAAAGCATTATATCATGAAAAAGAATAGACTGAAAAGAGAACTCCTGCGCTGGGGAATGCTGCTGGCTTTTCCGGCACTGATGAGCAGTTGCCTGATGGAGTATCCGGAAATGACGGCAGATGGTGAGCTGGGGGTAGACCCTACATCCGTGACCGTAAAAGCGAAGATTCTGATTGACTTGAAAAGTCTGGCTGCACAGAAAACAGGCCGGCTGGCGCGTGCCGAGGATGAAGAAGCAGCCTATAGTCACCGCATTGTGGTAGCTGCGTATGAAGACCGTCAGCTGGTACAGCAGGAGGTGATTTATGAGGACCTTTCTGCCAGCAGCCGCTTGCAGACTGAGGTGCGTCTTCGTTTGCATGCCCGTCGTTACCAGCTGGTGGTGTGGGCCGATTGTGTGCAGGAAGGAGAAGAACCGTTTTACGACATAGACGGTCCGGAAGGACTTGCCAGCATCATTGGTCGCGAGGGTTACACAGGGAATACGGAGTATAAGGATGCTTTTTATAGCAGTAAGGAGATTGATTTGACGGGATATAAAGACGAATGGAATGCAGAATTCCCATTGGAAGTCACTCCTGAGCGTCCGTTAGCACGCTATGAACTGACTGCCACGGATGTGATGGCGTTTTTGCGGGAGTATCCTGAAGTGACGCAAGTTCGTCTGACGCTGAAATACGACGATTATTTACCCAAAGGCTTTAATGCCTTGGATGGGATTACCAAACACGCGTTTAAATATTTGCAGTATAGTCGTACGGTGTCCCTGCCGAAAGACGGAGCTACGTCACTTCCTTTGATGTTCGATTATGTATTTGCTGATTCGGAAGGAAATACTTCCGTGCCAGTCACTTTGCTGGTGGAAGATGCGGATAAAGGGACACTTCTTGCCAGTTCCAGCTTCCGCCTGTCGTGTACCCAGGGAGAGAATAAAGACATTCAGTTTGATTTTCTGACAACAAGTCCGGAGGATGGAGTCGGGTTCAATCCTGGATTTGATGGAGATCAGGAAGTTGAACTACCGGTAGAATAAAATGATTCAAACAAGCTATTTATAAAAATCTTAATATTATTATCATGAAAAAGAGTTTATTGTTTTCGGCAATGGCACTGAGTTTAGGGTTGTTGTCATGTAATCAGGAAGATATGTCGGAAGTGGAAACTGTAACCGGTACTCCGGTAACGGTGTCTGTAGAAGTTCCCGGAGCGTTGTCCGGCAGTGAATCACGTACTTTGCCTGCAGCCCCCGCAGACCATAAGCTTCGTTGTATTATGGTGGTAGATTATAAAACGGAAGGGGCAGAAGATTTGCGTATGGAGCAGGTAGCCGGAGAGACGATGGTCAACGAGAAGTTCCGTTTTACCTTTACTCCGGCAGAAGAAGATTATACCTGTCTTTTCTGGGCTGACTATGTGGATGGAACAACAGAGTCGGATGGTAAGTATGCCGACAAATATTATAATACGGCCGATTTGACCAACGTGACCTATAAAGTTTCAGACAACACTTTGTTCAATAATCCTGCTTGCGATGCCTTCTTTGGCAAGAGTCTGGCAGGTTCTCCCAATGCCGTGTTGAAGCGTCCGTTTGTGAAACTTTCTTTCAAAGACCAGAAACCTGAAACTGTGCAGGCTGCTTCTTCACTGAGCGTGACTTATACTGTACCTTCAGGTTTCAGTGTGAAAGATAACACGGTTTCTGGAAGCAGCAATCAAGAAATCAAACTGACTGCATCAGCTCCAGCTGATAAAGGTAACGGTATTTGGTTCTATAATTATGTATTCGCTCCTGAAAATGTGAATAAGTTGCGTGGTAATATTCAGATGACGGTAGAGACGGTAGATGAGAAAAAAGAGGTGAAAATAAATACAGAATCACTGGTGCTGACTCAGAATTACGACATTACGGCAAGTATCGATTTTACATCGGCCGATGACAATATGAATGTGGATGTAGACATTGATGACGAGTTTAATGACCCTGATGCACCTAAGGTAGGCCAGTTTATGCAGAAAGACGGTACTTTCTCTGATATATATAGTGCGGAAAATTCCATTGCCATTGTGTTTGCCGCAGGCCCTAAAGGAGGTGATGTGGCAGCGAATTACGGACAACCGGATGGTACGAAGATATGGGGGTATGCCATGGGGCTGAGCAGTGTGAAACGTGCTGCTTTGACTACAGCTGAGACACCACTTGACTTAACCGGTTATGGAATCGCATCTCCATGGGCTGCAGACGATTATAATGGATATGTATATACACAACAGTTGGAGGCTGCAACAGCTAGTTTAGGAACAGACTTGATGCCAGCATATAATGAATGGAAAACAACTAATTCAGTGTCTGAAATAACGAATGTCAGTGGTTGGTATATTCCATCGGCTCGTCAGTTATTGGATGTAATGGGAATGACTTTAGGATATGCTGGAGGAGAAGGTATAGATGCTGTTGCTCAAAATGAACAGTTTGCATCACGTTTAGCTGATTTGATGAATGAAGGAAAATCGTCCTGGTTTGGAACTCATACTTCTGCCTCTAATGTGATGTCTAGTTCTGTAAATACAGGTGGCCAGATTATGGCTGTACAGACAATCTATGCAGATGGAAAGGAAACTATCTCAAAAGCATTAGGAGTAAATGTAAATGAAAAGGCTTCTACATTTGCCATCCGTCCTGTTCTTACCATATTTAATAAATAGTATCACTTCAAATAAATATTATTTATCAGGAGTGCTTTTTCGTTGTGGTGTTCTGTTTTGGGCAGGCGGCACAGGAGAAAGCACTCTTTGTTTTTAATGAATTTTTATAGGATATGATGAAGATGAATTTTTTATATTGGACATTGGGATGCTTTTGTCTGTTAGGGTATGCTTGTGCAGATGAGGAGGTACCCGCTGCTTCACCGGAAGAAGCCCGGGAAGTTGAAATGCCCGAGGCTTGGCATGACAAGACACGTACGCAGCCTTATCCCAAACTTTCCAATGAGTTATATCTGAATCCGTCTCCACTGATTGTGCCTCAGTCACTGAAAACAGGTGCTTTCCTTCAGTTCGCATTGTCGCAGGATGCCGGTTTTCCCGAAGCATCTACACAACTTTCAGAGCAACAGGAATGGTGCATGTTCAACCCTCATGTGAAACTTGCTCCGGGACGCTGGTTCTGGCGTTACCGGAATGTGGCTGAAGATGGGAAAGAAGAAGCATGGAGTGACCCCATTGAATTTGAGGTAAAGGAGGAAACGCCGGTTTTTGTGACTCCTGCATTTGACGATTTTCGTCAGGGACTTCCTCTGCGTCATCCTCGGTTGTATTGTTTTCTCGATTCGAAGATAGATGAGGCTCGTCGTCACGTGACATCCCACGAAGAATATCAGGCACTGAAAAATCGTGCGGAGAATGCCTTGCAAGCCGATTATGAGTCGTTGATTGCACCGTATAGCGCCTCTCACATGGAAACGGTGGCAGCCAATGTGGAATATCTTTATCAGGCCTTTCATCTGACTCAGCGTGGAAACTATGCGCGGAAGATGGAAGAAATCCTGAATGTGCTGCTGGAGCATCCTTTCACGGATACGGAATTGTTTGCTGGGAATTTTGCTTCTACGGACATTGCCTATAGTTTTCTGGCTCCCTATGACATGTTGTATGACAAGTTGGGAACGGATGTACGCAGTCGGGTTGAAGAACAGCTGTGGCGGGTGGCCACGTATTATTTTGACGCTTATTGCGGTATGCAGGAAAATCATATTTTCGACAACCATTTCTGGCAGCAGAATATGCGTGTATTGTTTCAGATTGCTTTTTGCCTGTATGACAAGAGTGAGTATGCCGCACAGGCTTTACGTATGTTGACGTACTATTATGAGTTATGGACAGCCCGTGCTCCGGCTTCCGGATTCAATCGCGATGGAGCTTGGATTAACGGAACGGGATATTTTGAGGCGAATGTCCGTACGTTGTTTTATATGCCCATGTTACTTTCGTATGTGTCGCGTGCCGACTTTCTGCAACATCCCTGGTATCAGCAAGCCGGGCAGTCGATGGTTTATAGCTGGCCGCCTTCTTCGAAAAGTGCCGGATTTGGAGATGGCAGCGAGAAGAGAGAGGAACCAGGAAGACAGCGTGCTGCTTTTGCTGATTTTCTGGCTCGCGAAACGGGCGATGCGTATGCCGGATGGTATGCCGGAGAATGTCAGAAAGACCTCGTGCAGGATGTGGAACTGCGCTTGTATCGCATGGTAAATCCGGCTACGTATGCGACAGACTTTCCTGCTTCTGCCCCGAAACTGAAATGGTATAAGGACATCGGTGAGGTGGTGATGCACAGTAACCTGGCGTCGACGGAAAATAATCTCAGTCTTGCTTTCCGTTCGAGTACGTTCGGCTCGGGAAGTCATACGCTGGCCGACCAGAACAGTTTTAACCTGCTGTATGGAGGGAAGGAGGTATATTATCACACGGGATATTATCTGAATTTTAGCGATGCACATAACCTGATGTCTTATCGTCATACAAGGGCACACAACAGCATACTTGTAGATGGCATCGGACAGCCTTTTTCTACCGAAGGATACGGCATGCTGCTGCGTGCAGCCGGAGGAGAACATATCGGTTATTGTCTGGGGGATGCATCGCATGCATATTGCGGCATCAGTGAGGACCCTATGTGGATAGAAAGTTTTCAGAAAGCCGGTATTGAACAGACGCCTGAAAACGGATTCGGCGAAACTCCGCTGACCAAATATCGCCGTCAGATGATCATGCTCTATCCGGACATCGTACTGATTTATGATGAATTGGAGGCATCCTGCCCGGTACGATGGGACTGGTTGCTGCATAGCCCGACGGCGTTCGAATGGACAGACTCACAGAAACAGTTTACGTCGCATTTGCAAGATGGAGGAGTAGCTGTGGCTGCGATGTTTTGTGAGCATCCTTGTGAAGTGTCACAAACTGATCTTTTTGCGGTTCCTCCTACCTCTGTACCCAATGACCCGCAGTATCCGAATCAGTGGCATTTGACGGTTTCTGTGCCAGGGCAGGCAAAGTGTCGCCTTTTGACACTGGTACAGGTAAAGCCGGATGCAAAATCTGTTCAGCCAATAACGCAGGAGGGTGACTGCCTTCTTTGTGGTCCTTGGAAAATAGAGGTTAATTTGTCTTCCGAAAAGCCGGAAAATCTGTGTGTGACGAATACGGAATGTGGAGCGGTCTATAGTTACGGTTCCTCCAGTCCGTGGCTTGGAGGAAAGCCTTATTATCGTCAGTATCGTAATTCTTCGTTGCTTTATGATGAGGTGGACGGGGAGTTTACGGTGAGCGAGATGACTGATTGCACACCGGTTTCAAGTCGCTCCGGAGCCGCCTTCTGAAAACGCAAGTACGTTTCAAACAAAACGCAAGTGCGTTTCAA
>ULUY01056357.1_pt1 | contig 26227 bp, 16 predicted proteins | sample 1959031 | NCBI WGS metagenome assembly ULUY01 (sample SAMEA4835774, study PRJEB28245) | human gut metagenome | biome: gut microbiome; material: fecal sample | place: Denmark | collected 2008
ATTGTACCACAATTGCAAAGCATTTCAATCCACGCTCCCCGCACGGGGAGCGACTCGAGCATCCTCCCACCTACGGCGTGGACTGCCGATTTCAATCCACGCTCCCCGCACGGGGAGCGACAACAACGGAGACGAAGAGCCGTGCGTACATGCGCATTTCAATCCACGCTCCCCGCACGGGGAGCGACGTACGTCGGCAACCACTCCGCCGCATACTCGGCATTTCAATCCACGCTCCCCGCACGGGGAGCGACATTGCGGTGGACGGTAAAAAATACGCGACTGGAGAATTTCAATCCACGCTCCCCGCACGGGGAGCGACATAACGCCCTGCACACGGATAGTGCAGAGTACAATTTCAATCCACGCTCCCCGCACGGGGAGCGACGGATGGGTAGAAGATATGTACGCTTATGGCAGGATTTCAATCCACGCTCCCCGCACGGGGAGCGACGCGTATCTATGCACACCTCACGGAGAAGAAGGAAATTTCAATCCACGCTCCCCGCACGGGGAGCGACAAGGCGCTGTTCGTGCTGCGGCAGAATGGCGTTATTTCAATCCACGCTCCCCGCACGGGGAGCGACCCGACTGGTACGCAATGATGCGTCCGGCGCGAATGATTTCAATCCACGCTCCCCGCACGGGGAGCGACGAAACCCTGTCCACTATGCAGCGGGACAAAACTGATTTCAATCCACGCTCCCCGCACGGGGAGCGACGAATCTGTTTTTTGAAGCAATCCGAATTATAAAGATTTCAATCCACGCTCCCCGCACGGGGAGCGACGAAGCGCTGGAAGAAGCCGTGGCTTTGAGAGCCTATTTCAATCCACGCTCCCCGCACGGGGAGCGACCGTGGACTGCCGGAATGCTAAGCTGGACGCGGAGAATTTCAATCCACGCTCCCCGCACGGGGAGCGACATGGAGACTTACATGAGCTTGATTACCCGCTCAAATTTCAATCCACGCTCCCCGCACGGGGAGCGACCAGGAGGGCGGTACAAAATAAGAGCCCCCGACAATTTCAATCCACGCTCCCCGCACGGGGAGCGACATTCGTGTTAGGTGGTGTCGCCGAAACCATCCAGATTTCAATCCACGCTCCCCGCACGGGGAGCGACTGGATTGCCAGGGCAAGCGCGTATATCGCAGCCAATTTCAATCCACGCTCCCCGCACGGGGAGCGACGGCGTGGACTGCCGGAATGCTAAGCTGGACGCGGAGAATTTCAATCCACGCTCCCCGCACGGGGAGCGACGGTTATAGTCCGATTCTCACGCGGCAGAGGGTGACGATTTCAATCCACGCTCCCCGCACGGGGAGCGACTCCCGGTGCTGTTCGCGCTCTTTGTTCCAAAAATAATTTCAATCCACGCTCCCCGCACGGGGAGCGACGTTCGAATCCTGCACAGGCGTGCTGACAACCTCAGATTTCAATCCACGCTCCCCGCACGGGGAGCGACTCAAGCGACATGTCTTTTATTTTATTATCCTTGAATTTCAATCCACGCTCCCCGCACGGGGAGCGACGACTTCTTCATGTGCTGGACATTCATCTCCTTCAAATTTCAATCCACGCTCCCCGCACGGGGAGCGACTTCTCGCCTTGCTAATCTGTCTGATATGCTGACAATTTCAATCCACGCTCCCCGCACGGGGAGCGACGTATTGCGCTTCTTTATTCGCATCAGCGTAAACCGCATTTCAATCCACGCTCCCCGCACGGGGAGCGACTTTTCCCAGTACCTCTTGCACCCGTCATTAAAATATTTCAATCCACGCTCCCCGCACGGGGAGCGACTGCATCAAGGCGCAGAAAGGAGGTGCAGCATGGTCATTTCAATCCACGCTCCCCGCACGGGGAGCGACGCGCCGCCGCAATATGGCGGTACGCGCATACCCGGAATTTCAATCCACGCTCCCCGCACGGGGAGCGACGACTTTTGCGGCAAAGTCGTCAATTGAGCCGTTATTTCAATCCACGCTCCCCGCACGGGGAGCGACCGAGGACGCTTTCACGCTGGTTGCGCCGCCGGAATTTCAATCCACGCTCCCCGCACGGGGAGCGACGCGAAATCATGAGGTAATCATCAGGCGGTGAGTATTTCAATCCACGCTCCCCGCACGGGGAGCGACAGCCGGACGGCGTGACGGTTTACAAAACGCGCGAATTTCAATCCACGCTCCCCGCACGGGGAGCGACCGCGGGAACGCAAGGGATACGCGCAGAACGAGGCGATTTCAATCCACGCTCCCCGCACGGGGAGCGACCGGTCATGGATGAGAACGGTGAAACGCTGGAAGCGATTTCAATCCACGCTCCCCGCACGGGGAGCGACAGCTTGTCGTTGTAGAGCTTGTTGTTGTCCAGATAATTTCAATCCACGCTCCCCGCACGGGGAGCGACAGCAAAAAAAATGTGCTATTTGCTGAATAGCACAAATTTCAATCCACGCTCCCCGCACGGGGAGCGACGGTCTGCCCCGTGACTATCAATTTCGCGAAGCCGCATTTCAATCCACGCTCCCCGCACGGGGAGCGACTTGTCCCAGCGTGGACTTGCTTGACTTCTGCGGAATTTCAATCCACGCTCCCCGCACGGGGAGCGACTTGCAGCTCTTCGCAGAGTTTTTCTTTAAGTTCGTATTTCAATCCACGCTCCCCGCACGGGGAGCGACCGACACAACGCTTTTGCTAATCGTGGGGATGCGACACGATTTCAATCCACGCTCCCCGCACGGGGAGCGACAGTTGCCGTTTGTCGGCTCATCCTGCACAGGCAGATTTCAATCCACGCTCCCCGCACGGGGAGCGACTAGGTGTAATCTGCGTACCATGTGCGTCCGCCGTTATTTCAATCCACGCTCCCCGCACGGGGAGCGACTTGCTCTGTGTTGTAGTCGTCACATGCAATTATATTTCAATCCACGCTCCCCGCACGGGGAGCGACAGCAACCGCAACGCGCCGAAATCATGTTAGGCGATATTTCAATCCACGCTCCCCGCACGGGGAGCGACGTTCACGTTGTCGATTTTCCGCTCGATATTGGCATTTCAATCCACGCTCCCCGCACGGGGAGCGACCTTGCGCTCCTGCCGCATCCGACGTTCCGCCTTCGATTTCAATCCACGCTCCCCGCACGGGGAGCGACGATGCAGCTATCATTCTTTCCGACACGCCAGAAAATTTCAATCCACGCTCCCCGCACGGGGAGCGACCACAAAAGCATCAACAACCGCTTTTGTCCATACATTTCAATCCACGCTCCCCGCACGGGGAGCGACGAGGATTTACGCACACCTCACAGCAAAGAAGGAGATTTCAATCCACGCTCCCCGCACGGGGAGCGACCGCAACAATGCTATATGATGCGGACGTTGATATTAATTTCAATCCACGCTCCCCGCACGGGGAGCGACAAATATGAACGAAAATACGGAGTGAATTGCATCCATTTCAATCCACGCTCCCCGCACGGGGAGCGACTGTACGTCGGCAGCCACTCTGCCGCGTACTCGGCATTTCAATCCACGCTCCCCGCACGGGGAGCGACGCGAAGTCGGAGGTGAGGACGTAACCGTCCATGACAATTTCAATCCACGCTCCCCGCACGGGGAGCGACTAGGCGGGCTTGATTGCTTCCACCTGCTGCTTGGTATTTCAATCCACGCTCCCCGCACGGGGAGCGACCCTGCACCCCGGCGACGTGGAGAAAATGCCGCAGATTTCAATCCACGCTCCCCGCACGGGGAGCGACCTGATGGTCGTGCAGCCCCCCGCCGGAACGTCAACATTTCAATCCACGCTCCCCGCACGGGGAGCGACTGCGTGCTTTTGCCGCAGATACGCAGCCCGACAAAATTTCAATCCACGCTCCCCGCACGGGGAGCGACCATGGAATCCTGTAACTGGTTGCCGACACAGCTGCATTTCAATCCACGCTCCCCGCACGGGGAGCGACCTCCAACTGTCCGCGACATCTACCTCACAATCGACTAATTTCAATCCACGCTCCCCGCACGGGGAGCGACGATGGTCGTGCAGCCCCCCGCCGGAACGTCAACATTTCAATCCACGCTCCCCGCACGGGGAGCGACGAGGACGTACACCCCGCGCGGATGTTCACGGCAATTTCAATCCACGCTCCCCGCACGGGGAGCGACCGCGCAAAGTAACAATTCTGTCGATCAGAATCATAGGCTTTGCACAAAAAGTATACCACAAAACAGTCCTTTTGAGAATCAGCTTAGCCGAAAATGCGGTAATTTTGCCGGAAAAACCGCGAAATCCGGTGCGAACCTCCCTGCAAAAGGCTGGAGGCTTGCGCTTCGCACGGGCGATTCGCGCGGCGCGCCCTTACAGCATCAGCAGCCCTTCCGGGGCGTAGCTCGTCTTCACGCCAATGTGCTCAATCCGGCTTTCGTAGTGATTGCCGAGGTTGTAAAAGCGCAAACTGTCCTTTTCCGGGTCAATCAGCTGCCGAAGTTCCGCCTGAAGCAGCTTGTACTGTGCGGCATCCAAAGAGCACTCAAATACGGAATTCTGCACGCGCTGACCGTGAACGACGCAGCGCTTGGCGACTTGCCGCAAGCGGCGTTTGCCGTCTGCATCGACGGTGGAAACATCGTAGGTGATTAGAACCAGCATCGGGAACGCCTCACTTTCGGGTTATTTCCAGAGGAATGGGGGATAACCGTCTGTGTCGCCGCGGAGGGTGCGCGCAAGCAGCAGCGCCTGTACATAGGGAACAAGCCCCCACATGATTTTCTCTTTCAGGAACGGGTGGGTGATTTCTTCGCGTTTGCGGTTTTGCCACGCGGTCAAGAACTGCTTGCGCCCGGCATCATTCAAGAAGACGGCGCCGCTTTCCTGCCGGTCGAAGTGCTTGTCCTGCAGCACGCGGTTGTTCACCAGTGTGATGCAGAGGCGATCTGCCATCGGGGCGCGCAGTTCTTCCATCAGGTCAAGGGCGAGCGACGTGCGCCCCGGACGGTCGCGGTGCATGAAGCCGACGTAGGCATCCAGCCCTACGCTTTCCAGCGCGGCAGCGCAGTCGTTGGCGAGTAGCACATAGGCGAAGGAGAGCAGGGCGTTCATGTTGTCCTGCGGCGGGCGGCGATTGCGGCCGTTCAGCAAGAAATCCGCCTTTTGAGTCAGTATCATTTCGTCGAATACCGAAAAATAATCGGCGGATGCGTCGCCTTCCAGCCCGCGCAGCACATCTAAATCAACCGCTGATTCAATTTGCGGCAGCTTGGCATCTAACGCAGCGGAAACATTCTTGAGTGCCTGCACATTCACGCGCAAGGCGTGGTCACGGATGGTACGCTCCAGCACCCAGCGCTGATTGTATACCTTGCCGAAGATGAAATTCCGTGCAATCAGGCAGCTGGCGGATAGGCTGTCGGCGCGCCGATACTGCTCGCGGCGCAGCAGAACATTGCCGCGCTCGCTGCCGCAGACGCGTGCTAAAAATCGCCCGCGCGGCGTCAGAAACGTCAGCCCAATACCGCGCTCTGCGCAAGCACCCATGAGTGCTGGACTTGCGCCCTTGTAGGAGAAAGTCAGAATGCCCTCCAGCATCAGCAGGGGATACTGCGCGCGCTTTTCCTCGCCCACATGGACGACGATATTCTCGTTTTCCAGCGACAAGTAGGCGTCTTCCGTCGTCACGAACAGCGTATTCAGCATCTTTCTCATGGCGAATCCTCCGCAATACGGGCGTGCATGTAGGCGCGGACGCTGCCGGTTCGGCTGAGCCGCGGAACGCATACATCCTTGAGCGAGCAGGCATTGCAGCCCTTGTGCGCCCGAACAGATGGCGTATGTCCGCGCGCCTGATTCTCCAGCAGTTCCGCCAGAAGCGACAACGTCCGCGCACGGAGGGATTCATCCAGCGCGACCCGCGTCCGTCGGCGGGGTTCGCCATAAAACAAGCTGCCCTCCGGGATGGCGCAGCAGAGCATCTCCTCCAAGCAGAGCGCCTGTGCGCACAGCTGCACCTCGTCGGCATCCTGCGTTTTGTCTGACCCTTTTTTGTATTCTACCGGGTACGGCAGCCACAGCCCTTCGCGTCCGTGCAGCGCAACACCGTCGGGACTGCGGTGGAACTCCACCACGTCGCTGACGCCGTGCAGGTGCAGGCGGGCGGATTCCAGCCGCAGTCCGCGCAGAATCAGCGTATCGCCGCGCAATTCCGCTTCTGGGCCGTGATGCGCCGTTTGATGGAACACTTGCCCCTCCGCCGTGTGCGCATTTTCTGCCCACTGCTGCTCCAGAAAAATCAATCCCCATTGGCGGCGGCAGTAGGCGTAATGCTGCAAGGCGGAGAGGGTCGCGTCCTGCTGCGTCACCCCTTCACTTCGCAGGTGACGCCGTCCGGCAGATTCGCGTCATCCACCGTCCATTCGTAGTCCGCAAAGCTGCGCGGAACCGTCACATCCGCCTTACGCGCTACACGCACGCGTTCAAACAGCTTCCACGCGGGGGCGTTGCCCAGTTCCTTCTCATGGCGGAAGATGATGAGCTTGCGCACTGCCATCATGCCGCGCGCGGCGGAGTGGTCGTTTTCAAACATGTTGAGGATGGCATCCCACAACAGGGCGAGGTCTTCTTCGCTGAAGCCCGTGGTCTTGCGCGCCAGATTTGCGGATACGAACCCTTCCGCGCGGTACAGCCCGTAGGGGACGATGTACTTGCGCCCCATTTCGGTGCCCTTCTTCTCCGCGTCCTTTTCCGTCGTGATGGCGACGCGGGTGATGGTGATTTCCTGCGGCACAATGGGGTCAACGCTGCGGGCAAAGCCCAGCTGCACCGGCCCGCGCACCTGACCGCAGTTCAGCGATGCCTTGACAAACGTCGTCATCACCGCGCCGAACGTCCGGATGTCGTAGTAGTGGCTGCACATATAATCGCGCAGCTTGCGGTCAATCTCCGGGTCATTCGACTTCAGTTTCTTTTTGAGGTCGTCTTCCTTGATATCGCCGTAGCCGCAGGCCTCCAGCCCTTCACGGTCGCAGCGATTCAGCGGAACGCCATCCTGAATATAGATGCCGTAATGCGGGTCGCCCTCCTTGACGGTCGCCACATAGTCGCGAATCTTGCGCTTCAGGCACACGTCCGTCACCAGCCCAAGACCCGTTTCCGGGTCGGTGCGGGGCATATTGCCGGCATCGGGGTCACCGTTGGGATTGCCGTTCTGCACGTCGAACAGTACCACGAAATCATAGCGATTGCGAATCACATCAGACATTGCTGTTTTCCTCCTTTTTCGTGAAGAACTTCTGCTTCTGGTGATAGTAGCCCAGCTGGAAAATACCCTGATCCTGCAGGTTCAGGCGCGCAGGGTAGCTGTCAGTCAAGCGCCCGCACAGTTCCGTCATCTGCTTGTCGTAATAAATGAAATAGCCGGTATCAAGTTTCTTCAGGTGACTCTGCGCCAGCTTCAGCAGCGTCGGGAAAACGATGCTGGGCGTTGCGCAGGCAGCGTTGAAGTAACGATCCATGATGGTAGCGTTGATGCCGGGATTTGCCTTCTGCTGGAGGCTTTCCAGCACCGCAAAGAGACGACCCAGCACATATGGTGCGTAATTCGTCTGTTCGTTGAGTTGCACGTCGATGACCTCCTTGTACTGTGGATTGCTGCCGTTTTTCAGCAGCCACGCTTTGAGAATTGCCGCTTTGCCGCGGCTGACACTGTGCTCCGCATGGATGCGCAGCTCTGTTTGCGTCAGCAGCGAAACAGGGTAAGGCGTATCGCCAAGAATGGCGCGGAGCAAATCGCCCACCAGATGCGACGGCGGCAGCTTGTCCCTGCTGTTGGGATTCGCTGTTTCCTTGAGCAGCGAATAGGCGGAAAGTGTTTCACGCGTGTCATAGGATGGGCGAATGATGTTCAAACGCTCCTGATGACGCGCCAAATTCGCGGCAAAATCGCCAAACGTCCCTTGCAGGAAGAAACGAACCGACAGACGGGACGCATTCGGCGACAGCCCCAGAATGTAGAAGGGTGTACGGGAATCAAGCGGAACATTCTCCCACTGAAGACCCTGCCCAAGGCGGATGGCTTTCATGATGCCGTCCAGCGTATTCTGCGTCATGTCTTCGTTTGTCCCCAGCAGAGCGGCAAAGCAGTCGCTGTAAGCGGATTGCGCCGTTTCTGCCCAGTAAACGAGAGTGGCAGATCCCAGCAGACTGTGATAGTCCTTCACGCGAAGCATGTAGTTGAGCGCTTCGCCGTAGGCAAAGGCGGCGTGATTCCCGACGGGGGCGTTTAAACCCTGACTGCCACTCCGCCCGTAGGATTCAAAAGCGAAGGCGTTGAAGGAAACCAGCGACGCGCCAGAGGACTGTGCGCCAACAACGCCCTTGATGCTTGGATGCAGAATGGCGATGGTGTCTTGTGTGCCTGTAACCAGACAGCGACCAAAGGTAGAACGTTCCGAGCTATTGGAGACGCTTGCATCCCACGCAGCTTGAATTTCAGGCACGTTCTGCGCTTCTGTAACAGTTCCCAATTCGTTGATGAGGCAGAAAAGCAGATTGCCGCCCTTGCACAGGTCATCGAAATGCTCCTGCAGGGCAGGGGACTGCGCCGCCTTTTCAGGCTGCCAAGTGTCAAAAAAGCGGAGAATTGCCTGCGCCATCGGGCAGGATACACCGTCCAGCAGCTCGTGATGCTTTTTGGCACTGATGCGGAAACAGGCTTCTGCCTCTTTGGCGGGGTTTTTGCCTGTGCCGTCGTATGGCTCGTTGGTGATGCCAAATAAATATTTCGCATTGTCACACAAGAAGCAGGCTGCCTTACCGCTGGTGCGCTTGACAGGGGTGGGAAGAGGCTTCTGTACAGGGATTGGCTTGCCTTTCTCATCGGGTTTACCGAGTAACTCCACCGATACCAGTTCGCCGTTTTCTTTCAGACGCAAGCCCCACTGCACCTTGACGGATGACCAGCCGGGACGCTCCAATTTGCCCTGTGCGGCGAGCGAATTGTAGCACCGCACGAGCGATTGCAGAATCATTTCACCACCTCACAGTCTGTCAAATCAATCACGCCATGCACCATCTGCGCCCGGAAGAACATCGGTTGTATGTTTTCCGGGTCGGAATATTCCATGTCGTAAAGCATATAGCCCAAATCCCGCGTTTCGTCGATGGTGGGAATGTCGCCGCCCTCCCAAAGGCGGAAATGCGCCGTGCATTCCCGGCAGCCCAGATACGGCTGCATGTATGCCTGACCGCTGCGAAGACGCCGCTTCACGATGTCCTGAAACTTGCCGGGATTGTCCGACGGATTGGCTTTGTCGGTCATCTCGAAGTGCGCTTCAATGACGTAGTGCACGTTTCGCAGCATGGTGGTAGCGCGCTGCTGAATATCGGCGTTTCGGTCGATGTAGGAGCGCTTCTTGCCGTTGGCTTCGGTCAGCACGTTTCTGACGGAAATCTTAGATGCCACTTCGTTGCGGAGAATGTTCGTGAAGCGGATGGGCTTGCAGACGTAGATTTTATCCACATGCCATTTTAGCCCTGGATGGTAGTATACACTTTCTACCATTCCGCGGGCGGCGCTGGGCGTGGGAACGTCATAGCTGACACGCTCAACCTTCATTTCAGGCCGGGTGAAGCAAGCGTACTCGCCCCACACCTCCATTTTGATGGACATTGGTTCACCTCCTCATACTTTTGCTAAAATCAACACTTGCCGATGTGGGCAAGTGACAGGTCGTAGGGAACGAACGGGAATCGTGAAAATTCCACCTCCTTTCAGGTGACAAGAACAGTATAGCACAGGATAGTGCATAAGTCAAGGACTGATTTTCACTGTATTAGATAATTAAAACGCAAGACTATTAAGCATGGTTTGACACGTCAGCGAAAAGATGATAAAATGCCAAAGTCGGATAGAAACGGCGGGTAATTCGCTGCTTCTATCTGTGGGTTGAAATACTGTGTTAGATAATTATCTAACGGGGCGGGCGGTGAGCGCAATGCTTGCCGCCCGTTTCTGCTTTTCTTCATTACATATATCAGGTGAACAGCCCAAGTCCGCTCGTGCAGCTGACCTGCAAGCCGCATTCCGGCGTGTACAATTTGATGTCGCTCAGAATGCCGCAGTGCGCATCGGCAATTTCCGTGACGCCGCCGATGCTGCACAACGCCTGATACTCGCGGCGGTAGATACTCACGCCGCAGCGCCCCAGACGGCGGAAAAGCTCACGCGAATAGTGCCCATCACGCAGGGCTTTGATGTCCTCGCTGTTTTCAGGTGTCGGAATGTACACCGTTACCGTATCTGTGTCGATAAAGCGGAAATGCTCGGCGGTTTCGCGGAAAGCAAATCTTGCTTCGGATGACAGCGTTTTGCTGGTATCCAGTAAATCATTTTCGGACGAAACGGGTCGTGAACGCTGCTGATTTTCGCCGCGCTTGAAGAGCAAATCGCAAAAATACGCGTGGATGGCTTTGCGGCTGCCGATGTCCTCAGCATACAGGCGCAGCACTGTGCGGCAGCTTTCAATGTTTGGGCGCATGATGGGTGGAACCGCGTGTTCGGTCTGGTAGATGTGGACGATGCTGTCCTGCGCCGCTTCCTTTCCCTCGCGATTGCAACGTCCGGCGGCTTGCAGAATGCTGTCCAGTCCGGCTAATTCGCGGTATACGGTCGGAAAATCCACGTCAACGCCCGCTTCAATCAGGCTGGTGGAGATGACGCGGCAGCACTGCTTCTTGTCTAAGCGTTCGCGAATTGTGGCAATGGTGCGTTCACGGTCGATGGCGTTCATCAGCGTGGAGAGATGGAAACGCCCCTCTTCCGGCAGGGCTTCGTACAGGCTGCGCGCCTGTTTGCGGGAATTGACGATGCACAGCACGGCATTTTCCTGACGAATCCGCGCGGCTAATTCCTCGTCCGAAAGCGTCCCGTCCTGCTGGAAGGTGACGCGGCGAAGGCTGCTGAACAGCGCATCCGGGTCGGGGACAAGCTCTTGAATGCGGGTGCCCGCGGTGAAGCCGCTGAAAATGGACAGCAATTCGGGCTGCGTCGCGGTACAGAGAACGGCGGTGACGCCGTAATGCTGCACCAGCTGGTCGATTACCGAGACGCAGGGGCGCATCAGCGAAATCGGCAGGGTTTGCGCCTCGTCAAAAATCACCACGCTGTTGGCGACGTTGTGGAGTTTGCGGCAGCGGCCGGGCTTGGCGGCGTAGAAGGATTCAAAGAACTGCACGGCGGTCGTGACGATGACGGGGGCATCCCAGTTTTCGCAGGCAAGGCGCTTGCGGAGGGCATCGGGCGTTTCGGCATCCGTATCGGGCAAGTCCGCCTGACTGTGATGCTCCACCACGTTCTCATCGCCCAGAATATCCCGAAAGACCTTCGCGTTTTGGTCGATGATGCTGGTGTAGGGGATGACGTAGATGATGCGCTTCATCCCATGCTTCACTGCGTGGCTGAGCGCAAAGGCAAGCGACGAAACCGTTTTGCCGCCGCCCGTGGGGACGGTCAGGCTGTACAAGCCCTGCGGATCTTCGCTGCCGCGCAGGCAGCGCCGCAGCACCTCGTTGCGCAGCGCGCAGAGGTCGGACTTGGGCTCTTCCAGCCATTTGGCAACGTGCGCTTGCAGCTTTTCCAGCAGCGCTGGCATGGAATCGCCGATGCCGCGTGGCTTTTCTTCCTTGCTGAGCGCGCGCTCCGTGTCCAGAAAATCAGCATCCACCAGACAGGAGAACAGCATCCGGATGTACATGGCAGTCAGGCGCACATCATTCCGCGGAAGCCACGACGGTGTGAGCTGAACGCCTGTTGGCAGTGAAATCTCACTGCGCCACGCGGATGGATCATCGCCGCCGGTCAGTTTTTTGTTCAGCCGTGCGCACAATGTGCCATCATCGAGGCTGGAACGGGTTCCCAAGTCGGGCAGACCGCCGTGATGCCCCGCAATGGCAAACGCCGCAGGCATATCGCCCAAATCTGCCGCCGCCTTCGCACCTGCCGTGCTGTGGTCCACCTTGGCAGTGTGTTCCGGGTCACGCTGGCGGCGCTGCCCGTTGGGGCTGTACTTGCCGATATCGTGCAGCAAGGCTGTTCTTTCGGCGTGAGAACTCGCTCCAAAAGAAGCGGCGAATTTCGCAGAACGCGTCGCTGTGCCTTCCAAATGCTCCTTGAGCGGCTGATAGCTGCCGTCCTCGCGGAGGTGGGTGACGTATTCCATACAGAAAGCCCTCCCGATATAATCAATTGTGTGTATCAAATGTTAATAATAGTATAGCATCATAATAACCGGCTGTCAAGAGAAATTAAACTATCGAGCACTTTTTGTCAAACACTTCCGGAAAAAACAATGCGCAAAGCAGGAATATATTTGTGCGCTGCGGCCCTTGCAATGCTGCCGCCAAAATGGTATGATGGAAATGAACAAAAAAATACAAAAAAGGAGTCTTCCACATGGCAAAGAAAACGAAAGCCCAGCCGAAAGCGCGTAAAACAATCACCTCCAATAATCTCGCTGATTTATCAAAACTCGTCAAAGAGCTTGCACAAGACGATGAAAATCCGGAAAATCAGCAAAAGCCATCGGCGCTTGACAAAAAAATCATCTACAATGAGTTCCAGAATTCAACGTACACGCTGGTGTCGCCGATGGCGTACCTTATTGGCATCGACAAAGAAAACTTTGGCGAAGAAAATGCAAGGCCATTTCTGCTGAAAAGCTACGAAGAGCTGGATGCGCACAAAGAGGCGCGCATTATCCGCAATCTGTGCCGCATTCGCACGGCGATGGAACGCAATTATCCAGCCATTGTGAGTGAATTTCGCATGAGCTTCCGCAATATCGGCAGCGTGCCGAACCTCATTCCATCAGAAGCGGTGGCGCAGCTGGAACAGGACGGCGTCAGAATTTACAAAGCAAAGCCGGATATTGACGAATACATTATCAGCATCAATTGTGAAATCAGCAACCGAATCAATCAAGTGGCGCGCTTTTTCCCGGAATGGGTGAAGTGGGACTATGTGAAACCCATTTTCCTGATGCCGAACGGGACGAAAAAAGATGGTATCAAAAAAGCAGGGGAATACTATAAAAGCGATACCCGCCGCTATCCGTTCCACTGCTGGATTAACTGGGATGCCGTTTCCACAAGCCCGGAGAGCAAGGGGAACATCCTCTATAATGATGAAAAATTCGTAACGATTCTCTATGAGCGCCACGAGGACCGCTTTGAAAACCTGTCGCTGGTGCGCGATGCGGGCAACCACACGATGCGCAATCTGGGCAGGCTGCTGGGGCAGTGCAAAAAATGCCTGATTGCGGTGGACTGCGAAAATTCGGATGCCGTGAAGCTCGCGGCGGCGCTGAGCAGCCTCCCGACCGAGCAGCTGGGCAAAATATCCAAGGTGATTCTGTTTGACAGCGAGTATACAACGGCACAATGGAAAACGCTGGTTGACCGCACGCTCTCTACGGCGGTGGATGAAAAAGCGAACCTTGAGCTGGAACATATTAAGGTCGAGCGGCTGAACCAGAACAAATCGCAGTGCGATATGGCGCTGGCGGTGCGGACAAGCCGCGAAGTGTATACCTCCGGCGTGGATGCGGTCATCCTTGTTTCATCGGACAGCGACTACTGGGCGATGATTCGCCAGCTGGACAGCGTCCGCTTCCTTGTTATGCTGGAGAAGGGCAAAACGGGCATGGCCATCATGGACACCTTGGCGCGGCATGAAATCCCGTTCTGCTTCATTGACGACTTCTGTACGGCGGCGTCGTACAACATCAAAACCAGTACGCTGATCAATGCAATTCAGGAGCAAATCAATCAGCAGCTGGCGGGAGAAAGCACGAAACCATTCAACGTTCGCACGATGATGGAGACGGCGCTGCAAAACTCGTGGATTATGATGACGGACAAGGAGAAGGAAGCGTTTTACAAGCGATACTTGCTGTGCATGAAACTGAATGTCAGCCCGGATGGCGCGGTCAGCATCACGCTGGGATAAAGGACAGCGCCTTAGCGCTCGCGGCTGATGATGATGCTGGAATTTGGCAGGATGTGCAAAAAAGCTGCAAAACTCATTTCTGCAAGTTGAACCCTTGACAGCAACTGCAAAAACATGGTACAATTTGATTACCGACTGCATCCAATTGCATATATAACTGCGATACGGCAGTGCATGATGCACGGAATCCTTGACTTTGAATGGTGGAGCGAAGGAGGGCTTTCCTATGACAAACGCAGGACGTTGGTTGATAATTTGGATTGTGCTGATCATGCTTCTGCTGATGGGAGGCATCATCTGTGCGAACGCGGAAGAAACGATTTCCGATGCAATGACGAATGAAGAAATCATGGAGTGTTACGGTCTGCCGGAAAAAATAGAACTTCATGAGACTGATTTGGTGGCGGACATTGCAAATATCGAAGTGCTTGATGAGCATTTTGTAATGGAATCAGCAGTGCCGCGTGATGGCGCAAGCGGGCTGGTCATCAAGGGTACGTTTGTGGATGATGGAATTGAAGTGAACGTAACAATTAACATTTCGGTAAATGAATATCGGCTTGAAATCGGGAGTTATCAGCCATTCGAAATAAAAGATTTCTACTTTGATACAAGCATGGATGTGCAGGCAGACTTTACAACGGATGCGGAGGAGGATGACAAACAGCCGACGGAAATAGAACTGATTCGTATCCCGTGGTTTACTGCCTATGCAATGCAAGTATGCACGTTGATCACAGGGGAATTCAAAATGGATGGCAGCGTGGACATTACATTCAAAAATCAAGGCGGTAAATGCAAATTTGCTTATGCCAATGGGCAGTGGAACAATGAATGCATAGCAGGCACAAAGTCGTTTGAAATCAATATGGAGGGTAAGGCGGAATTTATAATCAAGGGCGGAATTACGATAACCCCCATCGCGGGATTCTGTGACCTTGTGCGCGTGTCGGTTGTGGAAAAAATCGGCACGAGTGTAAGCAAAAGCTTTGACCCAATGGTTCCCCAAACAGCACTTTGCTCGGATGTGAAACCGTACTGGAAGGTGTATCCAGAAGCAAAGATCGGTTTAATTCCAAAAGCCGGGGCAAAAGTACCAGCCTTTATCGGCGATGGCAAATGCTCGATTACAACGACGGGAAATGGAATCCAATTACTGGAAGATAAAGAGTATCATTTTGAAGGGTTCAAAAGAGTGTCGGAGTGCACTTGGCGGACAACAACTGTGAATTTCTTTTCCGAAGATGGTGTATTATATGCAACGAAACGCTTTGCAATCAATGAAACACTAAGCGCTGAAAAAGCGCAGCGACCGCTTATAATGCAGGGGAGAGTCTTTATCGGCTGGCGAGTGACAAAAGAGGATGGTACGTTGGTTTCAGAAAGTTTACCTGTTGTGGTGGGCAAAGAAACACTCAATTGCACAGCGCAGTGGGACGCTGTTTCAGAAAAACCTGGATACACGCTCCCGGAAGACGATGATCAAGGATATGCTGAACGGGTTGGCAAACCTCGTATTTCGTCTGTGAATGAAAAAGAAGAAGCCTACCAGATTGTTGGCGCCGAGCAGCAAGGTGCAACGCTGTATTGCAGATTGATTAAACCTGGAAATCCCGATTATCAGAATTACACAAAAGCATATCAGGGCAGTGTTACAAGCACAGGCCCCACTGTGCAGTATGTTGTTTTTGATGACGGCTTTTACGGAACTAGCGGTGTATGTGGCGGAAAATCGCTAATTGGTATTCAGTTCGCCGACTCTATGCGGCATACTGGAAACAACAGCCGAAATTATCGGTTGCAATGGGTGCATTTGCCTGCAAATATGGTGGATTCGCCTTATTTTCCTGAGTGCTATTCGCTGCAGGAAATTTCGATTCCATCAGGGGTAACAAGCATAGCGTCAAGTGCCTTTGATAGATGCTACTCATTAAAGAAAATAGAAATTCCTGATACAGTACAAACGATTGGTCAGAATGCCTTTCGACATTGCTATTCGCTGGAGGAAATAACGATTCCCGAAGGTGTAACACAGATTGGAAAATTGGCATTTGGAGATTGCACGTCTTTGCGTACGTTACATCTCCCGTCAACACTCACCAAATTTGATACGGTTTTGTACAACAATCCGCAGCTTGAGCAGTTGGAACTGCATGTGTCAGGTGATTTGCAATTTGGCAATGCGAACATAGAAAATCTGCGCAAAGTTAATATTAGCGGTAAGAATATTGATATGACGTATGCTATATTCAGCAAAGGTATCGAAACAATTACAATTCAAGGGGAAACAATTCGTATTCCCGACAATGTATTTAAAGAACATCCTAACTTGACTTCTGTTACCCTTATAGCGAATGAAATTTATCTTGGAGAATATTCGTTTGCTGACTGTTATGCATTGCAGGAAGTTACAATTTCTCAATGCTCTAAACTGTATCTTGGAAACAGTGCGTTCTTAAATTGCAAAAACCTAGAGGTGTTTTCGTTTGGCGGGACGGTTTATCCTTATCGGCAGGAAGGGAAAAATCAATCTGAAACATACCTGCTGAATGCTTTTGACGGCACAGCCATTCATCAGCTGAACCTTCATCTGAATGTGGGACGCATAAAGATTACACTAATGCCTTTGCTGGAAAATCTAACGCTGACGGGTTCTGTGGATACGATTATGTCCATTTCCGGAAACATGATGCTGAAAAAGATCGCATTACCGTCAGGGGTAAAAACAATTACAGCAATATGTAACAATCCGATGCTGGAAGAATTGCAGCTGCCATCCAGCATACAAACAATTACCCAAATAAACAACAATGGAAGGCTGAAAGCGCTGGTAATTCCGGAGAATGCAAGCCTTGCGGACTATGCGCTGTCAGATAATCCTTCGCTGGAGACGGTTCATCTTCCGCAATCGCTGAAAATGGTGCCGATTGGATTGCTCCAGAATTGTACGTCACTAAAATATGTACAGCTGCCGACACAGCTGGAACAGATTGGCGGAAAAGCATTCTATGGATGCGCATCACTGCAAAACATCACACTTCCTGAATCGCTGCTGCGAGTCGATGACTATGTGTTCACGAACTGTACGGCGCTGACGGAAATGACAATTCCAAGGGCAGTTTGGTGCTTTGGCAATGATTCGCTGACGGGATGTACGAATTTGAAAACCGTATATGTTCTTTCGGACGAGGCGTTTGTTTTCTTCCCTGATGACAACTTCTATGGCGAACGAACCATTTACTGTCCACGGAATCAAGCGACGTGGAGCGTGACGGAGTCTACGCGTGTTGCGATTGATGCACCAGTCTATACGCTGCGCATTCACTACCCGGATGGGCGAGATGATATGGTAAAGACGCGTACAGCTGGCGATACGCTGGTTGAACCGCGGATTTATAGCATGGGAATTAAAAACAGTGACTGTATTCGCTGGTTTAGTGATGCAGAATGGACAAATCAGATTACATTTCCAAGTGTTATGCCAGAGAAAAATTTGGATATTTACTTGGGGTATACCTACAAGCTGTGGGATGATTTTGTCAATTGGGATAAGCTGGATGGTAATTACGATTGGGATGAATACGATCCAGCTACGGGAAATTGGCGGCAGGTACCGAAACTGATTTCTTACAACAACAACCAGCGGTACTTCCACATTCCGGATCAGTTTGAGATAATGTATGCTGATGCAATCCATGAGGGAATCAGATACTTGGAGATTGGCGCATCCATGCGGCAGATTGATCCTGCGGCTTTCCGCTCGGCAGTGGATTTGGAACGCTTTTATGTTGATCCGGCGAATACACATTATTATGCACAGGATGGCGTCCTGTATAGCGCAGATGGAACATTGATAGCTTATCCATACAAAAAGGACAATCAGCAGTTTACAGTGCCAGATGGCGTTACAAGCATTGGAGCGTATGCCTTCGCAATTCCGGCGGGAAAAGAATCGCCGCTGCTTCAAGTGCAATTGCCGTGCAGTGTAACAAGCGTGGCAGAAAATGCATTTGCAGGGCATGAACGGCCGTTTGCAGTGATGACGGAAAATACGTCCTTGAATGCTCAAATCGACGCAGAAGGCGTATTTTGCAATCCGGCGCCGCTTGTGCTGATGTCAGAGGACAACATGGTGAGCTTTTATCTGCTTTCCGCAGGGCTACCGCTTCCTGAACTGCCGAATCCAATGAAGGATGGCGCATACTTCATTGGCTGGAGTTTGAAAGAAAATGACGATGTGGCGGATTTGTCAGCGCTGACACTTCCTGCAGATGGAATGGTACTCTACGCGTGCTGGTCAAAGAAGGTGCAGTATCAGACAGCGCTGCCGGCGATGCTGAAAATCATTGAAAGCGAGGCGTTCCTAAATGCGCCGATGGTAAGTGTGCGATGCCCGGATGGATTGACGACGATTGGAAGCCGCGCGTTTGCTGGATGCGATCAGCTGCGAGACATCTATCTGCCTGACAGCGTTCAATACATAGCCGAAGATGCGTTTGCAAACGTGCCGCAACTGACGATTCATACGCCAGCGGGAAGCATTGCGGAAAAATGGGCGAAAAAGCAAGGCATTACGGTTGTGCCTGAGCGGGAAGAACCTTAATTGCCATTTCCGAACATGCGTACGTCCTTTCTCTTCGGGTATAAACAGCATCGGCACAGCGCCAAGTTTTCATTTGACGCTGTGCCGATGATTTTGTATGATGCTATTTCCGAATTGGTTCATCACGGAATCGACGAAGAAGGAAAGATGCGTTTTTATCCTCTTTTTCCTTATTCTTTTATATTCCTCACGCTGCCCCTTTCCACAAGGTGCACCGGCAAAATAACCTTCTTCTGCGCAATCTCTTCCTTCCGCAGCTGTGCCAAAATCATCTCCGTCGCCAAAGTGCCTTTCTTCTCCGAATCCTGATGAATCGTCGTCAGCCCCGGAATCGCCAGCTGCGAAATATAATGATCATCAAAGCCCACAATTGACTTATCGCGCGGCACACTTACCCCGCACTCGTGCAGCCCGGACATGATGCCCGCCGCCAGAATATCCGCCGAGGCGAAAATCCCCGTGATTTCGGGACGTGTGCTGAGCTGATGCCCCAGCTTCTTGCCCTCCTGCACGGAAATTTCCTGCGTAAAGACAAGCGCCGGGTCGTACGGCACGCCGTATTCCGCCAAGGCGCGGCGATAGCCCTGCAGGCGCAGTTCAATAACGCCCGCGGGGGAAATCGGCGGCGACGCGAACGCAATCACGCGGTGGCCGTTCTCCAGCAGGTGCTTCGTGGCGAGGTAGCCGCCTTTTTCATCCTCCAAGCCGACGCAGCAGATGTTCGGGTCGTCCACATAGCTGTCGATGAGGACGACGGGAATGCCCAGCTTTGCTACGGCATCGAAGAACGAATCCTGAAACAGCCCCGTCATAATCAGCCCGGAGAGCCGCCAGCTGTGAATCAGCCCTTCCAGCGCGGCGACGCTTTCGGCGGAGCGCAGCATCAGGTAGTAGCCGGCTTCACGGGTGCGCTGCTCGACGCTGGCGGCGACGCTGCTCATGAAGGGGTCGCTGACGGTGCTGCCGGTGGTGCGCGGCGTGATGTAAGTGACCATGGCGATGATGGCGGACTGGTCGTTCGCCAGCGAGCGCGCGGACATGCTGGGAACGTAGTGTTCGCGCTCGATAATCTCCCAGATTTTTGCAACCTTCTTTTCGGAAACGCGGCTTTTGCGGTTATGCACCACGTTGGAAACGGTTGTAATGCTTACGCCTGCTTCGGCGGCAATGTCTTTGAGTGTGACCATGCGATGCTCCATTTTATGCAGTGTTTTAGAAATGGCAATATGCGCAGAAAACCATGTCCGCAGACGTGAAACGAAAACGGACGAAGTCCGCGTGCGCATCATAAAAAGTATACCAGTCTTTGAAGTTGTTCGCAAGCGGTTTCTGGGAAAAAATCCGTAAAAGAAGGGGGAGACAGCCGAAACTGTCCCCCCTTTTTGAACGTTTTGGAATTATTCCAGTTCAGCCAGATAGTCCTTAATCGGCAGGTCGCCGGGCTTGCCGGTTTCCGGCGCGGTCAGACCAGCCTGAATGGTTTCGGAGCTGGTAGCGTCGATGGGCGCAACGGCTTCAGAGAAGGTGATTTCGTCCAGGTAGATGACGCACTTGGCGAACGCGCGGATGTGCAGGGCGTTGGTCATGCCCGGGAAGCCGGACGCTTCGAGGTCGATGACGAGATCCTGCCATTCGGTGGTGATGACCGGGTGCGTGCCGTCCGCCAGCACAAGGTCAGAGAAGCGCGCCGCGTAGAACTTGGCGTCTTCCGGATGCCAGTCCATGATCAGCTTGTTCTCTTCGCCGCCTTCCGCGCCCTTGATGCGGATGGTCAGGTATTTGCAGTAGGAGACGCCGTCCAGACCCCACATGTCAATGGCTTCGCCCCAGTTCGCCATCCAGTCGGCGGCATGGGCGTAGTAGTCGTCTTCGCTGTCGTAGTCTTCCGGGTCATACGCCTTGGGGCGCATGTCGAGCTTCAACGCGCCGTCCTCATTCTTTGCGCGCAGGTTCGCCCAGTTGTCCCACCAGAGGTGCACGCCGTTGGGCGCAAGCTCAGGCTTGGCATTCGGGTCACGGTCGTCAAAGTTGTCCCACAGGTAGGTTTCGCCTTCAGCGAACGCAACGGCTGCCATCGCGAACACCATCGTCAGGGAAAGCAGGAAAGCAAGGAACTTCTTCATGGGGATACCTCCTTTATGATGTTGACGGGTGGATAGGTTTAACGCTCAACCTATCGTTGACATGATTATAACATACCATTTGCCACATGTCAAGAGGGGAGAAGAGGCTTTTTCTGAAAATTTTTATCTTCAGGCACATTGCACATTTCCAAATTTCCTGCTATAATCATGGTATAGGTTTAGCGCTTAACCAAATGCGGACAATTTCCACACGCTGGAAACGCCGCGGCGAACAAGGAGGACATGAACGATGAAGAGAACCACCCCCATCCTGATGCTTGTGCTGATGCTTCTGCTGACCGCGTGGATGATGCCCGCGACTGCCGAAGAGAATCCGACGCTGCTGACCCTCTACGAAGGCCCGAAGACGATGACGACCTCCGCGACGGCGAAGGTTACCGCGAATGGCAACGACCTGTTCGTCTATGACGTGATGGTCAACCACGAACACATCTGGAACGCCAACACCCAGCCGACGACCACGCCTATGACCTATTTCGACTTCGAGGGCAAAGTGCGCATCGAGGTTGAAATGCCCGGTCTGCCGGACAAAGTGGAGAGCGCCGCCGTCATTCCGCAGTCGTGGGGGATTACGCCCGAAGTCAAGGACGGCAAAGTTTCCTTCATGATTACGGAGCCGGGGCAGTACACCGTTGTCTTCAACGATAACGTCAACAAGGCGCTGCACATCTTCGCCAATCCGCTGGAAACGGACGTCCCTGATCCCGACGACCCGAATGTCTACTATATCCCCTCCGGCGAGTGGGTCATGGACGCCATCGCGCTGGAAGACGGGCAGACGCTCTATATCTCCGGCGGCGCGGTGCTGCATTCCATCATCTCCGTCAATAACGCCAAGAACGTCCGCATCTGCGGGCGCGGCATCATCGACGGCAGCGACTACGACGCGTGGAATCAGCCCGGCTCGTATGCGCGCGTCCCGATTGATCTCAATCACGCAAAGGATGTCACCATCGACGGCATTATCGTCGCCAATTCCAACTGCTGGAACGTCAATTCTTACTCCTCCAAGCATGTGGAAATCAACAACGTCAAGGTCATTTCCGGCCGTCAAAATGGCGACGGCTTCACCTTCCAGTCCTGCACCGACCACACCGTGACGAACAGCTTCGCCCGCACATGGGACGACAGCCTCGTCATCAAGAACTACTCCGGCTCCACCAAGGGCATCACCTTCCGCAACATGCAGGTGTGGACGGACCTCGCCCAGTCCATGGAAATCGGCTACGAAACCGACAAGGGCTGGACGCTTGACCCCGAAATCAGCGATGTGCTGTTTGAGAACATCACTGTGCTGTACAACTTCCACAAGCCCGTTATCAGCATCCATAACAGTGACGATGCGTATGTACACGCCATCGTCTACCGCAATATCGTCGTCGAAAACGCCTTCATGCAGGGTGATAACGGCAATAATAAGGAATTGATTGAGATGACGCTGCAAAATTCGGCGTGGTCGACGGTCAAGGATGAGTTTGGGTCGATTGATGATGTGCTGATTGATGGCCTGACGGTGCTGCGGACGCTGGATGGGAAAGTGCCGGCGTCGAGATTGTCGGGGTATGGGGAGGAGAATCGGATTACGAATGTGACCTTGCGGAATGTGACGATTCTGGGGGAGAAGATGACGAATTTGAAGCAGATGAAGCTGCGGTATGATGATTATTGTGAGGGGATAGTGGTGGAGTAAGGAAAAAAGAGGATAAACACGCGGAAGAAGTAAGGGAAAAGCGCTCAATTCAATCGCGCGAAGGGGTCAAGGGGGGATCCCCCTTGCGGAGTCCAGAGGCAGCGCCTCTGGTGGGGTTTGGGGCAACGCCCCAACAGTTTGTCGTGCAACCAGTAATGGAAAAGCACGCAATTCTGCCACACGAGCGCTGAACAGCGAAGCGCTTTCAGCGCAGCGGTTGTAATTTCGCGCGTCCTCAGACGCGCCCCCAACTTGCTCTTTCGACCACTTGCACATTGTCGCGCCAAATGGGTGCGACCGACCACCCGCATCACTACACCCACCATCATTATAGAAAGGAAATTTCGCTCATGAAAATGCGTTCTATCGTATCCGCCATGCTCGCCCTGTCGCTGGCGTGCCTGCCCCTTCTGACGCAGGCGGAAGAAGAAATTCCCACCATCGTGACCGTTGTCCCCGCGCCCGATCAGACCAAGGCGGAGCGCCCGGCGTGCTTCCCTGACCCCGCTGACCAGTACATCGCCCTCCCCGAAACGGAGAATTTCGCGCTCAATAAGGAAGTCATTTCCGGCGCGCATACCGACGTGTACGTCAGCCGAAACGTCAACGACGGCAAAACCGATACCTACTGGGAAAGCAAAGGATTCCCGGCGGAAATGCTCATCGTGCTGGGCGAAACGCATACCATCTCGACCGTCGCGGTCTGCCTGAATCCATCCGCCATCTGGGAGGCGCGCATTCAGGAAATCGCCGTTCTCGTCAGCCAGGACGGCGAGAATTTTACCGAAGTTGCACCCGCCACGCAGTACCAATTCGACCCTGCGACGGGCAATCGCATCCGCATTGATTTCGATAGTGTGGAAGCCAGTTTTGTCAAGGTTGTGTTCACAATGAATTCTGCCTCCCGCACCGACGGCGCGCAGGCAGCGGAAATTTGCGTTTATTGATAGGAGAAAATCACGATGCAATATCAAGGCATTATCTTCGATTTGGATGGCGTTCTCTGCTCGACCGACGAGTACCACTACCGCGCGTGGAAGGCGCTCGCGGATCGGCTCGGCATCCCCTTTGACCGCGAGCGCAACGGCCTTTTGCGCGGGGTCAGCCGCATGGACAGCTTGAACATCATCCTCGAAAAAAGCGACAAGGCGTACTCGCAGGATGAGAAAAACGCGATGGCGGAGGAGAAAAACACGCGCTATCGGCAGTTGCTGAACCAAATGTCGCCCGCTGATTTGTCCGGCGACGTGAAGCGCACGCTGGATACCCTGCGCGCACGCGGCTTGAAGCTGGCGATTGGCTCGTCGAGCAAGAACACGCCGTTCATTCTGGAGCGGATGGGGCTGGATGGGTTTTTCGACGCGGTGGCGGATGGAAACTGCATCACGCACTCGAAGCCGAACCCGGAGGTGTTTTTGAAGGCGGCGGAGATGCTGGGCTTGAAGCCGGAGCAGTGCGTGGTGGTGGAGGACGCCCATGCAGGGGTGGAAGCTGCCAAAGCGGGCGGGTTTGCCTGCGCCGCCATGGGGGACGCCAAGGAGGATGCGCGCGCGACGTATCATCTGGGGAAATTGTCGGACTTGCTGGAGTATGTAGGGTAAATGCGCAGAACCGAAATTTCCGCACCCCAAAACCTGCAATCCGTAGCAGGAAAAGCGTAGTGCAGCCGCGAATTTCCCTCCATGAATACCGCATGGAGGGAAGTTTTGAACATGAGGAGGAATAAACGGATGAATACGGTGATTGAGCGAACGGGGTTTGACCCGGCACAGGACGCGGATAACGGCAACCGCTTCCTGACGGGCAATGGGTATATGGGCGTTCGCGGGACGATTGGCGAAGCGGGCGTACAGCAGATGACCGCCGTCAACCTCGCGGGCATCCACCACCAAAAAGGGCAAGGCTGGGAAGAGCCGCTGAATGCCCCGAATCCGCTGTATGTCGCCGTGAAAGGCGTGTCGCTGCCGGAAAATGCCGATCGGCTTACATCGCACCGCCTCGCGCTCGATATTGCCGATGGTGTGTTCACCCGCGAAAGCACGTTCAAGGCGGATGCGGGCGAAATCACCATTCGGCAGGAACGGTTCTGCGCGATGGAGCGGGTGCATTTGCTCGCACAGCGCGTGACCATCACGGCGACACATGACAGCGTCGTCACCATTGCGTTCGGCGTGGACGAAAACGTCTGGGACATCCACGGCCCGCATTATGAGACGCTGACGCTGACAGAATCGGACGGCATCGTCGCCCTGACCGGCGAAACGGATGACCACCAGCGCGTCTGCACGGCGCTCCGGTGCAGCTGCACGGACGGCGAAATCACGCACGGCGGCGTTCGGACGGCGCAAATCGCGCTTCAGGCGGGTCAGCCGTGGCAGCTGGATGAGGTCGCCGCGGTGTACACCACCAGCGACGGCGACGCACCGGAAGCGTCCGCCATGGAAGCGGCAGAAAATGCCCCGGCGTATGATGCTTTGCGCGAAGAACAGCGGGCGGCGTGGGCGGCGCTCTGGCAGAAAGCGCGGGTGACGATTGAAGGCGACGAGCGCGCGGAGTTCGCGGTCAATTACTCGATGTACCACTTGATGAGCATCGCGCCGCGGCATCGGGCGGCGCTGTCGGTGGCGGCGCGCGGGCTGTCCGGGCAGACGTATAAGGGCGCAATTTTCTGGGATACAGAGATGTTCATGCTGGATTTCTATCTGGCGTGTATGCCGGAGGTGGCGCGGCACTGCCTGGAATACCGCGTGCAGACGCTGCCGGGCGCGCTGGACAAGGCGAAATCCTACGGCTATGCGGGCGCGTTCTATGCGTGGGAGAGCGTCGAGGGCGGCAAGGACGCTTGCACGGACTACAATGTCACCGACGTGTTCACGGGGCGACCGATGCGCACGTTCTTCCGCGATACGCAGGTGCACATCAGCGCCGCTGTCGTGTATGGGCTGCGGAAATATACGCAGTACACGGGGGATGATTCGCTGCTGCAAAGCGGCGGCGCGCGCGTCGTGCTGGAATGCGCAAGGTTCTATATGAGCCTGATTTCCAAGCGCATCCTCAGCGACACCTATGATTTGCTGGATGTGATGGGCCCGGACGAGTACCACGAGCATGTGAAAAACAACGCCTACACCAACGAAATGGCGCGGATGACGCTGGATTACGCGGTGGAGGTCTGCCGGAAGTACCTGCCGGAGACGGAAACGGCGGAACTGATGCACTTTGCGGATGCCGCGAAGCACTTGAAGCATCAAGCGCCTGACCCGAAAACCGGGCTGATTGAGCAGTTCGACGGCTACTTCAAGCTGGAAAACGTGCTCGTGCCGGAGGTGCGCAGCCGCCTGATTGACCCGCGCGAATACTGGGGCGGCGCGTATGGCGTGGCGGCGCAGACGCAGGTCATTAAGCAGGCGGACGTGATTGCCCTGCTGTACATGCTGGGGCAGTACCCGGCGGACATCATCGCCGCGAATTATGATTACTATGAGCCGCGAACCGAGCATGGCAGCAGTCTGTCCGCGTGCATGTATGCCCTGTGCGCGTGCGCAATCGGGCGTCCGGCGGCAGCGTATCCGCTGTTTCTGAAATCCGCCGAGGCGGATATTGTCGGCGGCGGCAAGCAGTGGGCGGGGCTGGTGTACATTGGCGGCACGCACCCGGCGGCAGCGGGCGGCGCGTATATGGTGCTGCTCTATGGCTTCTTGGGTCTGCGCTTCGAGGACGGCAAGCCGACGCTGCATCCGCGCCTGCCGGCGGGGTGGAAGAAAGTGCAGATGCAAGTGCATTGGCAGGG
>ULUY01059689.1_pt1 | contig 26036 bp, 22 predicted proteins | sample 1959031 | NCBI WGS metagenome assembly ULUY01 (sample SAMEA4835774, study PRJEB28245) | human gut metagenome | biome: gut microbiome; material: fecal sample | place: Denmark | collected 2008
AAGAGTCAGCCCATTCAAGGTGCTGGCTCTTTCAAAAATTCTATTCTAATAAATTCCACGAAAACTTAGTGTAAAACGAACTCCCCATTATGGAAAAATGAATAGAAAATGTATAAAAGTGGCAAAAACGAATAATTATAAGGGTTTATGCATTACTAATCAATTTTCTGTCATTTTCATAATCTCTTTATTATTCGTAAATTATACTATTTTAAGCATATACAACGATATTCTGATGGTGTTAAATGATAACGCCTTTTAAACAATCTACAAAAATAATCCACATTATGGAATCCGCTTTCATAAGCAATTGTTTTTACTTTTTTATTCGTATTTTTCAATAACCAGGAAGCTGTCTGTAAACGATACCCTATCAGATAATCAACCGGCGTAGTATGTAAAAATCGTTGGAACAAATTAAGTGCTGTACTTTTGCTGACTCCTATATGTGAAGCTATTTCATTCAGCGACAGCCCATGGTTATAATTTTCATGTATATATTGCATCATTAACTGTACTCTTTTCTGTGCAGCCTCATCGACTGTCTGTGCCTCTTCTTTACCGGATATCTTTACATTTTCATAAAAAATCAACCATAAATTCTGCAACAATGCAAAAGTAGCAAGCTCCCTTATTTCCTCATTCTCCTGTATTTCAATTATTTTTATCATAATTTGTATAATTTTTACCTGCCATGATTCATCAGTTCGAAAACATTGAAAGGATATATTCGATGAAATGATTGGCAAAACATATTTTTTATAGATTAAACTGTTCTCCGGCGCAATAAATTCAGGCATGCATACAAAGTTAGGAATAACACCACCAGATGATGCATAAAACTGATGCAATATTTTAGAATTTATAAAAATCGCTTCTCCTTCTGACAATATAATCTGTTTTTCGCCTATCCCACATGTAACTTGTCCGGACTCGACATATAAAAACTCAAATTCCCTGTGCCAGTGCCATTCAATACAATGAAAATCAAACAGTTCCAGATTATCATAATAATACTGGAATGGATAAGCACTGCTTCCGTGCGGTTTGATTTCCATGAATTCCTCGTCTGTAAGTATTTTATTATATGTTTTATTGTAATCCATCCCCATATCTCATTCTTTCTTTTTTACGATATTATACAGTATTTATATGATTTAATTCAATGTATATATCTAATATTTGTTATATAATTAAACAAAAAAAAAGAAACGAGGTATTCTTATGATTTTTAAATGGATGAATGAAAGTGCAATTAGGGGGTGGAAAATAGAGAATGAGTACTGTAAAGAAAAATGACTACAATAAAACAAAAACAGCCTGTTATATGGGTTTTATCACACAGGCTATTGCGGCGAATTTCGCACCGCTTCTTTTTTTGAAATTTCATAATGACTATAATATTTCTCTCGGCAATATTGCTTTAATATCCACTTTTTTCTTTTTCACACAGCTTCTGGTGGATCTGTTTTGTGCTAAATTTGTAGATTATATTGGATATCGTGTCTGCATTGTTGCATCAGAAATATTTGCTTCACTTGGTCTGGTTGGACTGGCATTTTTACCTGAGCTTTTACCTGATCCTTTCATTGGAATTATATGCAGTGTCGTTATATATGCTATAGGAAGCGGCTTAATCGAAGTGCTTTGCAGCCCTATCATTGAAGCCTGTCCATTCGAAAACAAAGAAGCAACTATGAGCCTGCTCCATTCATTTTACTGTTGGGGAGCTGTTGGAACCATTTTGGTTTCCAGCCTGTTTTTCCTGATATTTGGAATAACCAGTTGGAAATGGCTTGCCGTGATATGGGCACTCATTCCGGCAGTTAATACTTATAACTTCATTACCTGTCCGATTGAACATCTGGTTGACAATGGCACCGGTATGGGAATCAAGAAGCTATTTTCCAAACCGTTTTTCTGGGTTGCGATTTGTCTGATGATCTGTTCCGGAGCTTCTGAACTTGCAATGGCTCAATGGGCATCAGCTTATGCTGAATCTGCACTTGGATTATCAAAAACACTGGGGGACTTAGCAGGTCCATGTATGTTCGCAATCACAATGGGAATCAGTCGTATGATTTTTGGAAAATATGGAGAACGACTGGATTTAATGAAGTTTATGAGTTGTTCCGGCATATTATGTGTTATATGCTATCTTCTTTCTGCCTTGTCGACTAATCCGATTATAGGACTTATAGGTTGTATTTTATGTGGATTTTCAGTTGGCATTATGTGGCCGGGAACAATCAGTATCTCTTCAAAAACTTTTCCAAAAGGTGGAACAGCTATGTTCTCTCTCCTTGCCATGGCGGGAGATTTAGGCGGCAGTATCGGGCCTGGAATCGTTGGTCGTATTACCCAGTATGCGGAAAATAATATCCGGATTGGCATGGGATGCGGACTTATTTTTCCGGTAATTCTATTATTTATGCTGTTTCTTCTACATCAAAAAAATCAGTGCAAGCAGAAATAGCACTGTATAAAGCAAACATAAAACTACCCAATAAAATTTCATATCTTCAGACAGCTTTATTGGGTAGTTAAATCATCATTTTAAAATATTATATTTTTATTTTCAGCTTTTCAAATCATATATATGTTAAATAGTGCTGTCTTTTTCACACATTAACTAAAAATTAATGCGGCAACACTCTGGTGATAACAGGCAATGAGCCAGTGCATACAGTATTTTAATATCCCTGCAAATAATCAATCTCCATTTTTTCCATTTTCTTACACCATTCTCTTTCCTCGATGCCTTCTGCACATAGCCTAATGTTAATACTATGTACCATAGAGATGATATTCTTATATAACTCATAATCTCTGGCACTGTTCATCGCCTTAGCTGTAAAATCCTTGTCCAGTTTCATATAACTTGGATTGCTGTTGTATGATTAGTGATCCGCACATTCCCTGGACAATCCCAAGTAGCCAATATAGCAAAAGACCTGGATTCCGTTTTTGATGTGGAATCCAGGTCTTCTATTTGTTGAACAAACCTGCCCGCTCATTGTTTTTAATAAAAGTGTGATGATCCTGTATTGAAATCCGTATATTTTTGTGATTGGGGTTGTATTTTTTGACTTCTCTGCATATAATAAAAATGTGATTAAGAAACACAAAACCTCCAATAAAAGTGTGAAGGAGTGTGTCTATGGAACGATTGATTTTGAATAAGCTGCTGGCCTGGAAGAATTCTCCCTATCGCAAGCCCCTGATTTTGAAGGGTGTGCGCCAGGTGGGTAAGACTTGGATTCTGAAGGAGTTCGGCAGACGCTATTATGAAAATACCGCCTATTTCAACTTTGACGAGAACGAAGAATACAAGCAATTCTTTGAAACTACAAAAGATGTTGACCGTATTCTGCAAAATCTGATGCTGGCAAGCGGTCAGAAGATAGTACCGGAAAAGACTCTCATTATCTTTGATGAGGTGCAGGACTGCCCCAAAGTTATTAACTCCATGAAATATTTCTGCGAGAACGCACCACGGTATCATATTGCCTGCGCCGGTTCTCTGCTGGGCATTGCCTTGGCGAAGCCGTCTTCTTTCCCGGTGGGCAAAGTCAACTTCATGCAGATTGACCCTATGACCTTTACCGAGTTCCTGCTGGCAAATGGTGATGAGAATCTGGCTAAGTATCTGGAAACAGTAGATAACCTTGAGCCGATCCCCGATGCATTCTTCAATCCGCTTTACGAAAAGCTCAAGATGTACTATGTCACCGGTGGTATGCCGGAATCCGTTAAGATGTGGACGGAGGCAAGGGACGTAGTAGCTATGCAGGAAGCGCTATCCGGTATTATCGGTGCTTATGAGCGTGATTTTGCAAAACATCCTAATATCAGCGAATTCCCGAAGATTTCAATGATCTGGAAATCGATTCCTTCTCAACTTGCGAGGGAAAACAAGAAGTTCATTTACAAGGTAGTCAAGGAAGGGGCCAGAGCCCGTGAGTATGAAGATGCATTACAGTGGCTGGTGGATGCCCAACTGGTGCATAAGATCTACCGCAGCTCCGCTCCTGGCCTTCCGGTAGCTGCTTACGATGACCTCTCAGCCTTTAAGATTTATTTGGTGGATGTTGGTTTGCTCCGCCGTCTGGCGCAGTTGGCACCTACAGCCTTTGGGGAAGGCAACCGCCTTTTTACTGAATTCAAAGGTGCATTAACCGAAAACTTTGTGCTGCAGACTTTAATTACTCAGTTTGAAGTCATGCCCCGTTATTGGAGCCAAAACAACCCACCTTATGAAGTGGATTTCCTCATTCAGCGGGAAAACGACATCTTCCCCGTTGAGGTCAAATCCGAAGCCAACACAACTAGAAAGAGTATGAAGAAGTTCAAGGAACTGTTCCCTGATAAGGTCAAGCTCCGCATCCGTTTCTCATTGGATAATCTGAAACTGGACGATGATGTGCTGAATATCCCGCTGTTCATGGCAAATCAGGTGGATCGATTGATAGGATTGGCGTTGGAACAAATTCAGAATTAAATGCAAACGCTATAATAATGAAGCCTCCGCTAGAATCAAAGCCAACGGAGGCTTTACAAGTTATTTCAATAAACACTATACCGTATATCTTTTCAGGCTTCAGCAGTTCTATCCCAGAAATCGCGCATTTTGTTTTCCTCGTCAATTCTATAAGCTGCTCTTTCGTACATTTATAAGCAAAACTTCCCCAGTCAACCTGTACACAATCCGTAAACAATTCATCTGCAATAAACAGAAAATCCCATCCGCCAAGTCTTTCTATCCTGTTATTATCTGCAAGTATGTCATAAGGATTTTTATTTTCTTTCCACGTATTCAGCCTGTCCTCTTTAATTTCTCCATAAAAGACTGATGACATCATAAACATCTGCCTCCGTTAATCTTCCAGTCCCCATATAACAGTCACAGTATCAGAGATATCTATATCATCAGGCTCGATGTCCATATCATAGGAAGCAGACTCACATTTCTCCGGTTCACAGCACCGAAGCGACATTTCCTGCAATGGTCTTGATACAAAATCAATCTCTCCCCATGAATAATCAATATTTATGATTTTTCCCAAATTTACACCTGCTGCCTCTGCCAGTACAGATGCCTTTGCCTGGGAATCCTTTACTGCTGCACCAAGCAGTTCATTCTTTGCTTTCTCCGGATCTGCAACTGTATATTCGATAGTAAATTCCGGAGATACAGAACAATGTGCCAGAGCATATAACATTTTTCCAAGTCTCTTATTATCTGCTGGGAACTCCAGCTTCATACGGTGCACATATTTATATCCTTTGAATCTTCTCTTCCAGCTTTTATCTCTCGCCTGATAGCTCTCGTATTCAGTATCAATGTTGAAATATAGTGTTTTCAGCTCTTTTCTCTCATATCCCAGTTTTTCAATAAGATCCTTTAGGATTTCCACACAATCGGATGATTTCCGCAATGTTTCATCATATTCTTCATACATCCCCTCTATATTAATTCTGAGTCGCATCATATCTGGTTTTACAGATAGTTTTCCCTTACCAGTTACTCTGATTGTTCTTTCCATCATGCTTCGCCCTCCATATTCTGTCTGCACGCATCAAATATACATTCAATGACTTTTTTATCTGCTTTAAAATATTTGCCGAAAGGATTGATCACAACTCCGGCAACCTTATCATTATGCAATCCAATTTCTAAAATCTGTCTGAACGGAATTTCCATCACAACATTCGGAACCGGCTTTTTATGGCTTTCTTCCTCATTAGTAAAGATATACAGCCATTCTATTCCATCCTCTGCTGCCACGGTATCCATGCGAAGTCTTACTTCCTGGTTCAACGTCAGCCTGTCTCCTTCCTGCAAGGTGCTCACATCAAGATTAGGAAACATTTCTCCGCTTACTGTTACAAACGGAACCCATCCCTGCCCATCGTTCTTTATGCGAAAACATACTGCTGTGATCACATCTATAAAACTCTCATGATTCTGATTTTCATAAAGATTACTTATGGCATTTTCTATCAGATCATTACCACTTAATGACTCATCTGCTTCCAGGTTATTTCTTCCAAGCACTTCATCAAATGCATCCAGCACCCTGTTCATTTCCGGATCTATCCTGTTCCGGCATTCAGCTTTCAGAACTGCCGGTATTCCAAAGAAAGCCTCGGCTATGCTTCCTGTTATTGCCGCAAGAGTATCTGTATCCCCGCCCAGCGAAACAGCATTTCTTACAGCATCCTCAAAATCTTCCGCCTCCAGAAAAGCGGTGATTGCTTCCGGCACTGTCTGCTGACAGCTCTCAACATGGTGATAATACGGACGAATTTCATTCAATGTCCTGCTCAGGTCATAATGAAATTCCTGCTCCACGTAATCCCTCATATCTTCCTTGGACGCTCCGCTTCTGGCAAGAAATATACAGCTTGCTGTTGCTTCTGCTCCTTTGATTCCTTCCGGATGGTTGTGTGTGACTGCTGCCGTCCACCTTGCGACCTCTCGCGTTCTTTCAATCGTATGATATAACCAGCCTGCCGCTGATACTCTCATTGCGGATCCGTTGCCATAACTTCCATATGGCTGTGGATGTCTGTCTTTTAACCAATGTCTGAAACTCCCTCCATATCCTGCATGAGGATAATGTTTTCCCCAATCCTGCATATTGGCAATTACTGCTTCCTCTATTTCTTTTTCATCTGCATCAGGACCTACTGCAATCAATGCTTCTGCCACAGCTATGGTCATGACCGAATCATCTGTAAAACCGCAGCCTCTTGTGAAAAGTTCAAATTTCTTTGTCTTATCTCCCCTGTCAAATTCAAACGGACTTCCTATGATATCTCCTAAAATTGCTCCGTACATATCTGCCTCCAGTCTCCGGAAAGCATCCGGTATTATCTCTTTTCTTGTTACAATATGAGTATATCCCGAAGGCACTTTGAGGTGGTCGCTGAATAGGCGACACTTTAAGGCAAAGAAAATACCGGTACTAATCCGTACCGGCATCACAAAGTCAATATTTACTTGTAAACCAATCATAAAACTCAATTTCTTCTTCATCAGAAGTATTTTTATCAATAAATTCCTGTAAATCCTTTTTCATATTATTATAAGTTTCCTGATATTGTGTACTGTTGCAGAAAACAGTATGCATCATTCCGCCATAAATACCACATGTGATGGCATAACATCTTTCACATTTTTCCAAAGTTATCCGGCATGAATCCTTGTATTCTTCATCTGAAATTATCAATCCGCCTTCACTTCCTGTCTGATCAGGCTGATAAATATTATCCCACATATATTCTACACTCCCAATATTTCATTTGTATACTTGAACAGTGTCACATTCAACTGCATGATATCATACTGCTTGTCAATAATCGCTTTCTGCACAATCAGGTCAAACTTACTGCTTGGACTGAACGCCCAGTCTGCTCTAGCCATCAAATCTTTTGACTGCTCCAAGTCGAGATGCAGTGAAATACATAGTGCCATGACAGTCTTTTTCTTTGGATGATAATTTTCATCACACTGAATTTTTGAGAAATGCTTCCTGTCAAGGTTTGCATTTTTCCATACATCCTTATTATCAACTCCTGCTGTTGCAATCAATTCAAACAGCTTTTCGTGAAAAGACGCTCCCATATTTGCAAGCTGCTCTTCCAAGGACATGTCAGCTGACAGCATACAGGGTTCCGTCAACCTGACATCAGCATCCGATTCTTCATCAAATGTGTAACTTTCCTCAGTGTCCTCACTGCGGAGCATTTGCTCATATAGTTCTTCTTCCGGGATGCGTCTGCTTATGGCTCGTCCTCTGCTTCCTGCCGGATATTCCTTCTTATGACTTTCCCTGACATAATTGGCATCTATATACGAATCTATCTCTCCAACTATCTGGCCGGATAACTGAAATGACTTCTTGTCAAACACCACAAGAATAATCTGCATTTCATTTTCTGTAAGAAACTCACTGAATACAGATACTGCTATCTGTAATGCCTTATCCTTTGGAAAACCATACACTCCGGTTGAAATCAAAGGAAATGCAATGCTCTCACATTTCAATTCAACAGCTTTCTGCAAGGATTTTCTGTAACAACTCTCCAGAATATCAAACTCATGCTGCTTGCCATCTTCCCATACAGGACCTACAGTATGTATGATATATTTTGCCTGTAGCTGATATGCTCCGGTAACAGCAACATCTCCTCTCGCGATTTTGCCAATCTTTTGACGTTCTGTAAGGAGTTGTTTCTTTCCGGCCGCCTCATAGATTGCCAGATCCGTGCCACTTGCACATATCGGATTTGGATTAGCAGTATTGACAATAGCATCCGCCTTTACTTTTGTAATATCATTTCGGACAATCTTAAATGGCATATGGCACCTCCTTCGTTTTACGCTTTACTCGTTCAGCACACCAGTTGCAATCAGTTTCTTATAAAACTCAACTGCCGCTGCAAGATCCCTATCATCCGGATGTCCTTTGGCAACACCACCAATCAGTTTAAATGGTCCAAATGTATCAAAGCCCTTGCACGAAAACCTTCCCACCAGATTATCATGCTTATCCTCAATAATGCTTTCCATAGATTTGAATGCCTCACTTCCACCATAAGTACACATCAGAAAAATGTTTTTATTCTCTATCAGATGGACAGATGCAAATTTAAGTACAGACTGATGAAATTTTCCGTAATAAACTCCTGACGCAAATCCTATCAGGTCATAGCCAGATAAATCTTTTTCTGTTATCTGTGTAGCATCTATCAGATCAACTTCATTTGTCTTGGCAATTTCATCAATAATTTTCTTTGTATTTCCATGATGCACTGATGCATAAATAATTGCTGTCTTCATATATTGTTAGTTCCATCCTTTCCATACATCCGGCTGATATCCCAGTGTTGACTGCTTTCCATTCCTTACTACTGGTGTTTTGATTACCTGTGGATTCTCCAGCACTTTATCCAACTTGTCTTCATCCGCAATATACTTGATAAGAGCAAGAAGATCCTTGTCTTTGCCATCCCAGTTGATCATATTATTCAGACCGCCATTATCCTGAGCGACAGAGTTAAATTCGCCCTTGCTCATGCCTTTTTCTTTCATATCAATAAACTGATACTTAATGCCTCGCTCCTTAAAAAAGCGTTCTGCCTTTTTTGTATCATTACATTTCTTAGTTCCAAATATCTGTATATTCAAATCAGTTCTCCTTTGCTCTGGCAAGTTCTTTCTCAATCCATTCATCTTGCATTCGCGTCCAATCTTTTTTGACATTTTCAATGCCTCTGTTCATAGTCCCCCAATATCCTGGATGCGCCATTGGATAAATATTCGTATCTCCATATCTATAAGGTTTTCCATCCCCGATCAGCTCAGTCAATGTACTACCATTAAAGTGTTCATCAATTAAAGTTCGTATCACTACAACGGAGGTATCTAATCCCAGACTTATGATATTATCTGGTTTAATAATATCTATCAATCTCTTGATTTCCAGCGAATCATTAGTGAGAATATTTCTTGTCATATTTCCTGAATATGTGTCTTTGCGATATCCAAGATTGCAATTACAGAAGAACAAATCTGAATACCGTTGTTTGTCTATCTCCGGCCTACCAATCCATGAAAAATACTGAATCAGATTGGTATCCGTCTGTGAATCTCTAGAAGAAAGATTTACATTATTATGAAACATTATGTCTTTCCCATTATTCATTTCTCGAACATTAGCAATCGTTCCTTTTACTTCCTCTTTCTCAGGAGGACCAAAGTCTTGTCCCAGCAACATATATTTGATATGTGGTGTTTCCTTTGCATATCCAAATCCCTGCCAGTATGTCCACAAATTGATTTCCTGACATAAATCCTCTCCTGGAACCAAATCGCACCAGCCTAATCTCAAATTACCTTTACATATTGGATTCTCACGATATTTTAATTTTACTTTTGCCACTAACTCCCTGTATTCTCTTGACTTGTCTTCATCCATACACAATGTTCCTGCTTAATCTACTCTTTTAATTCTAATTTAACTGTGACAATGCTTTCTTTTCCATATCTAAGATATCTTCAACTGCTGCCCTTACCGCTTTGTCAACAACGCCTTCGATATCTTCATCATCACATACATCATACCATTTCGTTGTATAGATTCTCTTGTATGTAAAATTTGACTTTCTCTTATCATTCGGCTTCAATATTTGTTTAATTCTATTCTGAGAAATTTGGCAATCTTCATCTATATCCTTTTGTATCCTAATCCAATTTAAATTTTCATCTAATAAGTAATCCTTTACTTCTTTTGTTACTTGGAATCCTATTGTTTCAAGAATTGCTGTTCTTAAAGCCAATTCTAATACATAAAATACATATAAATTAATTGTAGTATCAGTATCTACATTCGGATCAGCAATATATGACCCAAAACTATGCTCCTTGTATATATAATGTGTAAGCTCATTTCTTGTATCACCTATTGCCTGTATTGCTTTTTCACTATCTATACCTAATAACTCTGCACCATGTTTATACCTAATTTTATCTAAACATTTTAGTACAATGTTTATATTTCCAATATTATTGCTAGGGAAACGCTGATTAATTAACTTTATTCTCGGCATTATCCCAGTTTGTCAAGTTCTTATAAAAACCAAGATGATTTTTATCTCATATGCCTGCTATAGCCTCTTGCTATTTATCCTTTTTGAGGATATTCCCTAAAATGGGCGCAATTATACTGTACACCCTATAAAGTCTTTTGTTCTGCCAGCCCTGCTACACATGATAAGATTTGCACTGGCAAACAACATATGGAATCGATGCATGTTTTTTGCGATTCCACGATATACAACTTTTTAGTATCCCATCTGCTTCTTTACAATGAGAAATGGGTGCTCAACCTTACAGCGGACGGCGGACTTTTCATGTTCCATTTTTTTGTCCCAGTTAAAACCTTTGAAATCATCCGCCATTTTGAGGCTGGACGGACGCTTATTTACCCGGAACTCAATCTCGGATTTCTTCTCATCATCCTTAATTGCAGGTTGGTTTACAGCTCCAAGATATCAGGAATCGCCATATACAACCTCATCATCTTCTCTGATGAGATTTGCCGTTTCTGTGACATCATGCATATTGGCAGATGTGCCTGTTATTGTATGAACATACCCACTGCCTGCATCAACACCGGCATGTACCTTCATTCCGAAGTACCATTCATTGCCCTTATTTGTCTGATGCATTTCAGGATCACGTCTGCCCTCCTGATTCTTAGTAGATTTTGGTGCTGCTATAAGGCTGGCATCAACAATAGTGCCGCCATGCATCATAAGACCTGCTTTATCGAGGCGGCTGTTGACATCAGCAAAAATTTTCTCGCCAAGCTTGTTTGATTCAAGCATATGTCTGAACTTAAGCAGGGTAGTCGCATCCGGTACTTGTTGTTCATGGAAATCTATATGCATAAAGGAACGCATAGCGTAACTGTCGTAGATAGAATCCTCGATTCCCTCATCGGACAGATTAAACCATATCTGCATGAGATACATGCGAAGCATGGTTTCAATACCAATAGGTTTTCGACCACGCTTGTTAGCGAAATAATATGGGCTGATCATTTCTACCCAGTATGACCATGGAATGATTTCTTCCATGGCATCAAGGAATTCTTCACGTTTGGTTTTTTTCTTGCGGTTGGAGTATTCCATATCAGAAAATGTAAGTTGATCCATAGATATACAACCTTTCAGTTGATACCTGTATTATATCAAAAATCATGTGGAAATGCATGAATTAATCAGCGTTTCCCTAGATAACCCTGACGAGTCATTTCATTTATTAAAGCCTGTGTAGAAGCAGGATGCTGCTCATCTGTGTATTTATAAAGGTATTCTTGAAGTGCTAATAATCTTCCTTTTTTATCGTGTTTGATTTTTTATTCAGCCATTAACAGTCCTCACTCAAATCAAAACTGGTTATTTTTCTCTTTCGTATGTAAGCATATTAGACCTTTAAAATTTTAATCAATGTATCAGCTATCGTTAAGACTTCTTCTTCAGAATTGTTTTTTCCAAAAGAGATTCTAATTGTTCCCTTTGCATACTTCTCAGGTACCCCGATTGCTTTAATGACATGTGACACCTGTGTATTTACACTATCACATGCAGAACCAGTAGAAATACATATTTTCTTCAAGTCCATTCTATGCAAAATCATCTCACCTTCAGCATTAGCAAACGATAAACTGATGTTTCCAGGCAACTGATTGACACCGTTACGAATATAATCTAATCCCGATGTGTCTAATCTATTAACGAGTAATTGTTCTAACCCCAAGATCTTCTCGGTATTAGCTTTCATTTCCATACAGTTCTTCTCTAAAGCAACTGCCATACCAACAATTGCTGCAACATTTTCAGTTCCAGCTCTATGCCCTTTTTCTTGCGCACCCCCATCAATCAGATTAGGGATTCCACCTGTTGAATAAAGGAATCCTATTCCTTTTGGACCATTAAATTTATGTGCAGAAGCAGAAAGCATAGATACTCCTAATTGCTTCACATCAATTGGTATATGCCCCACTGCTTGTACAGCATCCGTATGAAACCTTGCTCCATATTCTCTTGCTACTTCTGACAGTTCTTCAATTGGCTGAATTGTACCAATTTCATTATTTGCAAGCATAACTGATACAAGAGTGGACTCACAAGTTGCGATTGCATCTCTTGGTCTAGATAATACTTTTTTTAATTCTTCTGGACTTATCACACCTTGTTCATCTGCATTTAAGTAAAATATATCTGCATTGCTATATTCTCGTTCTGATTCAACAGAATGCAATACTGCATGATGCTCAATATTTGAAGTGATAATATGCCTAACATCAGTAGCTGATAAAGCAAACCTTTTTATTGCCCAGTTATCGCTTTCGCTTCCTCCTGAAGTAAAAAATATCTCTTCAGGCTCCGCACCAATGCATTCAGCAATCGTTTTTCGTGCCTGCCTAATAGCCATTTTAGGTCCTTTAGAAAAGAAATACGGCTGAGAAGCATTACCAAAGTCATCAAGCAGATATGGCTTCATCGCTTCAAATGCATCAATATCAAGTTTTGTTGTAGCCGCATTATCGGCATAAATATATCCGTTCATTTTATCCTCACTTAAAAAGCGTACAACCTTCGTCTTTAAACTCCTCGATTTTTTCAAGTAACTCCTCTTCAGTTACTTCTAATGTTTCTGCAAGGCAACCCAAACAATAGAACTTGTCACTTTTTTTATCAATTAACTTCTTTACTAAACCTATCTCGTTTTTACTTAGCGGAGCTTTATTACACACATAACATACTCTTTCATTTAACTTACTCATTTATCTCACGTACCGTAAATACCGGCAAATCCTTTCCCGCATATTCAATATCAAGCAGACCTAATTGGTACTTAATTGTATCCCTCATTCTTCTTGCTCTGTCTAAGCAATATCGTTTAAATTCTCTCGAAGAAATATCAGATACCTTTTGAACATGTGGAAATAGCAATTTTAAGTATGCTGTAGCAATTCTTTTTACAGCTTCCGTATCTCTGGTGTCCGCTCCATCAGGAACTTCAATTAATTCGTCGACAATAGTACGATATGACATGTCACTTCTAAGTTCATGCATTATTGCACAAAAATACTCGGAATTTAATGCCCACCCACATACTTTTAAGTCATCGTTCATTCTAGGGATATTCCATCCTTTAATAAACCCATGGAATCTTTCAATTAATGCCGACTCATGAAATACTTCTGGCAACTCAACAAACATATTTTCATAACCATCTGCATCCATTATTTCTTTTCTTATATTTCCGCACAAAACCATTCCAGCATCTGCAACACCCTTGTAATCACCAACAGTAAAATTACCCTGTTCAAGATAACCTTTTAATGCAGCTCTCATTTCATCTGTGTCAGTAAATTTAATTGTTTGAACCTCATCTAAAGTTACATAGTCACTTCCAGAAATAAGACCTTCTTGTTTTTTTGTTTGGTCATAGAACATTTTTGCACGGCTCATAATTCCACCGGAAGAAAGCCATCCATATCGACTCACATTACCAAAGAGATAAGATTTTCCGGTTCCTTTAGGCGCCAATTCGATTAAGTTTAGTCTTTTTTCTACAAACGGCAATAATCTCGTTATCATCGTAAGTTTTTCTTCTTCAGACTTATATCCGTTTGCATTATAATCTACCGCCCCTAATATAACATCAAGCCATTCATCAGTTGTAAAATCTTTTCTTGCATCCTTATATTCATCCAAATCAATGTTATAAGGACAAAAATTCTTAAAACTGAGTAATTTGATTTTTCCAGCCTTTGATCCTTTAGCTTTAGATGTTTTCTTTTCATATTCAAACTCAATATCAAAATCATCCGGTGCACGATACCCGAGTTCAATCATTCCCCACGTATCCTGATTTCTCACTAATTCATCTTTGCATTTATCCCACACATGATTTTCTATTACTGTATCCTTAAATCCCAAGCCAAAATCAGGCAGTGCAAACGATACTCCCCCAGTTCCTATATCAATGTTAACTGATATTTTTGCTAAAAATTTTACCCTTTCACCTTCAATGATTATCCTGTTTTTTATTGCATTCCAATCATCTTTACGTGGAATAAATTTTTTAACGAATCTTGTAAGTTCATCTTTATCAAATTCACCGTTATCATCTTCAAATTTCTTAAGCAGCCAATCACGCATAAAAGCAGGAAGACTTAGTGCAGAAAAGAAATTTGTCTTTTTTAAGTCTTTATATACCACCATTTCGTCAAAACAGTTTCGTAGTTTTTCAGAATGATCCATCTTTTCCTCCTTAGAACATATCATCAAAATCGCTATTTACTGTTGCAGTCTTTCCTTTAATATCAAGTTTTACCGAACCAATCGGGTCCGAGCCATCAAATAATTCAGCCATACATTTCTTTTGTCTCTTGATATCAGATAACCATACTGCATAATGTTTATCATCTTTGGCTATTGCCTTATACTTAGCACCATTAATTATTATTGTTACATTTTCTTTCTGTTCAACATAAGAAATATAGAATTCAACATAGGTACCATCACGTCTATCAGCAGTAATTTTTTCAGCATTCAGTACCCTTATATCAACATCTTGATTACGCTTTAGACTAAGTGTTATCACCGGAACAACAATTTCCTCAAGTGTTGCGCCACCATGAACTTCAACATTTGCAGCTCTACTGCCTGCGTATCTTTCATAATCTGTTCTGACAAAGTATCCATTTTCTTCAACAAGATATTCTCTATTATCTTCATCATATGCCTTGCAACATCTTCCTGAATGCTCTCCCTTTGTATCTGTCTGATGTGGATTTTCTTTTTCTTTAATTACAGCCAATCTAGAAGCACCGTGATCACTTGCTATAACAAATTGCTTGCACTTATGTGATGCCAAAGAAGACACCGCAGCATCAACAGCTTTCTCAATTATTTCTAACTCTCGAATAATATGAACCGGTGTTTTATCCTGTGTATAAAAAAAGCCTCCTTTTTCTTTGTGCTTTGTATTATCTAAATCCTCTTCCTTATATTTCAAGTTGCCATGCCAATTCTCATAGAAAGATTTGTTAATTGAAGTAATAGTAGGTAAATCCGCTCTTGTAATATCTACCTTAACGGATAATCCCCTCTTATTCGCCATACCAATAATATAAGATAGATACTCAACACCCAACGCATCAACCCAATAAAGATATGTTGCTTGTTTATCATCGATTTTATTAATTGCAGAATCACGAGTAGGAAGCTTTGTATATAGATATTTTTTTCCGTATTCATCCACTAAATCTAAGAATCTATCCTCTATCCTATTTTGTATTTTTTGAAGTTTATATAGCTCAAAATATTCTGTAAGCTGGTCTGAGATGCTACCACAATTAAATATATACTTTTTCATGTACATTCCTAATTGTGGATATAATTCAGGAATCAAATCACTCCATCCGTGATTTGATATCCAGTTTACAATTTGCCTTTTTTCAAGAACTGTCGTATCTGTATAATTATATATTTCGCCTTCAAGATCTATCTGATTCTCACTTACAAAATAAGCTAGTTCTGACTCTGGAAAACTCTTTAGCAATTTTTTTCTATTTTGGTAATACTCTTTAAATCTTTTATCAGTATGTGGGATCCCAATAATATCAATAAGGATTTTGTTCTTTAATTCTTCAGCATTATTAGTATCATATATTACATACTGCAAATAACTATTCTGTATCTTATCGCTAAACATCTTTAAGTTAACAAAGTACATCCATACGCGATATGCGTCACCCACAATATGTTCATAAATTTCGGTCTCATTATTCTCATATTCCGAAAAATACTGTTGAACTTCATTCGGTTTCTGTTGATACATGTCTAGTAATCTCATCCATTGCTCGTTTGTTCCACAATTTTCACTTACTTTTAGGTGATCAAACGCCTTAATTAATGCTTGATATGCATTATCAATTGTCTTAATTGGAAAAAGAGAATTAGGTAATTCTAAAGGCAATGTCGTATTGACATTTCCCGTCGCCCCATTTTCTAATTCAGAAACAACTCCTTTTATGCCAACACATTTTAAATTTTTTACAACTCTATTATTTGTTATTAAAATATTGACCGAGCAATCATCCTCTATATATCCCAATCCTTTTGCCAACAATCTTGGATCTTCCGCAAAAATGTCTTTTAGGCAAGATGTTACTCCCCTAAGTAACACAACTACTCTTGCATTCCCCAACGTAACAGATTTGATACGTCGAAGAACTTTCTTGGCTTCTTCAGTTCCTTTTAACGCCAAACTTTCACCAAGACCTACAACGACAAATCTGTTGTCTTTGTAATCAATATCTAACGTTCTAAAGTGTTCAATTAACGAATCATAGTCCGGAAATCGATCTTCTTTAGAACAAAAGTCACTCACTCTAATGACTTTCAAACCGACTTGCTTTAATTCAGTTAAAATATCTACATAAGCAATATCTCCAATTGCATATAAAAATGGAAGACCTTTTGTATTTTCTAAATATCGACCAACCTCCGGACAAATCATTCTATTTTCCTCCGATTGTAATAATTCTTAATCCTAGCTCAATATCCTTCTTTACAACGTCCTTTAACCAGGATTTCAATTCAGAATCAGACATCTTATCAATTGTATTGATAACCAAGTCACTACCTCCTGCATTGTATTCAGCTTCTGCCAAACTTTTAACTTTAGACTTAACAGCAGGATTTTCAATCCAGTCGTACACCTCATACCCAAGTACTTCAATAGCGTCTTTTACTGCATTCATATTTTGAAGTACATTAGCATATTCACCTAAAATGACTTTAATAAAGCACTCATCTCTATATTCCTGATTAGCTATTTCACCAAAGAAAGTTGCATTCTCCAAAAACTCAATAGTTGTCTTAATATCAGAATCACTATGTGCATTACTATTCAAAACACTAAATGCCTTCTTTGCTTCCACATATTCCTTCGAACTAATACAGCACAAGATTGGAATTCTATATCTATCAGACCATACCTTTGGATTCTTTGTGCCATCAGCCTTATCACTCCACAACTTATACATTTGAGTTTTTATCTGATTTTTCCTATACTCGTCAGAAGCCTTCTTAACGATAGAATTACCCTGAGTAATATCGACACTAAAAATCTCGGTTATAATAGATTTCCTAACCTCATCACATTCTGCAGCAGAAAAACCTTCTAAATATGGAGCATATATATCCATAAATACAGAAAGTTTATTATACAAAATACCTTTTAATTCGGCGCCATTTTCATCGAGTTCAACATTTAGCTGTCTCATTGCCTCAGGCAAAATATCATCTCGTTTTGCAATCTTGAATAATAATTCAATGCATTTCTTCAAAGTCGGGTATTTACCTTGCAACGCCTCATAGGAAAATCCAATAAATTTTAATGTCTCTCTCCACGACTTAAAGGCATCATCTATCGAATTACTTACTGTATTTAACAAACCATTTGTCTTCTTAACAACTTCATATTCAACAATCAGTTTTTCAAGCTCATCTTCTCCTGTTGATCCGTTCCAATATGCAGAATACTCAACCGAAAAAACATTCTTAATATCAAGCAGCACTCTATCCTCAGCTCCAATTTCTTTGGCAAGTCGTAATAGCAATCCGCTCTTGAATCTTTGCTGTAAGAATATCTCCATGCCGTTCTTACAATTATCTACTGTTAGCAAAAGTTTTAAATTATCTGCAGAAGAAGGACGTTGCATTGCAATCTTTCCGATTTCATTTGCAATATCATGAGCTTTGTCTCCATCACATTGAACTAATTCAATGAATTTCTTTACAATATCAAATACTCCATAATTGTCCACATCCTCTAATGCCCAAACAGGGTATATAAGCGCTTTCATTTTATTCTTAATCAGAGAGCCTGCATGACTTGGAGATGTACATGCATCCTCTTCCATCCCCCACGCCTTCTCTGTTAATTCATAAAATGCTTTTTCCTCTTCTGTAAGATTCACGATATATGTTGACTTTGGTTTTTTTCCAACATAATTGCCAATCATTTCGGCTAATTTATCAGGAGTCATTGCCTCCCTGTGACCTTCCTCATTCATACTTCTATATGGATTATTGCTATACTCCTTTAACAAAAATCCAGTAATAAAAGCTGACAAGTTACTCTGTGAATATCCAAATGTACTTTCCAAATAGTCATAGATTTCACCTATGGAAATTTTTCCACTATTAGAAAAAGCTTCTTTGATGATTTTATCTACAGCTTTTTTGACAATTACAATATGATTATCTGACAGTGATGGCTCCAACCAATATTCATGTTTATTCCAAACAGCCCCTAACACAGATTTTTCACAGCCTTGTATTAATCCCTTCACATCAACATCGCCCATACCATATCGAGCTACAGGCTTTGGAGTTGTAAGCTTTAATTGTGTTTCAGACAGCCCTTTTGTAAAGTCCATTACATGACTATACTTATTCAAAACAATAGTTTGTAATATTGGATAAACTTCAGTAGCACTATTAGCTTTCTCGCCTATCGGATTCGCATATGTATACACAATAATTTGACCACTGTATATTCTGTCTTTCCAATCTCTATTCAATACTTCTTTTGCTTTTCTTGAATTATCTTTTGACTGCTGATTGTTGTTTCCGTTGTAATACATTGACATAGCTGCATATTCAACATATTGCTCAAACGCTTCAACACCTAATGGCGTGGACAATGCATCAATAACAACAATATCCTTGTATTCCTCATTAATAATGATATTTTTAATTGTATTTCTAAAAGTTTGTGCTTCCTCTTCTGTTTTAGCAACAGCTAGCACAGCTTTAAAATGCCAAGAAGTGTCTTTATGTTTTAACGCATCCATAACCTTCATAAAATCACTACTTGTAACTAATGGTAAAGCCCCCGTATCTGTTGCAATCGCATATCTTAATTTTAATGATGGAGGTAATGCCAATGCTGTAGGAAGAATATCTGCCTCTGAAACGAGTTTTGCGGTTGTACTCTTATCTCTAATTTCTTTTTTATATCCTTCAATTTTTGCACCATCACCAGCTAAAACTGCAGCATTATATACTTTCTTGTTATCTGCAATAGGAGATAAAATTAATACCCCCTTACTCACCAATCCTTTTGCAATACCCTTGCATTCATTTTCATAGACATCCCAATCACCTTCAAATGCATAGCTGAGATTTTGATCAGTAGGCTTTAGTACTTCTACAGCGCCACCCAATCTCTGATCAATTGCCTGCATTATTAATATTGTTTTTAATACAACTTTTTCTTTTTCTTGAAGCATGGTCTGCTGAGGAAATGTATCAAGTATCAGTTTTATATCTGATGATAAATAGCCTGATCCCTTTACATAAAAGAAGTCCCAAAGCATATCAATAGTAATTAACGGTCTATCATCTGTCGGACCAAAGTTTTGAATAAACCACTGAAAAGCCTTCGTATCCAATTCCTTAGGCGTCTTTATAAAATCAAACATACTTCTTTGATTTGCCTGATATGCCGTTGCAATATTTTTGAGAACAATCGCTGCCATAGGATGTATAGGAAGCATATTTCTCATAACAGCCTCTTTGGATACATCTGTTGATTTCATAACTGCTTGTCTTGACGAATGCAGCCTTGCATTTAAATCATCAGTTAACTGCATCCAACTTTCTACGGCTTCTGTTTTAGGTTTAAATGCATCTCCAATTAGGTCAAATGCAATGTTAGATGGCATTGTAATCTCAACTTTATCAAATCTTTGTTGTACAATTTTCCATGAATCATCATTTGTACTTAATGATGAAATTGGGTGAGTAACTACAACAAAATAAAACGGTGCCTCTTGACAAATGGATATCAACTTCTGAAATTCACTCAATGAATTTCTATTCTGTCTAAAGAAATCGCTAAACTCGTCCCATACAAAGACAATCTTAGAATCGTTATTCTTAATAATATCTAGTATCCAATTTCTAATACCATCAGAATCAAGAGATAGTGCTGTTATTCCTTCCTTTGCCGCAAGCTTGAATAAGTTATTCATTAATTCTGAAACATCTGAATTCTTTTTTAGAGAATTAATAATTTCATCAGCTGTACTTTGAGAAAATAATGATTGCCATTCATTTTTCTTAAGCAATTCGTTCATAAATGAATTGTGTGCACTATCTTGTAACCAGAGTATAGCGCTCTCTTTAAGCGTATTTTCTCCCCTATAGGTTACATTTTGATTTTCTAATGCTATCTTTATGCTTTCCTGAACAGCCATAAATAACTGTTCAGGTGTAGATATACTTCCTGAAGCATATCTATAAGCACAAATTATACCTTGCTCTTTATGTCCCAAAATTTTTCCAAGTAGAGGCTGATTATTTCTTAATTGCTCATACTTATCCCAATATGCACTAAGTTCCTCTTCTGAAACTTCTAAAATCTTTTTCAGAGCATATGCACACTTCGACTTTCCAGTTCCATATGCACCATGAATCCATAATGATCTGTTAGTTGTCCCTCCCAACATACGTTCTGTGGCATTTAACAACTCCACAAAAGTTGCATGAGGATACGTATCATCCCAAGTTGCACCTTTGTTTATTGCTGATTCATCAAAACAAGGAAAGTATTCTTCATTTACTTCAAAATAATCACTATATTTATTTGCCATTTATTATTCCTCCGAAAACAGTTCTAATACATCCTCAGGTGTCTTGTCATATAATGTTATTGTCTTTAAATCATTTGTAAATGTCGCATTGATAAATTCTGGATATGCACTAGTAAGTCCCAATAAAATAGATTTCAGTTCTTCTTCGTCATACAATCCATATATTCTTACTGGACTGATGCCATCTCTTTCAATTTCTTCATCATATAAATACGATATGTGAAACTCTTTATCCATATTACATTTCTGCGCAAAAACATAAAGGGCATATAAGATTACCCTGTTATCGGTAATATTGCATTTTGCTCTGCATAATGAATCAATCTGCTTACCATTCATTTCTACATAACCAAAATCAAAAGCTGTTCCAAGTGGAAGTGCACATAATCTCTTAAACGCATTAATTATAGAGTCTGCGTCACCTTCCTTAACATTTTCTTTATTTACAAGAAGATCCTTAATTTCTGAACGTTCATAGTAAACTCCCGTATCCATATTTTCTATATACCAACGGCACTGCTTGTTATATGCAAAATTTGCCATAAACAATCCCCACGTAACCGGATGCGCATATCCATATTTTGAGACAATTTCAAATAATGGTGTTGTTATTCCTTTTGCATCTGTAAATCCACCATCTCTTAAAAATATTTTCAACTTAGGCTCTTGATTCTTTTTATTAAGAGTATTATCATCCCAATAATCTTCTCTCATATCAAAGAATTCCTGCACCCATTCAACCTTTGGAGCATGATTTGCAAATGAATTAATGCTTTCTTTAACCATTGTTCCCTCCGTACTTGATGTTCTTAATGAATGATATACCAGACACCCATCATCTATTTCATGGCATTGTCCACACGCAACGCAATCTGTGATACTAAGTTTTCTTCCATTAAATGAAATGCATCCGTTCCTACAATTTGTTTCACAAACTTTACAGCCCACGCAATAAGCAGCCTTTTTAAAAACTTGCTTAAACCTTTTAAATTCGGCTGGATATTTTTTTATTACATTCGAATCACACGAAATAATGTATCCATCATCTTTCTCTTCATATTCGTATTCAAAAGGCAGTGTTCCTACAGTTTTTACCCATTCTCTCCAATCAGTTTTGGGCGAAGTTACTGTAATAAATACCTTCTTGTCTCTTATCTCATCTCTATAATGTGGTTCATTAATAGTAAGATCTCTTCCATTTTTTCTGGCATTCCATCCACCTTTTGATACATATGTTTTTAATCCCTCAGAATCACCAGCATTTCTTGCATTCATAGCATCAATCATTTCAACATATGAATCAACTTCTTCTTTATAAGATGCTCTTTGTAAGAAATCACCTTTGCCACCACCCATCGGGCAAAACAAACATCCAGCTCTTGAATTACCTTTTTTATAGGCTCCATTTATCGTTATATTATGGATGTATAAATACAACCACACCTCAGCTGAAGTCCATTCTAGAATTGGATTAAAACTATATTGCCCTTTTTGCTTTTTTCCAAAATTCTCATAATCATATTTACTTCTGGTAACACTTTCATGTGCTCTTACGCCAACAAAGTCCATCCCCACATAATTGTTTTTCCCTGTAATTTCACGCATTTTTATCGTCTGTGGAGCACTCTTATGTACGCTACAGCACCATCTTAAAACTCTAGCTGGTGGTCCAAACATAAACCAGCTGTCTTTCGGGTCAAAATGTGATTTTGAAATATAAAATGGTGTGCCATCCTCTTCACACTGCTGTTTCATTTTTTCGACAACCTCATATGTATCAGGGAATTCCATACCAGTATCTCCAAAAATAACTATGAAACTATCTTTTGGTAATGCCTTTTTCACCAAGTCAAGTAATACAGCACTGTCTTTACCACCACTATATGCCACATGAAAAATATCCAGTTTTTTTCTGAACTTTTCATATTCTTTTACAATTCTTTTAACTGTGACATCTTCAATTACCGTCATAAGTTCGGTATTTCTTTTGCACATTTCAACTAAGTCTATTTTTTCTAACCTTATCCCCGTTGTTTTTCCAAAGAGAACATCTCCATTCTCATCTCGTTCAGGTATGAGTTCCGGAGCCTCATATAAATTACCACCCTTTACCTTTGCTACCTGAGTTCCTCTATACCAATATGTAGCTGATTCTGCCCACATATATGGTGTATCATCTTGTTTCTCATACTCAAAAAACCTATCAAATCCTAGTATGTCCATTTCACGCGAATAAACCGGACGTGGTTCTTTTGAAAACACAGTTGGAGATGAGTTTAGTAATATTCCACCCGTCTCCGTATCGTATGTATATGAGTACATTAGTCATTATCCTCTCTTATTTTTTTTGCTCGTTCAGCAATATCTTTTATCCCACCAAATTTGCTTCGCGCCATATATCCTGCTTCATAAAGAAACTTTCCTACAGACTCTTCACTTAATTCAATATTGTCATAAGCTACTGCCTGTGCCATTATTTCTTGGTAATCCCACATCAAGTCTTTTTCTATAACTGCTCCTGCATTTCTCCCATTAAACAAGTTTGTCCTGTATATATATTTCTTACTGAATCTATAACAAAAACTCTCAAGAATAAATTGGTTCCACGGATAACCACACTCTGGGAATAGTGCAAATGTAGTTATTTGCTTTAAGGCACAAAATCCATTCACAGCAAATCTACTAATTTGCTCATCAATCTTCTCAACCTCAAAATAAACCTTCTTCTCAGAGACAAAATTTTGTTCGCTTACCCTTATCATTGTTTCATACAAAGCAGGGTATGCAACTCTTCTATCTGCAACACCAGTAAATTCTTCAACCTTAGCAACCGCATCATCTAAAGTAATTTCGTCCTGTTCATTACAAAACTGCTGCATTAAAACCGCAGCATCAAACTCAGAATCCTTTTTAGTAACTATCCTTCCGTGTAAACAATACTGTTCTCTTAAACATTTACCATAAGTTCCAAATAACACTGCATATTCAGAGAGTTCATAGTTTTCCTCTCTTATTTCCTCTAGCGGCAACTCACTAAGTGATACATATCCTTTTCTATTGATTTCACTTGATGCAAAACTTTCAACAGCCTTCTTCTCGTCATTAGAGATTTTAATTGAAGATAATCTAGTATAAACGCCCTCCGACACCCATACAAAATTCTGATTTTGTGACAAGTAGAACTTAACCTTTTTATACGGAATATATGGAAGTTTTTCTGCCAAATCATCTGCCAACGCCAAAACGTTCTCTCCCCATACACGCAATATTTCCTGGGCAACCGCTAAATCTTCAGTAGTCTTTTCGCCAATTGAGAAGAAGTTTTTGGAAAAAGAAAAATCTTGTCTTTTTTCTTTTAGAAAAGATTTTAACAATTCAGCAGAAGAAATATGTGTTTCTTCCATCAATCGTGTACGTAAATCATAAAAGTTCTCATAATAAATAACTGCTACACCTTGTTGAAAAATATCATCAATTTCTCGATTGAGTTTATCATTCTTATTTTCTAATTCAATCAGTACTTTTCCATTGCTGACAAATCCATTTCTAACAATAATAGCTTCAAGTTCTTCGTCACTACCCTTAAAATTGACACATTGTTCTGTCAAGTAATCCCTCAGTTTCATTCGTTCTATTACGGAGCCCAATCTATACCCGTATACATATTTTTCAGAAACTATTCTAATTATTTTCTCATCAATATTTTGAATATTCTCATTACTAGTTTTTAAGGATTTGCTTTCCTCGAAAAATTGAAGATATAGTTTTTCTGATTTAATTACAATACATGCAAACTCCTTATGAACAACATTAAAAATCTTATCGTTTCTCAACCTTTCAAAATATTGTCTTAATTCAAATAAACTACCTGCTTCCCATATTGTTCTTTTTGATATTCTATGCCCCATCGCATAAGTTGAAGCTTTATCAAACGCATTACAAATATATTCACTGCTTTTATTATCACAGTTCGAATTTAACCATCGAATAAAATCTTCTCTATTTTCCAACATAGAATCTGTTGCCACCTCTATTTTTTCTTGTCCATTTCCCCCATGTATTTTGTTAATGGCTTTTGCCAAAATTTGATTGTATTCATCTCTTTTTTCTTGATACAAATCAACAACATGTTGAAATAATTTTGAAGGCATATGTCTACCATAGCCCGATTTGTTGAACGCACATTCAACAAATCCTATTTGCCACATCATTCCATTTAGGTTTCTAAAGGTATCATCTATCTCTAATCCTTCATAACGAGCCTTATTACGTAACTGTTTTGATAATTGCTCAAGTACAGTCTTTTTATTCTCACCATTTTCTGTGATTCGAATATATGCATCAACTAATAGAACAACTTCGAATTGGTCCCAATGCGGTTGACGTTTCATAATAAGCCCCCTAAGATTTTTTTACATACCTGCCTGACTTTATTCTTTCATCCTTTGGCTTCTCTGCATCCTTCGGAATAACCCAGTACGCATTCTTTTTATATGCACCAGGAATCCTTCCTTCATTACAAAGAATGCGGATTCTTCTTGTAGAAATTCCCCATTTATCTGCAGTTTTTGTAATTGAAATATAATCCATTTTCTTCCCTCAAGTTAGCTATATGCATAATGAACCCAACTTCAATTATTATACTCAAAAGTCGGAATAAAATCAATCTTATTCTGCACCCTTTCGACTTCCCTCACAAGTATTGGTCGTTTTTTAGACCAACTAAATAGTCTATAAACAAGTTAGCAAGCAGTGCCCCCGTACATACACGGGCGCGTT
>ULUY01005627.1_pt1 | contig 25888 bp, 14 predicted proteins | sample 1959031 | NCBI WGS metagenome assembly ULUY01 (sample SAMEA4835774, study PRJEB28245) | human gut metagenome | biome: gut microbiome; material: fecal sample | place: Denmark | collected 2008
TCAAAGAACTATTTATCCACTTTTACGGGACAGTAGTGAATAAATCTATAGAAGAAAAGGAGTTTTTTCCCTCAAAAGCTAGAACAATACTTAAATAAAAACCTATACCTTATATTATATATACATACCGAAAGAGCTAACATTAAAATAAATTCAGAAAAAAACAGTGTTAAACATACCGTTTAATTACTTTTTTTATTATTTTTACGGCATCGTAATGAAGAGAGTACAATCTTAGTTAATGTTAGCCTGTTTGTACTCGATTTATTATAACGATTATGTGCTAATCGTAAAAAACAAATTTTTTAGTTAACCTGAAAAAAGGATGTCTATGCTTAGAAAGAAAATGTTCTCTTCTTTCAAACATTCGAGGACTGCAGCAGTCTCGATGTTGATGTCTTTCTGTATGACAGGAGCTGTCTTTGCACAGAAAGGTATGATTAAAGGTACTGTAGTGGACGAAAACGGTGAACCGGTTATCGGTGCGAACGTCCTAGTAAAAGGAACTACTAATGGCACAATTACCGATATGGACGGTAATTATGTTATTAACGTGGAAAACATGAAAAATGTAGTCCTGCAAGTTTCTTATGTTGGATATAACTCCATTGAAGAAGCTGTTAAAGGACGAAACAATGTTCCTATCAAACTGGAATCTTCCGTAGTAAACTTGGGTGAAGTCGTAGCCATTGGTTACGGTACACAGACACGTAAGGAAATTACAGGTTCTGTAGCCAATGTCTCTGAAGAAAACTTCAACAAAGGTGTTACACGTGATGCCTCTGATTTGTTACAAGGTAAAGTCGCTGGTTTAACGATTACTACCGGTTCTGGTGATGTAACCCGTGGTTCACAAATCCAGTTGCGTGGTACTTCTACTTTGCAGAATGACCAAGGTCCGATGATCGTTATTGATGGTATTCCGGGCGGAGATATGTCAACGGTTTCTCCTTCTGATATTGAATCTATTTCTGTATTGAAAGATGCCTCTTCTGCTGCTATTTACGGATCTCGTGCTGCTGGTGGTGTTATCTTGATCACAACCAAACGAGGATCAGGATCTAAGACGCAAATTAATTATGACGGTTATGTAACCGCTTCAACTGTTGCCAACAAGCCCGACATGCTGAATGCAGCCGAATGGAGAGCTGCCAATGAAGCGTTAGGGAAAGATATTTCTATCTATGATAAATATAACAATGACACTGATTGGTTCGATGAAATGACTCGTACAGGTATTTCTCAGCAACACTCTTTGTCTTTGTCGGGTGGTTCATCAAAGAGCAACTACCGTGCATCCTATACCTATATGGACCGTAACGGTGTTGCCCGTGATAATTGGATGAAGCGCCATAGCTTCCGTTTCCAGTTCCAGCAGCGTGCCATTAACGATCGTTTGCGTATTGGATTAACCGGTTCTGCTACCCTGACTGACATGCAGATGCCGTTTGCAGATGACTTCATCTTGGCCTACAACATGTTGCCTGTATATCCGGTTTATAATGCAGATGGTTCTTATTTCACCGATGCGAACCACAATTACGACCAAGGTAACCCGGTACAGAACCAGGATCAGAACTATAAGAAAAGAACAAACAACTATTTCTATGGAGCTGGTGATGTACAATTTACGATCATAGATGGATTGACAACCAAAGTTCAATTGTATAAGAGCCGTTTTAATTCTGATTATAGTGAATGGCAAGATCCTCGTAACTCCAGAGGACAAGGTTCCACAGGTCTAGGTGTCCGCCAAGCAAGAACTTGGGATCGTGATTTGTTGGAATGGACAGGTAATTATAACAAAGCTTTCGGAAGTGACGAACAGCATAAATTAGATGCTATCATCGGTTACTCTTGGGAAAGTAATAAATATGCCGATCAAAGATCACAAGTTTCAAACTTCGCTGTGGTAGGAATGGGAGCAGATAATCTGCAAAGTGGTAACTTATTACAAATTGGTAACATCACTTCCAGCCGAAATGAATATAAATTGATCTCTTTATTTGCCCGTGCCCACTATAGCTATTTGGAAAGATATATGATCACCGCTACAGTACGTCGAGATGGTTCCTCTAAGTTCGGTGCCAATCATAAGTGGGGTACTTTCCCATCCGTATCTGCAGCTTGGGGTATCAGCCAAGAATCTTTCATGGAAGATGTTAAATGGGTAAACGACTTGAAACTGCGCGCCGGTTATGGTGTAACAGGTAACCAAGACGGTTTACAGCCTTATAAATCATTGGATCTGTATTCAGCAGCCGGAACTTATTACAGTAATGGAGCATGGCCTATTGCTTATCGAATGTCACAGAATGCCAATGCTGATTTAAAATGGGAACAGACAGCTATGTTGAATATCGGTTTAGACTTTACATTATTCAACAGCCGTTTGAACGGTACTATCGAATGGTATGACAAACGAACTTCAGATATGTTGTATAATTATGAAGTTTCTACTCCTACCTATGTGTATAATACCATTGCTGCCAACGTAGGTGATATGAAGAATACCGGTGTTGAAATTTTATTGAATTTAGACGTTATCCGTAATAAGAATTTCACATGGAATACTTCTATCAACTTAGCACACAACAAAAATGAAATCACAAAATTGTCTAACGAATTATATTCTACAGGCAAAGTATATGTAGGTGCCCCATGGATCCGTGGTGGTTCAGGTGTAACCTCTCATGTCCTTGAAGTTGGTCATCCAGTTGGCCAATTCTACATGTTGAAATGTAATGGACTAGACGAAAATGGTAAATATATCATCGAAGATATCAACGGAGATGGTCAGATTACAGACGATGACCGTACTTACTGCGGTGATGCCCAGCCGGATTTGACTTATGGATGGAACAACACCTTCACTTGGAAGAACTGGGATGCCAGCATCTTCTTCCGTGGAACTATCGGCAACAAAGTCTTGAATAACCCGCTGGCTGCCTATGGTAACAACACGTATATTGATGGTAACAATGCGATGGACAATGATGATTTGTTAGTATTACGTGAGAACTCTCGTATATGCTCATACTACATCGAAAATGCTTCATACCTTCGTTTAGACAATATGTCAATAGGTTACACATTCAATACAAAGAAAATTGACTGGTTGGAAAAAGCCCGCATTTATGTAGCAGGACAAAACTTGTTCGTAATTACAGGCTATAAAGGTCTTGACCCTGAAGTAGAAAACTTCCGTGGTGAAGCAACTGATAATAATGCCGGTCTGGATCCAGGTATTGAACCACGTAACTATATGCCAAAAGCAAGATCATTTACATTTGGTGTTAACTTAACATTCTAATAAGGAGATTTACTTATGAAACGAAAAACTATATTATCTTTTTTAACAGGAATATGTATGTTAGGAGGTTTAACATCATGTTTTAATTTGGATGAAACGGTGTATGACAAACTTCCTGCAGAAACATTCGGCCAAACAGATGTTGAAATCAACGCACTGGTAGGCAACGCTCATAATACAATGAAACGTTTTGCTACAACTTTCATGCACACCTCTGAATGTGCCGGCTCTATGGCTGTTGTCCCGACTCGTTTAGGCGGTGACTGGTACGATGGTGGTCAGTATGCAGAAATGTACATGCATTCATGGACAGGTATGACTCTTCGTATTCGTGACTCATGGGATGCTGCTACTGAATCCATTGCTACTTGCAACGCAGCAATCGACCTGCTCCAGAATTCGACAGTACTAAGTGAAACAGATAAACAAACTAAAATAGCTGATGTACGAGGTGTACGTGCTTTTTGGATTTATGTTATGATGGATTATTGGGGAAATATACCTTTACTAGTTGAATACAGTGCAACAGACAAAGTATATCCTAACAATTCTTCTCGTCAGACTGTATTTGATTGGTTAACAACAGAGCTAAACGAGATTAAAGATATTTGTCCAACAGTATCTACTGCTAATTATGGTTCTTTTACACAAGGTGCTGCTTATACTTTATTAGCTAAACTGTATTTGAATGCAGAAGCTTGGGGTGTAACTACATCTGAAAACAATTATCAAAAGGTAGTTGAGTACTGCGACAAAGTTATGTCGTTGGGATATACCTTGGAACCTAATTGGAAAGATAATTTTAGTGTCAACAACCAGAACTCAAAAGAAGCTATCTTAGCAGCAACTTTCAGCAGTGCCGATACAGGTAGCGATGGTAATATCAAATGGGAACTACACAACAATACCTTGCACTATAAAGATTATTTAGCGTTAGGAATTGATGCAGCAGATACATGGAATGGTATTTGTGCCCAGCCGGATTATGTAAAATTATTCCCGGAAGATGATCCTCGTCGTGAAGGTAGTTTCTTGATTGGAATGATAATTGATCAAACAACAGGAGAACCTGTTATAACAGACCATGGATATGAATTAAATCATACAGTTGATGTTACCATTATTCCTGGCACAGAATATGCCGGTTCTAACTGGGGTGCAGTTAATCAGCATGATGGTGCCCGCTGCTTCAAATGGGAATTCGCTACGGACTTAACAACGTCAATGGAAAATGACTTCCATATTTTCCGCTTGGCCGATGTATATTTAATGAAAGCTGAAGCTTTATTACGGGGAGGAGGTAATGCCGGTGAAGCTACAACCTTAGTTAATGCGATCCGTGAACGCGCATATGGTAATTCTGATCATGATTATTCAAGTGTGTCACTTGCCGATGTTCAACTTGAACGTCGCTTAGAACTAGCATGGGAATGCTATTCACGACAGGATGATATCCGTTTCGGTTGTTACGACCAAGGTATGTGGCCAGAATCAAATTGTGCTCGTCTTACAGGTGAACATCTGAAATTAATGCCTATTTCTCAGGATGCATGGCAGTTAAATCCGAATTTAACTCAGAATCCGGGTTATGCAGCTTTCAGTAAGTAAAAAATAGACAAGCAAACATATTAAAACTAACGTGTTTTTCAGACACGGACAGTATAGATATCCCATCAAAGGCGTACATCTAATACTATCCGTGTCTGATTCATTTTATGGAAATGAAAAAACTGACCTTAATTTTTTTCTTTTTCTGAAATTCATTAGTTTTGCTTTATAAAACAAGTTGCTAATCAATAAACCAAGGATCATGAAAATCAATCAGCTATCTACATTTATTTGCATGAGTATATGTATGACAGAATTTGCGTATGCTCTTCCACCCGCCGAAGGAATGCAAATTGTAGCAGAACCAGATTATATCATTCCGAATCAACCTATCTGTGAAATGAGCTATTCGCCGACAGCGACTCAATTCTCTTTATGGGCTCCTTCTGCCATCGAGGCAGAAATCCGGATTTATACTTCATACGACAGTCCGGAACCAGAACAAATTGTTCCACTCGATCCAGATCTACAGGGAAGTTGGAATCAAACTATACAAGGTGATCTGAAAGGGAAATTCTATACATTCCGAGTAAACATCGATGATGTGTGGCAAAAAGAAACTCCTGGAATCTTTGCTCGTTCCGTAGGCGTAAACGGAGATAGGGCAGCCATTATTGATTTCCAGGAAACTAATCCTGAAGGTTGGAACGATGACATCCGGCCGGCAATGAAAAATCCGGCAGATATTGTCTTATACGAAATGCATCATCGTGATTTTTCTATCCATGCTTCATCCGGTATCCAACATAAAGGAAAGTTTATCGCTTTGACAGAAACAGGAACTACAACTTCCGACGGACAAAAGACGGGTATTGATCACTTAAAGGAATTAGGTATTACCCACGTACACATTTTGCCTTCATTTGATTTTGCCTCTGTCGATGAAACAAGATTAGATCAGAATGCATATAACTGGGGATATGACCCAAAGAACTATAATGTACCCGACGGTTCGTACGCTACGGACCCGTATAATCCAGTTACCCGTATCAAGGAATTTAAGGAAATGGTACTAGCCTTACATAAAGCAGGTATCCGAGTTGTATTGGATGTCGTTTACAATCATACCTTCTCAGCTGCCGATAGTCCGTTTGAACGGACAGTCCCCGGTTATTTTTTCCGTATGTACGAGAATGGAGAGTTCTGTAACGGATCGGCTTGTGGAAATGAAACAGCCAGTAACCACCGGATGATGCACAAATATATGGTTGAATCAGTTTGTTACTGGGCTAAAGAATATCATATTGACGGATTTCGCTTCGATTTGATGGCAATCCACGATATAGAAACCATGAATGCCATACGGGAAGCTCTTAATACTATTGATCCAACAATCCTGACATACGGTGAAGGTTGGGCTGTCGGTAAATTGGGTTATGATGACAATAAACTTGCCTACAAGAAATATATCTTCCGAATGCCGGGAATTGCGGCCTTTAGCGACAACTTGCGCGATGGTTTGCGTGGTCCGTTCTCTGATCACCATAAAGGTGCCTTTATAGTAGGCTTACCAGGACATGAAGAAGATGTAAAATTCGGTATTGCCGGAGGTGTCTTACATAAGCAAGTGAAGGCAAACGACTTTTGGGCAGCCGAACCTACCCAACATATCAGTTATGTAAGTTGTCACGACGATCATTGTCTGCGCGACCGATTGGTAAATACATTAGGAAATGATACTTCGGAAGAGACAGTACTTAAATTGGATAAACTGGCTCAAACAGCTGTTTTGACCTCACAAGGCGTTCCTTTTATCTTCTGTGGAGAAGAATTGTTCCGTACCAAGCAAGGAGTAGGCAACAGTTACAAAAGTCCGGATGCCATCAATGCAATTCCTTGGACGAATAAAACAAAATACCATGATCTGTTTCAATACTACAAGGAACTGATTGCTATCCGTAGGGCACATCCCGCTTTCTATTTAGGCACAGCCGAGAAAGTACGTGAACATTTGGAATTTCTGCCAGCAGAAGGAGATAATCTGGTTGCCTTTCAATTAAAGGATATACAAGGAATCGATCCTGCACAACGGATCATCGTTGTATTGAACAGCAATAAGGCAAACCGGAAAATACAAATCCCGGACGATACCTATCAGATAGTCGTAAAGGATGGTAAAGCTGATCGAAACGGATTAGGTACTCATGCAGGTCCGAATCTGGAAGTCGAAGCGCAATCGGCTGTTATCTTAATCAAGAATCAATAATCATCTAAAACACAAAATACATACATGAAAACAATACCCGATCATAGTTTTGGGAAATTATGGAACATCAGTTTCGGATTCTTTGGCGTACAAATTGCGTATGCCTTGCAAAGCGCCAATATCAGTCGGATCTTTTCCACCTTAGGAGCCGATCCGCATGAGTTAAGTTATTTCTGGTTGTTACCGCCTCTGGCCGGTATGATTGTACAACCGATCATCGGTGCTGCCAGCGACAAGACATGGACACGCTGGGGACGTCGTATTCCTTATTTATTTCTTGGAGCAACACTGGCTTTGATCGTCATGTGCCTCTTGCCTAATGCCGGAAGCTTCGGATTTACCGTAGCTCAGGCTATGATCTTCGGTTTGTTTGCCCTGATGCTGCTCGATACCTCTATCAATATCGCCATGCAACCGTTCAAGATGATGGTAGGCGATATGGTGAATGAGAAACAGAAAAGCCTCGCCTACTCCATCCAAAGCTTTCTCTGTAATGCCGGTAGCCTGGTAGGTTATCTCTTTCCGTTTATTTTCACATGGATTGGTATAAACAATATTGCTCCGAAAGGTGTCATACCTGATTCTGTGATTTATTCATTCTATATCGGAGCCTTTATTTTGGTCTTATGTGTCTTTTATACTGCTTTTACGGTAAAAGAATATCCACCCAAAGAATACGCCGAATATCATCAGATCGCTCCGGAAAACCCGCAGGAGAAAAGTAATGTCTTCACATTATTGAAGCATGCCCCTTCTGTATTTTGGACAGTAGGGCTAGTTCAATTCTTCTGCTGGGCTGCATTTATGTTTATGTGGACCTATACCAGTGGAGCCGTAGCTACCCAGGCCTTTGATACCCCTGTAATCGAGAAAGTTGTCGGTGGAATCACCTCTGTAGTATTGAATACACAGTCTGTAGAATATCAGAATGCAGCCGATTGGGTTGGGATTCTGTTTGCCGTACAAGCTATCGGTTCAGTCCTGTGGTCAATAGTCATTCCTAACATCCGAAATGTAAAAGTAGCCTACATGATAAGCCTGTTACTGGGTGGTATCGGATTTATCTCCATCTACTTCATCCATGATCCGTATGGATTGTTCGTTTCCTTCTTATTGGTAGGTTGTGCATGGGCTGCTATGTTGGCTTTGCCTTTTACTCTGCTGACCAACGCTTTGAAAGGAGGACATGTAGGTATTTATCTGGGATTATTCAACTGCACAATATGTGTTCCACAGATTGTAGCCGCAGCCACCGGCGGTTCTTTATTGCGTATGCAAACCGAAGCCGGTTCATTACCACCCGAAACCAACATGCTGGTATTAGCCGGAATCTTTTTACAGATTGGAGCAGCTTGCGTAGTTTTTATCAAACAACATTCAGAAACATCTAAATCCAACTAACATGAAAATATCTTTTCAGATTCCTTATCATACACATTGGGGAGAAGACGTCAGGGTTCTGTTATCTGACGGTATGGTACACCCGCTTCATACCCGCAACGGAGAAATCTGGCGGGGCTGTCTTGAACTGGATACAACTACCAGTCCGGCTGAACTGAGTTATCAGTATGCCATTTTCCAAGACGATGTATGTATCCGTAAAGAATGGAATGGTGTAAAACGGCGATTGACTATAAATCCGGCTTATGCCCGACTAATTCTAAACGATGCTTGGCGTGATCGTCCGGAAGATTCTTATTTCTATAGTTCGGCCTTTTCCGGTGAAGAAGCACCTTATTATCCCTCCGGAACAGAAGTCAGTCATGCAAAATCTATCTTGTTGAAAGTACGTTGCCCACGTTTCCGCCATAAGAATTGGAAACTGGCCGTCAGTGGTAACCAACGTATCTTGGGAGAATGGGATATGAAGACTCCTAAAATGATGCAGCCTTGCGGCCCCAATGAATGGTGTATCTTGCTCGACGCAACCGGTATCCAGTATCCATTTGAATATAAATATTTGGCATGGGATACAGAAAATAACTGCGAAGGCGAATGGATCTGTGGGAATAATCGACAGATTTCTTCCTTGCCATTACAAGAAGGAGATTTATTAGTGATTTCTGATGATGAAGTACATTTCGATTTGCCAGCATGGAAAGCAGCCGGTGTGGCTATACCTGTCTTCTCGCTCCGCTCGGAACAGAGTTTCGGTGTCGGTGATTTTGGAGACTTAAAGAAGATGATTGACTGGGCAGTCCTGACCGGACAGAAAGTAGTACAGATTCTTCCGATTAATGATACCACTATCACCCATACTTGGACTGATTCATATCCATATAACAGTATTTCGATCTATGCCTTCCATCCGATGTATATCGATCTGAATCAATTGGAAGCATTAGAAGATGCCGGACAACGGGAAAGTTTTGAACAGCAGCGGTTGAAATTGAATGCTCTGCCACAAGTAGATTATGAAGCTGTAAATCAATACAAACTGAAGTATCTGCATCTCCTATTCCAACAGATGGGAGAAACATTATTGGAATCGACTGGTTTCCGCCAGTTCTTTAAAGAGAACAAACACTGGCTGGTTCCTTACTCTGTTTTCTGTTATTTGAGAGACAAATATGGAACACCTGTATTCCGTAACTGGCCGGAACATCAGGTTTACCACGAAGAAGTCATTACACGAATGGCAGAGGAAGATACGGCATGTCGTCCCGTAGCTCGCTTCAATTACTTCTTACAATACATATTACATATCCAACTACGTGCTGCCAGCGAATATGCCCGTAGCAAAGGAGTTCTTTTGAAAGGTGATATCCCTATCGGCATCAGTCCGAATAGTGTAGAAGCATGGACCGAGCCTCATTACTTCAACCTCAACGGACAAGCAGGAGCACCACCCGATCCATTCTCTGAAACCGGACAAAACTGGGGTTTCCCTACCTATAATTGGGATACCATGCAACAGGATGGTTATAAATGGTGGAAAAAGCGTTTCCATAAAATGGCAGAATACTTCGATGCCTATCGTATCGATCACATTCTTGGTTTCTTCCGTATTTGGGAAATTCCTTCGCATTCCGTACAAGGTTTATTGGGCCAGTTTGTTCCTGCCCTGCCTATGTCGGCCGAAGAGATCAATCGTTTTGGTTTGTTCTTCCGCAAAGAAGCGTTCACCAAACCCTATATTACCGAAAACATTCTGGAGGCAAAGTTTGGAGAACTAAAAGACCAGGTCAAGCAGGAATATCTATTTCAGATCACACCGCACGAATATGCCTTACGGCCAGAATACAATACACAACGCCTGGTTGAACAACATTTCAACGGGAAGAACGATCCGCAGAGCAATCTGTTGAGAAAAGGTTTGTTTGAGTTGATCAACAACGTCTTGTTCGTTGTCGACCGAAAAGACCCGAACCTTTATCACCCACGTATTGCCGTTCAGAATGAACCGGTATATGAAAGTCTGACTCCTTCAGAGAAATCAGCCTTCGACCAGCTTTATACGCACTACTTCTATCATCGCCATAATGATTTCTGGTATCACGAAGCCATGAAGAAGCTGCCGGAACTGACTGATTCGACCCGGATGCTTGTATGTGGTGAAGATTTGGGTATGATCCCGGATTGTGTGAAAGGTGTGATGGACGAACTTCGTATTCTCAGTCTTGAAATCCAGCGGATGCCGAAGAATCCAGCCGAAACATTTGGCAATCCGGCATATTATCCGTACCGCTCGGTATGTACCATCTCGACCCATGATATGTCAACCCTCCGCGGATGGTGGCACGAAGACGCGAATCTGACACGCCGTTATTTCTACGACGTATTGGGCGGCTGGGGCGATTATCCGGCTGAAGCACCGGGTTGGTTATGCGATTCCATTGTCTTGAAACATCTACTGGGCAACTCGATGCTCTGCATCCTCTCATTACAAGATTGGCTTTCAATCAACGAAGAAGTACGTTATCCCGACGCAGATACCGAACGGATCAACGTTCCCGCCAATCCACGTCACTATTGGCGATACCGGATGCACATCACGATCGAAGATTTGATGCAATGTACTGCCCTCAACGATCGTATCCGCGATATGATCGGGAAATCGGGGAGAATGGAATAAAAATAGTTCCCAATTGAATATATTTTAAGGCACGGATTCAGAACTCACATAAGAGTCCTTTTTCCCGTGCCTTTGTATATTTGCATACCTAAAAATTATTACAAGCAACACAGGTTTAATAAAATAAGAAATAAACTTATATATTAAACAAAAAGATTTTCTATACATCCTATTTTTGATAAATAAGCACTATTAATATAAATAAACGCCCACTTTTCCAAGAAACAGAGTTAGATGCTAACTTATTAAATTGATAATATTGCAAGATAAATAGATAGAGATATGTTAAATATCTATCCATTACAAAAAATTAACCATTATTACATAGGTTGACATAAAAATAGTTTGTACCTTTATGCAGTTTTTAACGTAGTCTGGTTTGAACTTACGTAAAAAGGTTGATTAAGCAATTTATTTATAAACAAATGTAATATTTATCTATTATGCCTAGAAGAACTAAATCGATTAGCTTACTGTTAGTAGCTACTGCATTGAGTTTGACAGGAAACATTTATGCAGAAATAGCTCCGGTTAAACCTGGCATTGATTTTTCACAACAAGATGGAAAAGTTACAGGTACAGTTGTTGATTCATTTGGTCCGGTTATCGGAGCATCTGTAATCGTGAAAGGAACAACTAATGGAAACATTACCGATTTGGACGGTAAATTCACATTAGAAGGATTAAAGAGTGGTGATATTATCGAAATTTCTTATGTAGGATACGCCACACAACAAATCACTTACACTGGACAACCCAATATCAGTGTTACATTGGCTGAAGATTCAGAACAGTTGGAAGAAGTCGTTGTAACAGCTTTGGGTCTAAAGCGTGAAGAAAAAGCATTAGGTTATGCTGTTACCGAAATGAAAGGTGAAGAATTGAAAGCTGCGAATACCATCTCTCCTGTAGCAGCTTTACAAGGAAAAGTAGCAGGTGTTGAAATTTCTAATTCCGACGGTGGTATTTTTGGTGCAACAAAGATTCAAATTCGTGGTGCTTCTACTTTAGGTTCTAATAACCAACCTATTTATGTAGTTGATGGTGTAATATTGGATAATTCAACATCTGGTAATACAACTGTCGATTGGGATGCTGGAGCAAATAATGCAAGTGACTACGGTAATGAATTAAAAAACTTAAACCCGGATGATTTTGAATCTGTATCAGTCTTGAAAGGTGCTGCTGCTACAGCTTTGTATGGTTCACGTGGTTTAAATGGTGCAGTCGTTATTACAACAAAAAGTGGTAAAGGTGCTACAGGTTTAGGCATTAGCGTATCACAAACATTTGGTATAGATCATGCTTTTAAAGCTCCAGATATTCAACAATTATATGGTCCCGGATATATGCCTGGACAAAGTGATGCAGACCGAAATGGTAGTATTTGGGATCCTCACCAGTTCACCATCGACCAAAACGGAGATCGTACTCTAGTAGGTGTTCCTAACTTTGGTTTCGGTCCCAAGTATGATGGACAACCTATTCGAAATTACGATGGTACATGGACTACTTATTCTCCTATCAAGAACAATATGCTTGATATGTATCGTTTAGGTTTTAACTCAAATACCAACGTTTCTATTCGTGGAGGTAACGAAAAAACTACTTTCTATTCATCTATCTCTTATAAGAAAGCTAATTCAACTACTGAAAATAATGATTTTAGTCGTTATTCTTTGTTATTAAAAGGAACACATAAAATCAATGATTGGTTAGATGTTGCAGCATCTGTTAGTTTTGCAAATTCACAACCTCGAAATGCACAAAGAACAGTAGGTGAATTATTTGTAAATGCAAACACCAATGTATTAAACCCATTGTTTGATGCAAATTATTTTAGAGATAAATATTTAGGAGAACATGGTGGTTTAGCAAGTACTTCATATGGTGATAAATATGGTTCTGTTCCTTCCAGCGCTAAGAATTATTTTTTCAAAACAGATTATTTTGATTATACACGCAAAGAAACTGTCATCCGTCCTACATTTGAAGTAAATGCCAAAATTACAGATTGGTTGAAATTCAAAGCAGATGCCAATATGAACCGTTATGTAACATCTGTTGAAGATAAACAATTAGGTACTGGATATGCCAATGAAGGTGGTTACTATGGAATGTCACAGGACATCAAAGAACAATTTACTGTAGGTGGTACATTCACCGCTAGTAAACAGATCCAAGATTTTTCTGTAGGTGGCTTTGCTCGTTTTGAATATTATAATACACAAAGTACACATTCGAAAGTCGAAACAAATGGTGGCTTGGTTATTCCTGGACAATTCTTTGTAGAAAATTCAAAGAATACGAAAAAAAGCGAATCTTATATGAGTGGAACCAAACGTATCATTTCTGCTATTTTCGCTATTAACTTAGGTTGGAAGAATCAATTGTATTTAGATATCACAGGACGTAATGACTGGTCTTCTGCTTTGGTTTATGCAAACCGTACAGGTAATCATTCTTATTTCTACCCATCAGTTTCAGGTTCATGGTTGATCAATGAAACATTTCGTGACCAGATGCCAACATGGATCAACTTACTAAAAGTTCGTGGATCATGGGCTCAAGTAGGTAATGATACTGATCCATATCGTGTTAATCAAACATACTCATTTGGTACGATGGAAATGTATGATGGAAACATCTATACACTAGAATTAGATAAATTGATGAAGATTGCAGATCTTAAGCCTGAACGTAAGAATTCATGGGAAGTTGGTTTAGATTGGCGTATGTTCAACGAAAGAATCAATTTAGACTTCACTTACTATAAAGAAAATACGACAGACCAAATCATGACAATCGATGTTCCGTCAATATCTGGTATTAGTCAACAATTGATCAACGCTGGTAATATCCAAAATAAAGGTATTGAAATTGCATTGAATACGACTCCTTATAAGAATAAGGACTGGCAATGGGATTTGGATTTCACTTATACGCGTAACAGAAGTAAGATCGTTGAATTACATCCTAATGTTGCAAACTACATCAGTCTATCCGGATATGTTAAAGCATACGACTATCACATAGGTTCTGTTGCAAAGGTAGGTTCTTCCTATGGTGTGTTAATGTCTGATGCAATGCCGGCATATGATGAAAATGGAAATCCATTATTGGCATGGGATGATTCTTGGAGAGGTGCTTATAGAGCACAAAGTAAAACAGTTCAAGAAGTAGGTAATATGACTCCTGATTTCTTAGGATCCATGGGTACAACTGTTACTTGGAAGGATTTAAGCTTACATATTGGATTAGATATGCGTATTGGTGGTTTGATTGCATCTTACAGTAACTTGTATGGAACACAAGCTGGATGGACAGAAAGTTCTTTACAATACCGAGACCCAGAACATGGTGGTATGACATGGACAAGTCAGTATGCTGATAGTAAAGGTATTCAATATACAGATGGTATGATACCAGATGGTATATTCCAACCAGGAACAACTGCCACATTTGTAGATGGAACAACTCATGATGTAAGTGGCATGTCTTATCGCCAGTTAGTAGAAGAAGGTAAATTGGAACCAACTCATGCAGGTTCATGGTATGGCAACAATTATTCTTGGGGAATAATGACTGTTGATGATATTTGGGTACATGAATTAAGTTATATCGCTTTGCGTGAAATTAGTTTAGCTTATCGTTTACCTAATAATATTGCCAATAAAGTTGGAGCAAAAGGTTTAAGTTTACAGTTTAGTGCACGTAACTTAGGTTATTTATATAACTCATTACCTAATAATTTGAATCCGGAATCTGTTCGTTCTAATTCAGCATCTGAATTCCGTATTCGTGGTTATGAACCATATACTGCAAACTATATGTTTACAATCAATGCTAATTTCTAATCATTAAACGAGAATATAATTATGAAATATAAAGTTTTAACAGCGGCTCTGCTTTTAGGAGGTTCTATTTTATTACCTTCTTGTACAGATACGTTTAGTGACATTAACTCTGATCCTGCTAAGATCACTGATGCTGATGTCCGGTATTTATTTACTAAATGTGAAGCATCTTTCCAGCCAGGAGATTACTCTGCATGGTATGGTGGTTTCATGGACTTATCAACATGGTCACAAACAACAGTTCCATCTTCTGGAAATACAAGTTCTACAAACCGTCCTAACACTGAAGCTAACGGATGTGGATATGCTGTAAATGAAGTTCTTCGTTACACAAATGAAATTCGATATCAAATTAATCAATTACCAGAAGATAAAAAGGCACAATATGAATATATCCAGTATTTGTGCCAAACTCTTTGTGTGTATTTAAATATTGAAGATGCCGACATGTTTGGTTCTCGTCAATATTCAGAAGCTATGCAGGCTCGTTATACTAATCCGCCTTTATTAACTCCTAAATATGATACACAAGAAGAATTATTAAACATCTGGTTAGAACAAATAGATGAAACTCTTGCTTATTTATCTAGTCATGAAATAGTAGACGTATTAAATAATCAAGATTTTATTTATAAAGGTGATTTAAATAAATGGGCTAAACTAACAAACTCATTAAAATTAAAAATTGCAGCTCGTTTAGTAAACAAAGATCGTGCACGCGCTATTAAATTAGTAGAAGAAGCAGCTACTAATCCAGCAGGACTTATTCTAACTACTGATGCAGATCTAGTATATAATAAAGGTAAATTTGATAACAACTGGAACAATGATTTTACAGTAGGAGTTGGTAGTCAGCATTTGATTAATTTCTTATTGAAAAATAAAGATCCACGTTTGTTCTACTTCTTCCAAAAGAATGACTATAATGCCAATGTTGTTCAAGCTTATTTCAATCAAGAACGTGAAATGCCTTCATTTGTTGAAGATAACGTTGATTATGAAATAGGAAGTAATGGTAAGAAACAATTCAAGGGGTGGAAAGCTCCAGGTGAACCTTGGGTTCGTTACTATGGATTACCAATTGAAGTAGGAGCTAGACAAATGCCTGAATACGCTGATTATTTTGACCCGACAGGACAATTATTTGTTCTTTATACAGCAGATGGAGCTAAGAAAAGTTATTATCCGAGTGTATATCGTAATCAGGAAATGGTTAAAGGTTTGTTGACCTATACATATCCTGATGCACCGGATGTTACTCCTGTACAGGATATTCAACAATATGGTTGGTATGGTTTATATTTTTCAGCTGCTGAAGTTAATTTGATTTTAGCTGAATTTAAATTATTAGGTGCAAACTTACCTAATACAGCCCAGCAATATTTTACAGCAGGAGTTACAGCTTCTGTTAAGCAATATGATTATATAGCTAGTTTAAATCATATTCCATACTATGATAGCCCATATGTAAATGATCCTCATGATGTGTCTATCAAATTACAAGATGAATGGTTAAGTGATTTATTAGAACAAGACGATTATAAATTGACAGGAGATAAAGCAAAAGACTTGGAAAAAGTATATATCCAACAGTATTTACATTATTTCAATGCTCCAATAGATCAATATGTTAATTTATTACGTTCAGGTGTTCCTATGAAAAACAGTTCTATGCTGCCACGTCTAGAATTTGATGACCAATTAAAGGATTCATGGTATATTCCAAGACGTTTTGCTGTAACAGAACCTCTGGAATCAGATCAGTTGTATGATATTACAATTGCTGCTTATGAAGCTCAGGGATATACTTACAGTGGAACGAATGCAAATAATCCAGAAAATTTGCATAATGAACGTACATGGATGGACAAAGAGAATCCTGAATTTGGAGCTGGTCCTAAAATCTAATTAAAGTCATACAGACTCCATACTCTAATAAAAAGAGCCATATCTTACTTATTAAAGAGTTTGATATGGTTCTTTTCCTTTCTCTATTTCACTTTAATCGATCATCTTTACTCTCGGAATGTCGTATCTTTGCAAGGATAATCATAAATCCATGTGATGATGAAGCTATTCCATACGATGATATGTCTCCTTTTGGCTATTTTATACATCTTGCCAACTCCTCTTTATGCCCGAAAGAAAGTTGGTTTGGTACTGGGTGGCGGCGGTGCAAAAGGTGTTTCCCATATTGGTGTACTAAAAGTATTGGAAGAAGCAGGAATTCCGATCGATTATATTGCCGGAACAAGCATGGGTGCCATTGTAGGAGGATTATATGCTATCGGTTATTCGGCTACGGAAATAGACAGTATGGTTGCTTCTCAGGATTGGCAATTGTTATTGAGTGACCGTGTCAAACGGGATAATCTGACTTTTCCGGAGAAAGAAAATTCTGAACGGTATGTCATATCTCTTCCTTTTGGTATTGAAAAGAAAGATCGCCTGGTTGGAGGTATGATCAAAGGCCAGAACCTGCAGAATTTGTTTTCCAATCTGACTATCGGTTATCATGATTCCGTTGATTTTAATTCCTTTCCCATTCCTTTTGCTTGTGTGGCCGTTAATTTGGTAGATGGAAAAGATTTTGTTTTCCGGAAAGGCAGTTTGCCCATTGCCATGCGAGCAAGTATGGCTATACCGGCTGCTTTTACTCCTGTCAAATTAGATAGTATGGTATTGGTTGATGGTGGATTAAACAATAACTATCCGGCAGATGTAGTAAAAACGATGGGAGCTGATATCGTTATCGGTGTTGATTTAGGAACCAGTGACCTGAAAAACCTTCAGCATTTAAACTCTACAATTGGTGTAGTCGGACAAATTGTTGCCCTACATGGTTATGAAAAGTATGTTCACAATACAGAAATAACAGACTTATTGATTCGTCCTAATAGTTCTCCATACAACTCTGCCAGTTTTACTACGGCAGCATTAGATACATTAATTATGCGTGGAGAGGAGGCAGCCCGCAAACAATGGAATGAATTGCTTATTCTTAAAGAGAAGATCGGTAGCGACAGTATTTCCACCAATACGCACTCAAAAGCAATTGTTCTGAAACCTCACGATTCATTCCTTATCCGGAAAATATATTTTGAGGGAGCGGATCCAAGGGATGAGAAATGGTTGTTACAGATTAGTCAGCTAAAAGAAAACAGCTGGATTTCTCTTCAGAAATTACATCATGCCATGTCTATCCTGATAGGAACGAATGCTTATTCCAATGTCAGTTATAAACTTACAGGCGAAGATGCCCGCGACTTGCATTTAATTGTAGAACCCAAATCAGCCAGTGCCGTCAACGTCGGACTTCGATTTGATTCAGAAGAAATCATTGCTGTTTTACTGAATGGAACATTTGATTACCATACGAAATTCCATTCCAGGTTTTCTGTTACCGGCCGTGTAGGAAAAAAGACGTACGGCCGTGTAGATTATTCCATCGAACGAAACCCACTGCGGAATCTGAATTTATCGTATAAGTTCACTTACCAGGATTTAGATATTTATCACAAGGGAGAAAAATCTCTCAATACAACATTCCGCAACCATTTTGCAGAGTTTTCCTATTCTGATATGAACTGGTTAAGCTTTAAAGTACAGACAGGTATCCGATATGAACATTATAACTATAAATCTGTATTAAATAATGGAGATTTACTGGTTGATTTCAAGCCTCAAAATTTCATCAACTATTTTGTTTCAACCCATTTTGAGACACTCGATCGTAGTTATTATCCCAACCGCGGTGTTTCTCTGAAAGCTAATTATACGGTCTATACCGACAATTTTGTCGGCTATCAAGGTCATACGCCTTTTTCGGCCTTGAGTGCTCATTTCTTATCGGTCATTCCTGTTACCAGTCATTTCAGTTTTCTACCGGCTTTATACGGACGTGTACTGATTGGACGGGATGCAGCTTTTCCTTACTTGAATGCCATCGGAGGAGAAACGGAAGGTCATTATTTGGACCATCAATTACCCTTTGCCGGAATCAATCATGTAGAGTTTCTTGATCATGCCTTTCTTTCTCTTCGACTTCAATTACGGCAACGCATCAGCAACCGACATTATATCTCGCTGATAGGAAACTATGGTATTCACGATGACAACTTCTTCAATCTCTTAAAAGGGAACCATCTTTGGGGAGGCAGTTTAGGTTATGCCTACAATAGTATCTTTGGACCTATGAATGCATCTTTCGGTCTATCCAACAGAGCACAGAAACTCCAGTTTTTCCTGAATCTGGGTTATTATTTCTAAGCATGCTTTACCAATATAGTATGATCCCGGCTACTCCGGCCAATAAAATCATCAGAATCGGATGTACTTTAAATTTCCAGGTAAGAATAAAAGCAGCTCCAAAGATCAGGAAGCTTTTATAGTCAATGAAATTCTCATGATTCATCAGCAATAAAGCAGCTGCGGCAATCAAGCCGACAGTAACCGGACGTAAGCCCAAGAAGGCTGCTTCAACGTATTTGTTGTTCTTGAACTTGGCAAAGAAATAAGAAATAAACAAGACTAACAGGAATGAAGGCAAACATACGGCGAATGTAGTCAGACATGATCCTAAAACACTCACAGCTGGAGAATAACCTGCATTATGAATGGCCGTATAACCGATATAGGTAGCACTGTTGATTCCAATCGGTCCGGGTGTCATCTGCGAAATAGCCACAATATCTGTAAATTCCTGTAAGGAAATCCATTGGTAACGATCTACCACATCTGCCTGGATCAACGACAACATGGCGTATCCACCACCAAAACCCAGGATTCCAATCTTCAAATAGACATATAATAATTGTAACCAGATCATAAGTTTTCAGTTTGTAAGTTTACCGGTTTACAAGTTTTTGAGTTTCTCACTTGCTTAACTTTTTAATCTTTAATCCATAATATAAACCACCGGCTATAGCTGCCAGTATCACCCAAGCCGGAGAAATGCCACCCAGCCAAATCAGCAAAGCAACAACTACTGGGATAACTAATTGCTTATATGAAAGCTTGATAGAACGGGCAGTTGTCAAACAAGGTACAGCAATCAAAGCGACTACCGCCGGACGTAAGCCTTTAAAGGCTTTTTCTATCCATTCATTGTCCCTTACATGTGTAAAGAACAAAGCAATAGCCAAGATGATCAGAAAAGAAGGAAGCACGGTACCTAAGGCACAACAAATAGCTCCTAAGGTTTTACGCAATTTATATCCTACAAAGATGGAGATATTCACGGCAAAAATACCGGGTAAAGACTGCGTAACAGCAAAGATGTCGATGAAGTCTTCTTTTGTCATCCATCCATGATCCACTACTTCCCGCTGAATCAGTGGCAGCATGGCATAACCACCTCCGATGGTAAATGTTCCGATCTTGACAAACGTCAGAAATAATGTCCAGTACATTATTGTTTAACTCCTACTATTTTATGATACCTTTCTTCATCATTCAAGATACGCAATGCTTCCTGATAACTGTCATTGACGTCATTGATGATATAGAAATATTCTGTCATATCATACAGATCCCGGGCTATCAAAGCCTTTATCTGTAACTGAATCAACGGCAAAGAACGGTTGTATTCTTCTTCTTTAAAGGTAATCTTCGCATCTTCAGCCATCTTCTTCAGTTCGTTCATGATTTCATCAGTTACCACGAATTTCTCTTTATAGACCTGCGGCTTCTTGTATGTCTTTCCTAATTCTTCCCGATGCCGGTCCAGATAATTCATGGCTACCCGATTCACCAATCCTTTTGCTACAATATCCCGATGATAATCTGAATAGCGCGTCGTATCCATCGGAATAAAAACATCCGGCATGATACCGCCGCCACCATAAACCGTACGTCCATTTGCCAACGTACTGTATTTCATTGAATCCGGAAAGTGAATACTATCTGCACTCATCAGTTCTCCCCGATTATAACGGTCAATCAGGTCATGGGCGTAATCCTCACCTTTCCCCTTTTCGTATGGTTTCTGGATACAACGTCCGGTAGGCGTATAATAACGGGCTACTGTCAGACGAATCATTGAACCATCGGGAAGCGGTAACGGACGCTGAACTAATCCTTTGCCAAAGGTACGACGACCAACGATCACACCCCGATCCCAATCCTGTACCGCTCCTGAAAGGATTTCACTGGCACTGGCAGATGATTCATCCACCAGAATAACCAAATCTCCGGATTCGAAAGAACCTTGTAAGGTAGAAATGGCATCTTGTCTTTTCTGTTTGGATCCTTGTGTATATACAATCTGTTTTCCTCGTGACAGAAATTCATCTGCCAATTCGATGGCTACATTCAAATAACCTCCGCCATTACCTTCCAGATCAAGAATTAACTTCTTCATTCCTTTCTTATCAAGTGTCTTCAAGGCTTCTTTAAATTCCTGGGTAGAAGAAGCGGCAAAACGGTTCAGTTTGATATATCCTATCGACTTGTCTGCCATATAAACGGCATCGATGCTATGTACCGGTATTTTTCCTCGAACAATGGTAAAGTCCAACAGTTCCGGTTCTCCACTACGTTTTACTTTTACACGGACTTCCGACCCTTTTGGTCCGCGCAGGCGTTTCATGATATCGGTTGTTTTCATCTTCACGCCGGCAATCACCGTGTCGTTTACCTGTACAATCCGGTCACCGGCAACCAAACCTACTTTTTCCGACGGACCGCCAGGTATAACCTGAATTACATACACCGTATCTGTCAAAACATTAAACTGAATACCGATTCCGTCGAAATTACCTTCCAACGGTTCTGTCATCTCTTTTGTTTCTTCCGGATCGGTATACGTAGAATGAGGATCCAGTTTTTCCAACATACCTGTAATGGCATCTTCCACCAGCTTACTTTCATCAGTCGGATCCACATACAAGTTGGTGATCGCATATAGAGCCATCTGTAACTTCCGGGCATCCATATCCGGTTTCTGTGCAACAGCCGAAAAACATGCTGCTGCAATTCCAAGGAACAATAACGCTATTCGCTTCATTAATTAAAAAACTTATAAACCAACACATTTAATTTTATGGAAGAAATGCCGAAACATCTTTTCCAAAATGCAACAATTCGCGCACTGCACTCGAACTGATATGCGCATATTGCGGTTCGGCCAGCAAGAAAACAGTTTCAATGCCGGTCAGTGTCCGATTAATATCGGCTATTGTTTTTTCATATTCAAAGTCAATGACAGAACGAATACCTCTTAAAATAAACTGGGCTCCTGTCTTTTCTGCCAGGTCGGTAGTTAGTGTATGATAGGTTATTACTTCTATTCGCGGATCATCCTGAAATAATGAACGGATGGCTGTCAGTCTTTCTTCCAGCGGAAAACAGGATTGTTTGTTTTCGTTGATGCCGATAGCAATGATAATCCGGTCGGCCAACGCCAGTCCTCTTTTTACCAATGATTGATGTCCTACTGTAAACGGATCAAATGATCCCGGAAAAAGAGCTATTCTTTCCTGTTTCTGTCCACTTTCTTTCATATACTCAGTTGATCAAATCTTCTTCTATTACCAAATTGTCAATGATGAAATTCTGGCGTTCCATCGTATTCTTTCCCATATAGAATTCCAGCATTTCCTTCACCAGGTCTTCCTTTTTCATCGATACCTGATCCAGGCGGATGTCTTTTCCGATAAAATGACGGAACTCATCCGGTGAAATTTCTCCCAATCCTTTGAATCGGGTTATTTCCGGATTCTTTCCCAAAGCCAGGATAGCCTGTTGCTTCTCTTCTTCGCTGTAACAATAGATGGTCTTCTGCTTGTTCCGGACTCGGAAAAGAGGTGTCTGTAGAATATAAACATGTTTCTGCTTAATCAGATCCGGGAAAAACTGAAGAAAGAATGTAATCAGCAACAAACGGATGTGCATTCCGTCGACATCCGCATCGGTTGCGATGATCACCTTGTTATAACGCAGACCGTCCAAACCGTCTTCAATGTTCAATGCGGCCTGAAGCAAGTTGAACTCTTCGTTTTCATAAACGATCTTCTTCGTCAGTCCGTAACTGTTCAACGGTTTTCCACGCAGACTGAATACAGCCTGGAAATTCGGATCCCGACTTTTGGTGATGGATCCGCTGGCAGAATCACCCTCGGTTATAAAGATACATGTATCTTCTTTCTGGTCACCTTTCGCGTCGTTCAGATGAATCCGGCAATCGCGGAGTTTCTTATTATGCAGATTAGCTTTCTTGGCACGTTCACGCGCCAGTTTGGTTACTCCGGCTATGGCCTTGCGTTCTTTTTCCGACTCTTGGATCTTACGAAGCAGAATATCCGATGTTTCCTGATCTTTATGCAGGTAATTATCGAGTTCCTTCTTGATAAAGTCGTTGATAAACTTGGATACAGTCGGCCCATCCGGTCCCATATCTTTCGAACCCAACTTGGTCTTCGTCTGACTCTCGAAGACAGGTTCTTCCACTTTGATACTGATGGCCGCCACAATACCGGCCCGGATGTCGGCATAATCGAAGTTCTTGTTGTAGTATTCTTTGATAACACGTCCGACAGCTTCCTTAAAAGCCGACAGATGCGTACCGCCCTGCGTCGTATGCTGGCCGTTTACGAACGAATAATATTCTTCTCCGTACTGGTTGCTATGGGTAATCACCACTTCAATATCCTCTCCTTTCAGATGAATGATGGGATAAAGTGGCTCGGTTGTCATGTTTTCATTCAGCAAATCCACCAGTCCGTTTTTAGAATGAAAGCGTTTCCCGTTGTACAGAATCGTCAGTCCGCTGTTCAGAAAGACATAATTCTTCAACAAGGTTTCAACAAATTCGTCTTTATACTGATAATCCTTGAATATCGTATTATCAGGTACGAATACCACTTTCGTGCCATTGGCTTCGGTGGTAGGTTGTATATCAGATTCCTTCGTGATGATAGCTTTGTTGTATTCAACCTGCTTGCATTCTCCGTCACGGCAACTGACAATCAGGAAATAACTGCTCAGGGCATTGACAGCTTTGATACCGACACCATTCAAACCGACCGATTTCTTGAAAGCTTTACTATCATATTTGGCACCGGTGTTCATTTTACTGGAGACATCAACGACCTTGCCCAGCGGCACACCACGGCCGTAATCGCGAACCGTTACGGTACCGTCGGAGATGGTTACTTCGATTGTCTTGCCGAATCCCATCATGTATTCGTCAATTGAATTGTCGAGTACCTCCTTCAGTAACACATAAATTCCGTCGTCAGCATAACTTCCATCGCCTAATTTACCGATATACATTCCCGGTCGGCGGCGGATATGTTCCATCCAGTCGAGGGTTTTAATATCGTCATCATTATACGATACAGCATCTGGTTGCGACGTCATGTTCAGTTCTTCCATATTGTCTCCTGTTCTTTATCCTATTTTCTTGATAAAAGCACGGCGAGTCTTGTGATGTTCCCGCTTGAAATAGTCCCACTGAGCCTGAACAGCGTTATTGCTTTCCAGTTCCGGATTGCTTTCAGCATATTCAACGCCCAATTTATTATAGATCGGAATCAAATCATTAAACAGCAAAGCGTTTACACCTTTGCTCTGATATTCCGGCAAAACACCCATCAGATACAAATCGACTACCTTCGGTTTCGTCTTCAAAGCCTTCAACAAATGAATCCAACCGAACGGGAAAAGATGTCCGTTTGCCTTCTTCATTGCATGTGAAAGGTTTGGCAAAGAAATACCAAAGCCTACTACCTCGTCATCTTCTTCCCGGACAATTACCGTCACCAGGTCATAACGAAGCATCGGAATATACATATTGATATAATAGTCAATTTGCTTTTGTGTCAGTTTGGAGAAGCCATACAACGGAGCATACGCTTCATTCAGCGTATTGAACACCTTATGTGCATATGGCATGATTTCCTTGGCATTTTTGAATTTCATGATCTTCAAACCATACTTCTTCTTGACGATCTCGCCAATCCGCTGATGTTTCTCGGGAATACCTTCACGCGGAACGAAGATCTTGAACTCATGCCAGTCCTGATCCTTCACATATCCCATGCGTTCCATGTGCTGCGGATAATAAGGGAAATTATAAATGGTCGCTATGGTTCCAACCTGATCAAAACCATCTATCAGCATACCTTCGTGATCCATATCCGTAAACCCCATCGGACCTTGCAATTCTTCCATGCCTTTCTGTTTGGCCCAGTCTTCAACCGCTTTGAATAAGGCGTCAACTACTTCCTGGTCGTCAATAAAATCAACGAAACCAAAGCGAGCCCGCTTCTGTCCCCAAGTTTCATTACTACCCCGGTTGATAATTCCAGTAATACGTCCTACCACCTGATCATTCCGATAAGCCAAAAAACTGATGGAATCGCAAACTTCGAAAGCCGGATTTCTTTTCGGATCCAATGTCATCATTTCTTCCTCAATCAAACCGGGTACATGATAAGGGTTTCCTTTATATAAATCGATATTGAACTTAACAAACTTCTTAAGTTCTTTCTTTGTCGTTACTTCTCTTATTATTACACTCATGGATACTTCTGCTTTGACTGGCAAAGTTACACAAAAAAATTCAGAAGTATAGCATGCTGATTTCGCTGGTTTCGCATCCGACCGACAGAAAAACAAGGTTTTTACCTTGTTTAACGGAGGGTTGATCGACCACTCAGACTTTCATCTGAAAAGGTTTTCGGTAAAATTATACCGTATCACCCTTGTGAAACGATCGTTCCACAAGGGTGAAGAGATCGTTTCACCTATGTGGTACGATCATTCCACCTGGGTGGAACGGTATAGATATTGTCATTTAACGAATTTGGTTGACTTAAAATCTCTTT
>ULUY01070676.1_pt1 | contig 25765 bp, 17 predicted proteins | sample 1959031 | NCBI WGS metagenome assembly ULUY01 (sample SAMEA4835774, study PRJEB28245) | human gut metagenome | biome: gut microbiome; material: fecal sample | place: Denmark | collected 2008
CATTATAGCACCAATTACGATAATAGCTGCTATTCATTACATAATTAAGATAGTTAGAAGAAATCAATATTGGTCTAACACGAATAAGATAGCCTGCATATATAGCAGGTCTTTCTTCTTTATAGACTGCTGTTTTTCCTACCCATTCGCTACTATTTGTTCGATTAAAAAGCAAATCGTCTTTTTTAAGAGAATATTGTTTTATATCTTCATCATTTGAAGAATATACTAAATCAGAATAATCAATTGTACCCCAATTAGTAAGATTCGCCATTCGTAAGACTGCTATTTTACCTACGCTTGAAGACTTCTCAGAAGTTCCATATTTTAATTCACATACAATATCTTCTAACTTACACCATTTCCACCCATTCGGCAACAAGTAGGGATAATGGGGCGTATCAGAAGTTTTAGCTGTTTTTTTACTACGCTTTATTTTTCCCTCTTTTATTAAACGTTCTTTCTCTGCTTTAATGCGTTCAAGTAATACGGATGCAGGTTCATCATTCGGATCTTGAGGAACAAGTTTACCACGAATGGCAAGGTCTAGTATTTTTTGACGTAATTTCTTTGTATCCATTTGGATTAGTCTTTGTTTAAGAATAGATTGCAAAACTCATTCAGTTGCTGCTGCATGCGTTCCTGTGGAATGAGAATACGCTTGTATTCAGCAATCATGGTAGGACTCATGCTTCTGCTCATGGCATATTCTACTACTACCTGGTCTGCTTCTGGGCAGAGAATAATACCGATAGACGGATTCTCGTTAGAACGTTTTACATCTCGGTCAAGTGCTTCCAAATAAAATTCCAACTGTCCAAGGTCGCGAGGATGAAACTTTGTCTTTTTCAATTCCACAGCAACTAATGCCTGTAAGCCACGATGAAAGAATAATAGATCTGCCTTGAATGTAGATGTTCCTATATTAAGACGATATTCCTGATCCATGAATATAAAGTCCTTTCCCAGTTCAAGAATAAACTGTTTCATGTGTTCTACTAAACTACTTCTTAGCTTTGATTCGCTATGCTTTTTAGGCAAATTAAGAAAATCAACAAATAGAATATCTTTGAACATTATTGGTGCATTAGGATATATTTCAAGCAATCCTTTTGACATATTATCCTTATTACCTAATAACCCGGCATAAGTCTGATTAGAAATACAACGCTGAAGTTCTCGTTTTACTAAATGCTCTTTATTGGCATAGAGTATATAAAACAAACGTTCTTCATTACTTTTGCATCGGCATAATATTTCTATATGATTAGTCAAACTCGTTAACTCCAATATCTTAGGCATTTGTCCAATTGCTGGCTGGACAAATTGTGTAGCCAACGGTTGCACAATTACAGTAGTTTCCTGTGTATGATTTCTTGCTTCAATTTGTCCAGTTATTGGCTGGACAAATTCAGAGTTCAGATATTTTACTATTGTTGTATAAAATGTTTCAGAAGAGTATTCTTCATAAAACAGCACCATATTGTAAATATTGCTTCTTCCAAAACCTTTGATGTCAGGGCGTTGGGAACGTATATATTCAGACAGTTGCGAAACGACCTTACTTCCCCATTCTTCGCTCTTCAGTTTAGCAGATACATATCCGCCTACATGCCATGCTGTGAGTAGCAGCTCTTCATTGACGGCTTTTGAAGCATTACTTTTATGTTGGAGAATAATATCTATGATTTCTCCGAATTGTTGTTCTATTGATTTTGCGATATCATTATTCTTCATACGCTTAATCTTCATTTATGTTTGCAAGCAGCTTCTCAAGTTCTGCAACAGCTGAGCTAATAGTTTTACTTTTCTCTTTTATGTCAGCCATCAATTCAGCCAAGGAGCGGTCATCAGACTCTCCTCCTTGTTTTATCCAGGTTATATCAAGGCTTGTCTTGTCACGAGTGAGAATATCATCTACCGGATATTTACGCCAACGCCCTTGAGGATTGTTTTCTGCATCATATGACTCTTTGCGTCCTTCTAAATTTCCTGCATTATAGCATGTAACAAAATCATCCAAATGATGTCTCTCTAATTTATTAGTAGCAAGCGTATGTTTGATATCAGTACGATAATCATAGAACCAAATCTCTTTTGTCGGTTGACCTTTGGAAAAGAACAATACATTTGCTTTTACGCCTTGTGCATAGAAAATACCTGTAGGCAAACGAAGTATCGTGTGTAAGTTGAAGTCTGAGAGTAACTTCTTGCGAATTGTTTCTCCAGCACCACCTTCAAAAAGGACATTGTCTGGTAATACTACGGCTGCACGACCTCCGGTTTTGAGCATCAGCATCATGTGTTGAAGAAAGTTCAACTGATTGTTCTTCGTTTCTACATAGAAATCCGGGCGGTTAATATCCACAGAACCTGCTGGACGAGTACCGAAAGGAGGATTGGCAAGTATTACATCTACAAGGGAGGATGGCTCTTTCTCCAAAGAATCCTCACAAACAATCGGACTCCGGTCTGTTCCCACACCATGCAAATATAGGTTCATGGAAGCTAGCGTTACGACCAATGGTGTGTTATCTACGCCATGCAGTGCCTTGTTACGCAAGAAATCACGTTTTTCTTTACTGGCAGACTGTTCTTTCATGTAATCATATGCAGTCAAGAGAAAACCTCCAGTGCCGCAGGCCGGGTCACAAACCGTTTCTCCAATTTGTGGGGCTATGCAATCTACCATTGCTTTGATGAGCGGGCGTGGAGTAAAGTACTGACCGGCACCACTTTTCTTGTCCTGTCCATTCTTCTCAAGGATGCTTTCGTAGATAGCACCTTTCACGTCTCCATCCATGATCAGCCATTGTTCCTCATCAATCATGGTAATGACTTTTTTCAAATAGACTGGCTTGTCAATCTTGTTTTGTGCTTTTGTATAAATTGTGCCGATAAGATTTTCCTGTTCACTCAGTTGTTTCAGAGTATCTTCGTATTGCTTTACTAAATCTAGACCGTCAAGAGATATTAAATCACTCCATTGATAACCAGATGGTATTGCTGATTCTTCTCCAAACATTTCTACATTCTCTGCGTCCATCTTCAAAAATAAAAGATAGGTGAGCTGTGTGATGTAATCTGTAAAACCTATACCTTGTCCAGCAAGAGTAGTTGCCAGATTCCAAACTTTTTTGGTGAGCGATTGCTCTGTTGTATTATTCGTTGCCATATTTTTAATCAAAATTTTTATGCTCTATTATAAGCATGTCATCTAATGTGACCTTATAAGTGTTTATTTCAGTTACATAATAGAATGGATATTGCGATTTGCCTTCTTTTGAAACATCAATAAAACAATTCCACGGGGAAACTTTTGGAGATGGTGCCCCTGGATCGAGACAGTAAATTTTAGTTGCGATGTCATTTTCATCGCTTTCTATTCCTATGGCCAATAAAGCATGTGCACCACCATTGAATTCTGTTGAGATTATTACTGGGGTATTTTTATCTACGAATTGTCCTATCAATTCAATCCTGTCATCATTGGTTCTTGGCCTTTTGTGTATTGCTCTAATTTCAAATGGCTGTTCGTTGATTTCACGTGCTAATGCTGTGTAGTTATAACCATTTTGGACAAATCCTTGCTCATAGAAAAAGTGATATAAGAATTTGCCTTTAGGAGTACGCCTATCGGGGAATTTATATAATTGAATATCTTGCTCTTCAATCATCCCTTGGCATAGCATAGCCATTATGAGTGAATAAATAGAACATGCTCCATCTAAATCCCCCTGTTGCTTATGTACATTGACCCATTTCCCATTTGCATCTTTCGTTTGCAAACCTGTTCGATTCAATCGTATACTATCTATTATTTGTATGGTTGCCATAAATTTATGCTGCTTTTCTTAAAACTACAAATGTGTATAAAGACTGTAAAGCTTCATTGGCTTTCTGCATATTGCCAAAAGCACGAATCATTTGTGCTGCCTGAGTTGCATCATCTTCACGAATCTCTTTGATCGTACAAGCTCCGTTGGAAGCAATATAATCTACAATACGACTGATAACTTCACGTTGTTTATCTGTTATTTCGCGCTGATTTTGTCCTAACCATAGATTAAAATACTGTTTAGAGGTAGAAACTACACTATCTAATCGTTCTATTTGGTGTAAAGCAAAACGTACAAGCTGTATGATATTAGTCAAAGCATCGCTTTCTTCTTTTGTAGAAGAACGTCGAACACTGTTTGGATTCAGAATGGCATATGAATTCCACAATTGTTTGGAAGTAAAATGATTGCTAGCCATCTTGAGTTTGTTTTCCAAATCTTTTAGCATTGAATAGGTAATTGGCTCGCCTTCATTATTATAAATTATACGTAGAGCCTCTATTTCATCACAATGTTCTTTGCAGAAATCTTCAAAGGCTTCTGTTGTACTTTTAGCTTCTTCTATTGAAAAACCTTTAGATATAAGCGTGTCCTCACCAGGCATCAGCGTGTTGACAAACCCGGCAGCAAGAATGAGCAGATACCTGCGCGCATTTGCGTGATTTGCAAGCGGAGCTACTAAACCTTTCCGTTCGTTATTAGGCTCTTTGGTACTTATGAATGGCGGCAGGGTATTGTTTTCAAATGCTTCGTAAATCCTTGAAGCAAGTTCTTTCATGTCGTCATTAGCCAAACGTACGAACTCATTCCGCTGTGAATTATCTGCTTTGTTGTATATTCTGGAAAGTGTTGCAGCAAGACGTTTCAGATGCTCATCAGGAAGGTAACCATGGGTAATCTGTTCCAACAGCTCTTTAAGAGTGATAATCTTTGTAGTAGGCTCATCGGTTATCGTAGGTATTGTTTTTTCGTGTTCAGTGACACCTACGGCATCAATCAAATAGAAACAGTCTTTGCTGAACGCATTTGGGGTGACATTTCGTAACTGCTCATCTCCAATTGTGCGTACACCACGTCCTTTCATCTGTATATAGAGCGGTAAAGATTCTACATCACGCATGAAAACCAATACTTCAAGAGGCTTAACATCTGTACCAGTTGCTACTAATGTACAAGTTACGGCAATTCTGAAATCCTTGTCATTCCGGAACTGACGTATCAATTCATTACTATCGCCCGCAGAATAAGTTATTTTTTGTACAAAACGGTCATCTGTACGTCCAAATACCTCTTTAGCTATCTGTACGATATTGCTGGCATGAGTCTCATTTAGAGCAAATATCAAAGTCTTTGGCAGATAGTCAAAATTGGCATCCCGCTGTGGATCATTAAATAACTCCGTATAGACTACATCACGATAAGTAGACAGAATAAGTTTTATTTGCGCAGGATTAATGACACTTCTGTTTAGCTCTTTATTGGTATATGTTTTCGTTTCTTTATTGGAAATGGTTTTTACATCTCCGGTATATCGTGTTTCTTCTTTGATTTTTTCTCCTTCTAATATAGCACCGCCATTTTCTGTAACCTGAGTTTTGATTCGATATACACGGCAATCTACATTTACACCATCAACGATACTTTTTTCCAATGTGTAGTTGACTATACGATTATTGTTAAAGAATGCCATTGTTTCAGGAATTGGTGTGGCTGTCAATCCAACAAGTCTGGCTGTATCAAAATATTCCAATACCTTACGCCAATTCCCATAAATGGAGCGGTGACACTCATCTATGATAATCAGATCAAAATAATCATGTGGTAAATTGGGATTAGGAGGCAATACAACTTCTTCTGTAGGATCATTATCATCATCGTTGTCATTATCCTCAATAACATCGCCTTTCAGAAAAGAAAAAAGACGCTGTATTGTTGAAATAACGACATTGCTATCAGATGGTATAGAAGAGGAACGAAGACGATTCACTGTAAATATTGTATTGAATGCATCTCCATTTTCTGTCAACCGGAAAGTTCCAAATTCTCCCTCTGCCTGTTTCCCGAGGTTATTTCTGTCCACAAGAAATAGTACTCTTCTCATTGGAGTATATGAAAGAAGACGATATGCAGCAAGACATGCGGTATATGTCTTACCTGCACCAGTTGCCAATACCATCAAGGCGCGATTCTGCCCACTTCTGAAACTTTTTTCCAGTTCAGTAACTGCCTCATATTGACAATCACGTAATCCTTTTTTTCGCAAAGTTGGGAGTCCGGCAAAATAATCATTTATTCCCAACAGCTTAACCAATTCATGAGGAGATGGGATCGTTAAGATTTGCTTGAAACAAGAATCCTTTTTACGAAAGTCGCAGAAATACAGGTCTTTTCCATTTGAAGTAAATATGAAAGGCAAAGGCTTTTGGTATACTTGATAGATATTAGGAACATTCCGGGCATATAAAACAGCCTGTTCGCACACAGTATTGGAAAAAGGATCTATCTCTTCTCTTTTGGCTTCAAGCACACCTACAGCTTTTCCATTAATAAAAAGAAAATAGTCAGCTTCTAGGTTGCCTTTTAAAAGTCCTTCCCTTATGGCAACAGCAGTACAGTTTGGTTCGTAGTTGTTTCTATCAACCACTTTCCATCCAGCATCAGTAAACCATTGATCTATTTTTTGTCTCGCTTTTTCTTCTGGTGTCATATATTCCTATATTTTTATATTATCGGAAGTTGTATGCTAGAAAAATAACATCTACAAAGAACAAACTATTGGCGTTCATCCTTGTCCGTTATCAAATCTTTCAGGTCAACTTGAAGAATTTCAGCAATTTGCTGTAAGGTTTCCAAATTAGGCTGGATTCTGTTACAAGCATACGCATTGACCATGCTAAAACTTTTATCCAGTCTTTTCGCTAACCACGTTTGTGAAATCCCTTTCTCCGATAAAACAACCTTTATTCTATTTAATTTCATTTTTAGATGTAATTATATTACGCAAATATAGTGAATTATATTCGATAGATAGATTTATTTTGCTATATTTGTTATTTATACTATTATGACTGTTATTATATAATATTATGTCTTAATATGAAAACAAGCAATAACAATAATCTCAAGCAAGGGGCGTTATTCTCTTTATTTATAACGTCTTATGTTCCATTATTCTTCATATTGATAGTGGAACAACTTAACGATGGTTGGGACTATTTATATTGGGGAGGATGGAGCGAAGAATCAATAAAATGTTTTCTGTCCCACTTTGGAATGTCTGTTATGCTGTCGCTATTGTCAATAACAGGAATAGTGGGAATCATAGTCCTTCTCCATAACTTGAAGTCCAACCTGAAAAACGGAACAAAGGTTAAGGTAACGAAGATTAGTAACAGAAACAATGAAGCCATTGGCTATATTGCAACATACATAGTTCCCTTTCTAACTAGTGATTTCTCTAATTGGTTTGAAAGTTCTATCTTCATTTTTGTGATGGTTCTGATTTATTCTATATACACCAAATCAAATATGATACTTATAAACCCTCTTTTGAGTATAAAGTATTCAATGTTAGAAGTGGAGTATATGGTGATAGGTGATAAGGCAGGAGTTACGCACGATGCACTAATCATTACTGAAAACAAAAACTTTAAAGAGGATGAAAACTATCAGTTGTATCAAATAGGTTTTAAGTTATATTATGGCAAAGCAAGACATGAAAGTTAAGGGACCTTCAAAATTGGACGAGGTTCTAAATAGGATTAAAATCACGAAAGACGAAGACGTAAAACTACATTTTATCACTCGATTACTGAGAGAAGGCATTGGAAAACGTGAAAAGTCTTTGAATAAATACGTTTTCAAAGCATATCAAATAGATGTGGATGATGAAATTAGGAAATATCTGTATGAGTTGTCAATTAATGAATTGGAAAGAACACTGTCCAAGGATTATTCCTTGATTGATTACGATCCTATTTCTGATGACACAGATCATTTGTTTTCATACAAATTAAAAGCGGAAACGTCAACATTTTTTGATGTAGTAGTAAATCAGTTAGGAAAGCAGTTGCCTAAGGTAGAAAGTATAGATGGAATAGTGTCCGACAATGAAGATTTGTGGGCATATTGTATCGGTTTTCTTGACGAAGAAAAAGAAGAATGGATATATACATTTAGGAAAATAATAGCTAGCAAGATTGCTATTGACGAAAATAATGATAGTGAGAAGAATTTTATTAAGCGTCAAATAAGAACATTGTTTAATACCACGTCCAAAAAACTTACGTTAATGAAGGGTGAGGCCGTCACTTTGGACAAACAAATAGATTGTATCTATTGGGAAGAAACGTTCTATGTGTTAAAGAAAGTCCCCTTTGAGCAGATTGTAGGCCTTCAAGAGGAGTATCATACTAGAGCAGTTGAGGTCGTTAGCTTAATGAAAAACACCGGGCTGATTGACGGTCTAGACTGTATGGAAGAAGAACTGAAGACGAATACAATTTTGCATAAGAAACTTGTTAAACTTTACCATAATAGTGGCTTAAGCCAACTTAATACCACTCTTATTAGAAAAATGGATAAAGTGTGCAAGCGATATGGTGAAAGAATACCTATAGGAAAAGACGGGCATATCAAGATTAATGACCGCAAAGATTTTGAAACAGTAGTTAAGGCCATGTGTGACTATTACAAGAAAGGTGAAGTTTTAGGCAAGAGTTATGGAACCTTCTCAGGAAGGGAATTGAAAGAGGTAAATAAGTCGTAAATACAACTAAGAAATATGAATCCTTATAAAATAAAAAAAGTCAAAAAACTGCTCAAACGCATGCAGAATGCACCATTAGAGGGCCCTGATCTTGATGATGCATTCTATATATTTGCAGTGCAAGTAAACTCTGAATATAGTACAGGTAAGAGAAAACTTACCTGTGGTAAGCCATATTATCTTCTTGATGGATTTGAGATTTATGAAGACAGAATCCTAGTCAGCAAAGATCGCTATATAAAGACTGTCTATGATTATTATATGGATGGCGGGATGTCTTCTCCTCACATTACAGTGTCTGCGATTGTCGGTGAAAATGGAGCCGGGAAAAGTTCTGTAATAGAGTTTGAAATGCGGCTTATCAACAACTTTTCGGCTATCGTATTTGGAGAGTTTGCCAAAGTTGATGGATGGCCACATTTGCATTTTATAGATGGGGTTGAGGGTGAATTGTATTATCTACTAAAACAGAATGTATATCGGCTGTGTGTAGCAGATCGCGATGTGAAACTTTACTGCTATCATTGGCAAGAAGAGGATAATGGCTATATTGTTTTTAATAACCCAATTGAGATTATAAATGGAGATGGTGCTCCAATGATGGGAGAACCTATAAAAAGCGTCTATTTCACTAGATACTTTGAATCACTGAAGAATCTATTGCCAAGGTTCTTCTATACTATCGTTTTGAACCAATCGGCTTATGCTTATAACACGAACGATTTTGCATCAGAGTGCAATGACGAGAAATATGAGATAAAGGTCAGGAATGGAAATAATAAGAACGAAAAAGATGAAATAATACCATATTCTACCGAAGACAAATGTTGGTTGAGTGGGCTTTTCCATAAAAACGATGGTTACCAGATTCCCATTGTACTGATACCATATAGAGTTGAAGGCAACTATGATATAAATGTCGAGAATAAATTGGCTTATGAGAGACTGATCTCCATTATGGTAAGGGAAGATGAAGAAGGCAGAGTTATCAATGGACACCTCCGTGTGACATCGTTTGATTTGAAAATAAAACCGTGCTACTATAATTTGAATTACATTCATCAAAAACTCGGATTCAGACAATTTGGATCAGATGATTATGAAAAGATGAAGTCTATTTTACTGAATACGTGGAACTCGCTTGTAGGATTTGATATTTTGGCAAATAGCAAGTCATACTTATATCGAAATCAGGCTATTAATTACCTTGTATATAAAACTCTAAAGATTGCTTGTACATACGATGAGTATCGTAAATTCCGATATAGGCATATTGTACAAGAAGAGCCTTTTGATGAGGAATCTTTTCAGAAGCTAGTTCAAATGACAATCGCCAACAATTCGCATGTAGCCAATAAGTTGTACAGAACTATTGCTTACCTGATTTGGGACATTTATGAAATATATGGAGAAACAAAAGATAAACCACTCAAAATTAGAATTGCTGATATCAATAAAAGATGGAGGAATGCATTTAATGAAAGAAGGATTGAACTAACTAGCAATATAGGGTCTTCGTTGATTACGGAAGCCTCCATCCCACCACCTTTCTTTGACACTGCAATTGGACTTGTAGAACTAAATACAGGTGTGTATGTACCATTTGAATACCTGAGTTCTGGAGAAAAGCAACAAGCATATTCAATCAGTGCCCTTGTCTATCATCTAAAGAACCTTGATTCAGTAAGTGATGACAACAGTTCTTCTGAAAGAGTTGCTTATCCGTATATTCAGTTAGTCTTGGAAGAAGTGGAATTGTATTATCATCCAGAATTACAGAGGCAACTTATAAAAAATATTCTGGATGGAATAAAGCAAGCCAACCTTAGGCACATTAAGTGGATTAGTATTTGCGTCGTTACTCATTCTCCCTTTGTACTATCGGATATACCTTCAAACAACGTACTTGCATTAAGAAAAGACGGAGATGAGGTGTCTAAAATTCCTTGTTTTGCCTCTAATATTCACGAGATGCTAAAGCTTTCGTTCTTTTTGAAACATGGAACTGCCGGAGACCTAGCAACATGGACTACAACCCGAATAGCAAAGTGCCTAAGGATACATCGTTGGATAAATGAGATAGAACCCGCACCTGCGTTTTTCACATCATTGCAGGATATACCAGAGGAATACACTTTCATTGAAAAGTATAAGACTCTAAGTACTCTTCTACAATTCAGCAAAGAGGGATTTCAATATGTGTATTCACCAGAGGTTCTTCTGTCACAGATAAACCTCATTGGGGAACCTGTTATAAGACGTGTTCTGCTAGATGACTATAAGCGGACTTTCCCTGAAAAAAAAGAAGATTATAAAGAATCTTTGAAGGCTTTATTGATGGAGCAGATCAAAGCTTTGGAGGAATAATAAAAGGAGGATAGGATTATGTGGAAACTGAATATCGACAAGTCTTTTGAGACGGAATATATAGATAAGATGTTGCATGACCTTGTGACCCGTGTAAAGACCTGGAAAGGAGGAACATCGTTGTACAAATCTTTCCGGTCGGAACTTTTGCCAGATTGGAATAGGGATCATCCAGTAGAGACGGATGTCTTAGAAAAATTACTTATAGCAAAACCGACAGAGGCTCATGCTCTTAATGAGCAATTGATGAAAAAACTCGTGGTTGGTTATAGTGAAGCGGATTTGACACAAAAAATTCTGCCAAAAAAATACAGACGAAGGCTACGTATTCTGGCTTGTGTATTTGATTATGATGGGGCTCTGGGAGACTCGAAAAGTAAATCTTATTGGTTGGCAGAACATATTGGACACAATTCATGTACCTATTGCAACCGGCAATATACATTTACTGTAAGCGGTAAGAATAATGGTGAAAGGATAACCCGTCCTGCCTTTGACCATTGGTTCCCTAAATCACGATTTCCTCTGTTGTCCTTGAATCTTTACAATTTGATTCCGTGTTGTGCTATTTGCAATAGTGGTGCAAAAGGAGACAAGGTTTTTCAACTGACTGAATTTGTACATCCTTACGAGCAAAAAGATGATGACCCAAAATTCAAATTTGTCCCAAGCATAAGTGACAAAGGAGAATGGACAGTAGTGTTAGACAGAGATAAAGTTACTCATCCGGAAGTAGATAACACCATTAAAGCCTTCGAGCTTGATAGAATATATGATATGCACGGGCCGCTAGAGGTCAAAGAATTAATGGAGTTTGCACAAGCATATAGTAATACATACCTTCAACAAATTTATAATCAGATTAGTGAAGAACTTGGAAAAGTTGGTTTTAGTCAGGAAGATGTGTATAAGATGTTGTTTGGAACTGAATCAATTCCATCTAAATTTCTTGATAGACCATTGAGCAAAATGAAACACGATATTATGGAGTATTTGGGAATAATTGAAAGTGATGCTTACGAATGAACGAATAAACTGTTAATTCAGCACGTTTGGTATATGGGTGACTCGTGTTATAATTATTTAGGCCATAAATAGGACTATCTATTCTTCTTTTTTGTATAATAATTTGTAGCTTTTGGTCTCATGTTTTCTGAAAGCATTCCTTTTTATTGTTCCTATAATTTTATATTAATAGATTAGAAATATAGATAACAGTTTGATTCTTCCGACTTTGGAGAAGCTTAAGGAGAGAGGAAGTTGGTTTTTGTCTGGCAGAATACTTTCTGTCGGACAAAAACACAACTTGCTCTGTTCGTTTGAACAGAAAATCCACTTAAAGTGGATTGTGGCTCCATGCCCATTTATAGCTATAAAATAGAGTCGTATTTACTTGATGAAAAATATAAATATCAGTTTGTGACAATCCTGTATGCAGAATTGAATATCGTGTGAATAGTAGTGTCTGATATTTAGTTATTTGCCGAAATTTAGATATTCAATATTGAAAGTTGTATGCTGTATTGTACTATGGTATCCTGATTTACAGATATTACCTATCAATCTGTATCATATAATAGTATGTAGATTTTATAGTAAGGTTGTATGTACTGCTTAATAAATTACGTAATATATTGATAATCAGTATGTATATAAAATAAATTCTGTTGTAATATTGCAATAGTGTAATACCTTGACAACGTAATAACATAACATTGCAATAACGTAATAATACAACAACATAATGCCCTAATAACATAATATTGCAATAACACAATAACATAACAACATAATACCCTAATAACATAATAATGCAATAACATAGCACCTCTATATTATAATAGTGTCAGGACATAGTATTATGTCAATATAATGTCCTGACAACTTTAATAGTATGATGTAAAAACACTAAACCGTAGAACAGAATTAAATATGCACTAATTAATTTTACCCGGGTAAGTTTATCTCTATAACCCCATCTTGCTCCTTACTATATTCATGTTGTCCTTCAGGTTCCTGTCCATGACTCTTGCATAATGTTGTGTCATTCTTGTGGATGCATGTCCGAGCATGGCAGACACCTCCTGCAATGGAACATTGTTGGCCAATGTGACGGTCGTAGCAAACGTATGTCTAGCTGCATGTGTGGTCAGATTCTTTTTGATGCCGCAGAAGTCCGCAATCTCCTTCAGGTAGCTGTTTGCCTTCTGATTGCAGACAACAGGAAGGCAAGTCCCTTGTTTAAGACATATCGGGTGTGATTCGTATTTCTTCAGTATTGCCAATGGAACAGGAAGAAGCGGAACATTTGCTATGGAACTTGACTTTCTTCTTCTCTCCAGTTTTACACGTCCTTTTCTTATCCACCAGTCACCGTTATTGTCCTGCTCCAGATGTTCCGGTCTCAATGTGGATACATCAGCGAACGCCAGACCGGTGAAGCACGCAAACAAAAAGATGTCCTTGACAAGCTCCAGCCTCGGAATATCGAAATTTCTGTTCATTATAGCCTGAAGCTCGTTGTTTGTCAGGAATACCGGATCAGTCTCGTCCTGTTCCATCTTATATCCGTAAAACGGGTCTTTCCGCATCCATTCTTTGGCTATTGCCATATTGGTGATTTTCTTCAGGCATTTCATGTAGCGGACTATTGTGTTGCGGCACAGTCCGGCTTCTGTCTTCAGGAAAACATCAAAAGCCTTGATGAAATCAGGGGAAAGTTCATGGAACGTAATATCATCCTTCTCATAAAAACGCGGCACAAACGTTTCAAGTTTTCTGAGCACATTCTTATAACGGTTGATGGTGACGGGAGAATAGTCTATGTCAACAACCTTTTCCATAGAGGAAATTTCTTCTTTGACTGTTCCAAGCAACGTCCGGACAGTCTCATCCTTTCCGAACACACGCTTTAATATTGTCTTTGGAGTTATCAGTGCCGATTCAAAGGTCAGTTCCTTGTGCTTTTCGTATGCGCGTGTAGTGAGGGCGGAAATATAGTTGTTCAATTCGATGGAAGCCCTGTCTTTTCCTTTACTGCATCCCTTGGCCGGATTCCAGTTCTTTAATGGAACGCTTCTCTGTATTCTTATTTCTTCATATTGCCCGTTGATGGTAATCCTCATTAGGATTGGAGCCTCGCCATTTTTCAGCAGTTTTGTTTTCAGAACGAAAAATAGAATGTTCATTGTTCCTTGTTTCATGATCATTTTCTTTTTGAAGTTGCACATTCGGTTATTTCGTCAATCCTGAATTGAGCGGATGGCTGGAGAGAAATGTTAAATTCGGTGGCTTTTATTATTGCCGGCTCTAAAAAACCACCGATTTTTGTTTCTCTTACTATTATCCGCCTGTAGGTACAATCATTATCATCGGATAAGAAAGCCTGTAGCAAACGTTGTATTTCATCCGCCATTCAGTAGGGTATGCAAATGTAGAATTTCATCCCTGAAAATGATTCACGCAAATCGTTGAGAATAAGTGAAGTATGGTACATATCGGTGGTTTTTTCATGGGACTCAAAAAAAGCCACCGAATCAGCAATTTTTTATTGCACCCAATTGCATATTTTTGCGGGCAGTACATAAAGAAAAAACCGCTGAAATAACTGTATTTCAGCGGTTTTCATGATTTTTCGTTTTGTAAAAGTGGTGCCACCAGGAATCGTAATCTAACGATAAGTGGCTGAATATCTTTGATGTATCTTTTAGCTAAAGACGTAATCTCCCGCTATTGCTCCACCAGAGGCTTGCTATATTTTGCAGTGCCTTGCGGAGTCGATTTCCTATTATACGACAAAGGTAACGCTTTATTTTGAAATACAAGCAGATGCCTTGTGTTTTTGCTCCACCTTAGTTAGAATGAATCATTCTCTTAGATTTAAATTTATAATTGTTTTTCTGCTAAACCTATAAACGTAATGTCGATGTATCTTTGAGGCCAAAATGTTATTCTTTATCAATTCTATCCTTGAGTAAGAATATGCAAAGCATAAACAAGATTTTTTAGATTATACAAACATTATTACCAGACAAAAAAATAACTGAGAAAAGATTAATAAGAATCTAATAGCATTCGATGATAAGATAAATTAATCAATCGTTCAATATTGTTGTGATAATCAGTTTCTTATAAATATCTTAAATCTTTAAGACTGAAATTTTTTATAATTTAATTTAAGAAAAAAATGGAGTGCCATTTGTTTGTATCACATATTCAAAACTTACTTCATCATTCTGATCTCCTCGTGTGTCATCTTTTATTACCAGTATTTTAAGTGCAGAATAAAACCCATTAATATTCTGCAATATGACTATTTGTCCAATTTTAGGAGTTCTTACCCGTGATGAATTATCATAAATACGAGCATCTACAATTTGTTTTATTTCTAAACAGTCTTTTACTAAGGCTATATTATCAACACTTTCCGAATCATTATAAATGTGTATCCTTTCATTGCTCGCCTTTGAAAAACACAATTCAAACATCAACTCATCTTGTCCTATGCAGTATCTTCCATTGTTATTTGAATAATCGAATGTTACTTGACCTTGAACAGCTGGTGAAAAGTATTTCTCATTTTGTGGTATAAATTTCTGCTTTGAAAAGTTTTTGATATTCTCAAATGGATTTTTCCCTATTGGAGGAATTGGAAGTACTGGTTCATCTAGAATATCTCTTAACAATTCCTCATACTTAGTTTCATAAAGATTAGGATCACAAAAATCAATGTATTGTCTACCAGCTAAAAATGTAGGCACCTTCTTATTTGTTTTATTATTCTTTATTAGAGGAATGACCCAATCTTTATTTTGATCTTGAAGATATTCTGCTGATATGATTTGTTTTTCATATCCTGCACCACCTGTACCATTATTTGCTTTCTCAACATATTTCTCAGAACATATACAAATTACTCTGTGCGCTTTAGTTAGACCTTTCTCCATAAAAGCAGCCAAGTTACTGCCTAATTTGATATTCCATCTATCTAAAATAACGTCAACTCCATTAGAACGCAATCTAGTTGCTAATTGCAAAACCCATTCTTTATGTTCATCATTATCATGAGAATATGAGATAAATACTTCTGGAATCATATTAAGCGCGTTTTAATTACTAAAAACAATATTTTGAATTTATAAATCCTAATCATTATCTATATATTCTAATTCAGTTCGTATAGAACTTAACAAGCCACTAAACCAATCGGATACTTGCTTACTTGATTCTATAGAGGTAGAATGAGTCATATCATCCTCCCATTTCCCTTTCATTGCAAAATGGAATTTTTTTAATGATGCGACTTGCTCTTTCTCTGGTTCAAGAATGGCCATAAATCCATTCTCGCCAAATTCTTTTGCATATTCATTAAAAGTATTTGCTACGGAAGTATCTGATGTTATATGCCAGTGAGGTTGTGGATGACAAATTTGTTCATTATCATAATCATCCCATTCTGCCCTAAATAGCTGAATAATTTTTTCGCTTAATGATTTAAATACAGATATGGAGATTGAACACTGAGTAATAACAATATCTGCTTTTCTTTTTCCTTTAGGAACTCTAGAATCAAAAACAAACTTAACCTCAATATAAAATACCTACCAAACCAATGGCATACATCGACTTCAGAATCAGCATCTCCATCTAATCTATTGACAGCCTTAAAACTTCCAATATTATTAAATATCAGAAGTTTATGACCGTCTTTTTTGTATGTTTTTAATAGGAAACCATTTCCAATAATTAGCTTGCACTTTTCATTTAAGTTCGGTATAAGTTTATCATAATCCTTTATCATATTCTACTCCAAACAATGTTTTAGCTAGTTCGTTAATTCGTTCTGAATAAAAGTATGAGCCATCTTCAGAAATTGCCTTCCCAAGTGCAACTAATTCTAAATATAACCTCGATTCTCTGAGCCCGAGATTATTAACATTTGGGATCGGTATTGAATTGGTGTATTTCGCGGCGAAGTCATACCAATCTCCACCAGCCAATTGTCTAGCGTATATAGAAAGTAGTTTTTCAAATGAAGAACTTGAAAACAGGGCAAGATAAAAGTAGTAATCGGATTGCTTAAATTCTTTTTTAGGAATCCAAGCATATCCCCGTTCAATCACATAATTTCCTTTTACATCAAGAGAAAATGATTTGGTAGTTCCAAATTCAGTTGAAACTAAACGGCACTCTTTCTTTAGAAGCCACTCTCTATGACGACTTAAAGCCCACCAATAATGTTTATTATTTAATGAAGAGCGATTCTCTAATTTGTTCTTGTGTTTTATTAATCTCTGAAACGTATTAGGGCATTCAACTTTTAGCTGTTCTTCAGATGTTATAATTAATCCTGAATTATCATATGGAAACCATACATAATTCTTAGCTTTTAATTTGGAAAATGAGATAGCCTCATTATCAATGGATTTTCTATAATATCTTTTCTCATTGGTTGACAGTTTTTCATATTCATCTGATCCAATGATAAAAATATCATTGCCTCCAGTTCTAATCCCTTGCTTTACAGTGAAAATAGATTGAAGTCTTACAAGATGTCCATTCAAAAGTGCATCATTCAATTTATCTTTGAAAAGTGCATCTTGTTTTGAAACAATTTTCCAAGATCCTTGAGCGTCGGGATATGAAACAGGCGAATAAATACTATATTTTTTTGTGTCTTTTTCAATTAGGCCACTCGCTTCTATTTTTCTTAATGAACATAGAGCTTCTTGTGCAACTCCATTTTCATTTCTGCACCATAATAATTTAGGTGTTACAAAAACTTCTGTAAGTTTCTGACCTACGTATAAACTCACGTCAGTTAAAGCATTATCAAAAATAAAATTACCTAGCTTTGCTGCAAAATAAGGATGAATTTCTTCTTTTAATTGATTCCGAATTCCTTTATAGGCATCTGATTCAAACAAAGAAGTTGGTGTTACACATCCTAAAATACCATTGTCAGGTAATGCATCAATCGCTTTCTTAAAGAATGCAATAGCTTGATTAGGTTTTGATACTTTTTCTGACAAACAGCTTGACACAATTTCTCTTTGATTCTTATTTAATAATTCCCAAGAAGCAAAAGGTGGATTCATTAGTATTATATCATTATCAGTTCCCCAATTTTCTACCAATGAATCTTGAACGAGGCGTAAATCAATTGACAACTTATCATGCCAAATGTTTTCTTTTTCATAATTCAATAAGAATTTAGATGTACTAATAGCGCTTTCTGAACAATCCCAACCTTTTATAGTAATGTGTCCATTATATTGCTTATCATATAGTTGCTTTAATACTTCCATCAAGAATTCGGCTGAACCACAAGCTGGATCAAAAATTGTAATATTTTCCTGATCTAAATTCCTTCTTTTTAAACATTGTTCTACAACGCTCCTAGCGACATACTGTGGAGTATAGTGCGAACTGGAGTATTCTCTTGATGAGGTTATAATTTTACTACTTATATCTCCAAACAAATCCCTGTCTGAGTAAAAAGTTTGAACAACCCTATGCGCTTCTTGAAAGATAGGCCCGGAGCAATGTCTAAGTATTATACCTAAATCAGGTTTAGCTTTTCCTATTCCATTTTTAAGTTCATCAACAAATACTTCAAATTGATTTGGAAGCCTTACATTTGCAATAGCCCATTTTTCATAATCTAAATGATTTAGGTCATTCTCAAGAGATATTAAAAGGGTATATAATAGGTTAAGTGCTTCTTGAGGCGAATTTTTTTCGCGAGTAATATTCCTCATCTTTCGGAATAAATTAATCACGAATGGAACGACATCGTTACCAGTATAATATGTCTGTTTACCTAAATAATTGTAAAATGCGATAATATTGTTTTCAATGTCATTAATTTTTATTTTTTCTGGATTAGATTTTAGCCAATTATATATTATAACACGATTGTCTGCAACAGCTAAATAATTTTTTGTATTTGCAGACCATGCATATGAATTAAACTGATCTATGTCATTGCCAGGATTTAAATCAATGCAAAAATCCTTCTGCCCACCATTTAATAAAGCGTATTTATCTCTATTAGTAGGCTTTATGTACATGGGAAATAAGCCAAAATTCTTCCGCCAACTATTAATGTCTCTTATATTAAACATACCGTGCACAATAAAAAACAATATATTGCAAGTTAATATATTGCAAATATACTTAGAATCAGGTAAACTCCTTTATTTAATATAGTTTTTTCGTATCTTTTAATTTTATCAGAGATAAAATTAAAAGATACATTAGTAGCCTGTGTGATACAATTTTCTATAGTTTTTTAGTTGTGCTAGTAAAAACAGAAGCTTTTACCTACGATACAGTTTATCTACCATGTTATCTAAATTCTCGATAATTTTATTTGCATTTTCATTTTTTGCTTTTAATGAAATGATCTGATTCACTAAATCCTCAATTATTTTTCGCTCTTTAAGAGTAGGTATAATAATGGGAAGTGGCTTAAGTTTTTCTAATTTGACTTGTGGAAATACTCTATTGCCTTCTTTTACATTTTGCTCATATATATTTCTTATATATTTTGAATTTAACAATCCACATAGATACTCATATGATAGTTTATCAGTATACTCTGATTTAATTATTCCTGCTTGAATACTACGTCCAAACCAAATTCCTTTATAATCTACTGCACATATAGGATGAGAGGCTGTTTGTCTCCACAATAATTTGGGAGATATGCTAAAATAATGCTTATTCAGAATTACACGTTCTCCGTCTCTTAATGAAATATTAGGACGGCAGAATCTTGATGTATGATTAGATATATTAAAACTATCAATATCAACACCCTTCCAAAATTCAACATCTAACGATGATTCTTTTTCTCCTTCATATAGGAGTCTTGAACTTAAATCAGATTTTCCTTTTTGTGAAAGTCCCACTTTAACTCGTTGGTAATTTATACCTGCATCTTTGAATTTAAGGATGGAGCCCAATTCTATAATGTTCTGAGGAAATAGTTTAAGTTCTTCAATAAAAGAGTTATTTAGTGTTGTCTTCCAATATTCTTGTGGAATATTCTTAAATTTAATGTCACTTAATATTTCCTTAGAGTTTTGAGCTGTAACAATATGTGTCAAATCAGCAAAAGATGTTACGGTATGAGTTTCTGCAAAGCATTTACATAAACAAATTGCCACAGGAACTACAGCATCTATAAATATATTCTCACCTAAATCTATGATTTGGGCTATGTTAAAATTTAATAAAACTCTTCTTAAATCCCCATAACGAGGTTGACGCAAAAATGTATTAGGTGTTATGTAACAAAGTATACCACTATTTCGACAAATAGACAATCCAAAATTATAAAAGTATTTATAGATATCTTTATATCCATGTGAAGTGTTAGGATACAATTTCTCATATAAGTAAATTAAATCATCAATATTGGCTCCATACGGCGGATTACCAATTACAATATCAAAGCCATTCCTGTTATCATTACGATTGAAGACATCACTAAACCAAGTGTGCCAGAGGAAGAATTTATCATTTTCGGCAAGATTGATTTGTTTCAGTTCATGGAGAATAGTAGAGTTGTAGTATTGTGCCTCTAGTTGTTTTTTGATGGTGCCCGAAATCTCTTGTTGTAGTTTTACCTTTTTGTCATGCTCGCTACAAGAATAATATGCCAATAGCAGATGTGAGACTGTTTTTTGCAAACGGTTTTTCTCATTATCGAAAAGCGAGATTTCCCCTTTATCTTTCTTGTGTTCCTTTTCATAGGTAAGTTTGCTTAAGTCCACACCCATGAAACTTTCAATAAGCGAGTTACCCTGCATAATCTTATAGTCGAGATTGGGCAATGGTGATGGAGTCTCCTCATCTACCACGATGGAGAGCCAAAAACGTAAGCGGGCAATATCAACTGCACCTTTCTCAATATCTACTCCATAGATATTGTTTTGGATAATGCTCTTTTTGATTTCGGCACGGTCATAATAATCGCCACTCAAAACCTCACGACAATGTAACAGTTCATTAAGTAAACCCATAGGAAATGCTCCTGAACCAATGGCGGGGTCACAAATCTTCACCTCTTCAAGTGCTGTAAGAAGTTTCGGTTTCTTATTCTCTGGAATATCCTTAACTCCCTCTTCTGGTGAAAGTACGAATTGACGAATTTTGTCTTTTGCTATACTTGTATTGGTTTCGAGGTAGGCAATAAGTGACTCCTGACACATATAGCGTACAATCTCTTTCGGTGTGTAGAATGCTCCTTTGTCCTTGTTGTCTTCAAGTAAGTTTTCGAAGATTTTTTTACCCAACATTTCTGGATCTACTCCCACTTCGGCATCGTTGGGGTCATTCTCGTCAATGGTAAAGTTGTATTCACTGAAGAATTGGAACAAGCGTTTGAAATAATCAGCAGGGAAACGACTTTCGGGTTCGTCTTCCTTATCACGCTCAAATAAACCACCATTTAGGTATGGAATATCTTTCCATTCATTAAGTAGTGATTTATCCCAATCGTAATCGGCAAACAGGGCTGCACGCTCGGCAGGTTTAGTGTTCAAGATACCGAAGAATAACGGTTCAAGCACTGAGTCGAGATAATCGTTTTTGTACGGTGAGTTCTCAAACATATTCTGCATATAGTTGAGGTCGCCACATATCCAACCTTTGCGTTGCAAGAAATGAAGGAAGGTGATGCGACCCATCATCTTCTTTACATAATCACGGATTTTCTTTTCGTTGTAGTCAAACGCTCCCATCAATGCTGCATTGGGCTCACTAAGTCTTTTCTCTTCCCACTTACTGCCCACCTTAACAAAACGCTTACCTGTAATATATTGGATAAAGTCGGCGTATTGCTCGCGATATCTGTCGAAGAACTCATCAGAAAGGGCTTCAACAGAGAATGCAGATTTCAAATTTTCAAATGAAATACCTTTTTTCTTTAAGAAGTTGAAACGCTCAATAGGCGTTCTGTATAGCAAATCATCACTACCAAAAACGTATGTATATCGTTTAGGCGATGTCGCTTCTCCCTTGATATCACAAATAAATGACAAACGCCAATGGTCGCCACTATCAAATACCACCAATGCGGCATCAAACTCCCCCCAAGTCGGATTGATGAATGACTTTACAAGATTGCGTAGCCCTATACGCCTGTTTGCAACAGAGCCTTTTGTAATATTGTAATGAAATAAACCGATACGATAACTGTCTGTAGTATCTATATTTCCCAAATAGTAACCATCATCAGAGGTGCTTCCTATGATCCTTTCTGGTTCTTCTTTCAATTCGGTTGCATTGAAAAAATATTGTAGGAAAGTGTACCACTGAGTCAGATTGAAAGATGATCGGAATAGTTTTCTCAAAATATCCGGTGTATATGTAGCTGTCATAAAAATATTTACTTAAATGATTCTGATATAATGATTTGAGGATTAGAAATATCTTGGGCATCATGGCGTTGTTCTTTGTCCATCGTCTGATATTCTCCAAGTAATTCCGATATTTTGTTTTGCAAGCTATATTCGTCTTGCTTCATTTTAGAACGGTCGTTTTTGTACTCTCGTGATAAAGCCTTCAGATAGCGGGGAAGTTGGGCATATATACCCTCATTGATGTATCCCATCAGTACATCGCATTTCGATTTCAGCTCACAGTCGGTGGTTATTTGCTTAATGGTCCGCAGAAATTTATTAGCTTCAAGCGAAGTCTTGTCAAGGTCTGTGCGATTGATAGATGATGTATCTGCAGCCTCTACATAATCGGTTGTATATTGAGCCAATGCGCTATTGACATGTTTGTAGTGTTGTTTCTCATTAGTAAATTGTGATGGTTGTTCTTCGGGCCTTGCTTTGAGATACTTTACTGCTTCTAGGAAGTCAATAATTTCAATACCAGTTTGAGTAGCCAGATAAAACTCGGTCTTGACATTGGAAGAAACAAAGATGACTGACTTTCCACTATGCTTTCCCGTATCACGTATTACTCTGCTCTTCATTGGCAAAGCCTTAATCTTGTGATATAGTTTACGGTCTCTCTTGTAGAGCTCACGCACTTCACGCAATAGGGCAATTTTCTTATCGATACTGTCCTTTACATTGTTGTCAAACATTTGGAACTCCTTTACAATCTCTTCCTTAGAGTAGATTTGAGCATCTTCGCCAAATGCTGAGTGAAACCCCTGTAATTTAACAAGAGCGTTTTTATAGAGTTGAATTTCCTTGTCGCCCTGTTGCGATGGGTAGAACATATAGTTATAGATATTCGTAGCAACAGAACCGATACGGTTTACACGACCTATACGCTGCATTAAACGTGTGGCATTCCAAGGCGAATCGTAATTGACAATTACATTGGAACGATGCAAGTTCACACCTTCGGCCAATACATCAGAAGTAATAATGATGTTGTACCTCATTGAATTACTGTCAAAATTGGCATCGAAATTCTCTTTGATAGTCTGTCCCAAACGGTTGCGGTTGCTTGCTGTTACCATCAAAACATCTGTGCGACCAATCTCTTTTGTTAATCTATCGTATAAGTAATTCAATGTATCGACACTTTCAGAGAACAACACCAATTTGCCAGATGGATTGATGGTCGTATCAAAAAAGACATTAGTAAGGTTTTCTCGGAACTTGTCAAACTTCGGATCATCATTCTCTTTCGCCCAATCTGCATTGAGTTGCTCCAATATCTCACGATCATGATGGAGCATTTCAAGAAAATCAGAACTAAAAGCATTGGCTGGGAAGAGAATATCTTCAGTTGCATATCCTTTTGCAATGGCATACTCGATAATTTCATCAAGTTCCATATTCTTTGCTTGCAGGTCTTTCACCTTCAAATCGGGGGCGATGATCACCTTGTCCTCATCGAACATCTTAATCATATCAGTTGTAATACGAAGAAGTGTTCGAAGCGACTTCTTGAAAGCATAGAAACTACTTTCCAATCTCTTTACCATATGAACACGGTAAATGGCAGCCAATGTCTGACCAATATGTACAGCATTCTTATACTTGCTACGATATTCAGGTTTCAAAAACTCAACAGCACGATAGCGGGCATAGGTTAGTCCCTTGCCTTCTGGATTTTCATCCGTTTTCCCATCAGTCAATTGCTTAAGCGTCTCATAGAAGCGGTTGCTTGTATCTGAGCCCATTACATACTCCAATTCATTCGGTGGTAGAATATTTGGGAATATGATACCCTGTGATTTAATATCTGCCTTATAATCGGGATCGTTGAGTATATTGTTGCGTGTACGGCGTACTGTTACCTTATCAATAACCTTACTACGTATCTGCTCATAGATTTTATCCACCTCAGCAGTAACATCACGCTGGTCACGCTCCCGCATCAATCTCTTATATTCATAGATAAGCGGAGCAAAGAAACCTTTGAGGTTGGGAACTCCGTCAATGGTACAGTTTTGGCTATTTTGGAACAATAGTAACTGATTCTGTAAATCATCAGGGCGGTTGTTGAGCGGTGTCGCAGAAAGAAGCATTACCTTCTTTTGAGTGCTTTTCAGCAAGCCCATATTCAGGCAGGGGGATTTGCATATCTTTTGCAACTCATCATATTTGCCAGAACTGTCGCTGCGGAAACTATGGGCTTCATCGACAATGATTAAATCAAATTCCTCTTTGTCCTTGTAATTGTCTTTACTTTCAAGAACCTTTGACAGACTGCCATTAGTAATGAATTGAGTTTTCTTGTATATTCCGAAAAGTTTGAATGTATTTCGCCAGTTATCTTCCAATGCAGGGGGATATACAACGAGGATATTGGTGTTTTTACCGTTAGCCTCTACAAAACGTTTGGCTATCATTGTTGCAATCATAGTCTTTCCTAACCCCACGACATCAGCAAGGAACAAACCATTATGCTGCATCAGCATCTGATATCCCTGAATAACGGCATCTCTCTGATATTTCAAATCCTTGACACCATCAGGCAGCTGAATGGAGAAGTCATCTTCCACTTGGTCGCCAAATGTATCAATAAGTACTTTGATGTATAGTTCGTAGGGAGTAGGCTGATAGCCCAAGTATGTATTCTTTCTATACTCTTCAATATCTTTTGCTGTCAATGGAACAGCTTCGTTCCATAAAGCCCAAAATTCATCTGAGCAATACTTTACATCATCAAAGTCCTTCATTGCCACATTGAGTTCGTACTGTGGAAGCTGTTTGATCCCCAAGCCCGAATCAGAGATATTGGAAGAACCCATTATTACCCAACCATCGCTATTCTCGCTATGGTTTTGTGGCAGGCATAAGTAAAATTTAGCGTGCAGATTTTTGGTTGCATGAATACGCATTTGCAAACGTCCGGAAACAAGGTCTTCACACATCTGCAATATGCCTTCCTCTACTTCGGGAGAATATCGAGCATTTACAATATCCTCTTTGAAACCGTTGTGATAGATTTCTTTTGCTTTATCTTCATCAGCAAGCATCAAAAGAGCCTTGTTATGCTTCCGGAAAATATCATCAATATTGATACCTACCAATATCTTGATTTCTGATATATTACCTAATTCTTTACGCAACTTGAAATATCCAGATGAACGAAAGAAGCCCACTACAGCTAAAAAACGTTCGAATGTTACCATCTCCGCCGCAATACCTTTTAACTTATCAAAAAGAGTATTACCCGGTATATTATTGAAAAACTTTGTACTCATAATTTTATACTTAATACAAAGCCCCTCCAAACAAAATACAATACATGAATTTATTCTCTCTTAGACAGAGGGAGATTTCAGGCTATAAGGCTGATTTGC
>ULUY01092423.1_pt1 | contig 25692 bp, 20 predicted proteins | sample 1959031 | NCBI WGS metagenome assembly ULUY01 (sample SAMEA4835774, study PRJEB28245) | human gut metagenome | biome: gut microbiome; material: fecal sample | place: Denmark | collected 2008
GCTCGGATAATATGAATAACCCACCGTGCGAATACACGGTGGGTTATCTTTATTCAGCGTTTATTATCAGTCTCTTGTGTTCTTGAAGTCTTCATAAAGACCACATCTTGCAATCGTAGACGATACCTTGCAGCGAAGTCCGTTATCGGTATTTTCAAATTTGTACGCGCACAGGGCGTAGGAGATTTCATTGTTTGTGACGCCGGTGGGAATGGCGGTAATGCACATAATGTCATTGTTGTTTTGTTCATCGTAGAACAGCAGATATTTAGCCTGCGAGTATCTTTCATCGCCGTTTCCTTTTTCGCCGAACGCGGCGTAAATGCACAGCTTGCCGTCATATTCCGCATATTTATCAGGAATAAAATCCTTGAAGTTGTCATATGTGAAGCCTGTGTAGAGTTCGCTTGCCTTTTCATAAAAGCCCTTCATATCGGAAAATCCGAAGAAATCGGAGTTTGCCTCAAGATAGTTTCCGTAGACGGCATTTTTCTTTATAAATTCGTCTATTTCCGCTCTGGTGGCATTGATCATTTCTTTTCCGTTTTTTATAGCTTCATAGCCTGAGCAGAAATCAACCTTTTGATTAAACAGTCGTTGCCGGGTTACACGGTCGATTATTTCGTTGCCGATGCTTTCGTCTGTGCAGAGCTTCAGATCATCAAAATCATCGCTCAGCGAAATTGTCTTTCCGTCATAAGTGATACTGCCGAATTTGCTCCAGAAAGATTTGTCGGTGAGAACCTCGGCTTTTATGCTGTTGATGTCGATCTGTTCTTCCGAGCTGTTGTTACTGTTTTCGTCGGATTTGTTACTGCTTTCGACAGATGAATTATCAGCAGTAGAAGTACTGGAGGTTGTAGGAGTGCTGTCCGGAGCGGAAGATGTGCTTGCATTTGAAGAGCAAGCGCAAAGCGTTGCTGTAATTAGAAATGCTGATACTGTGAGAATGATTGATTTTGTTTTCATGGGGATACCTCATTAAGCATAATATGAAACAATGTTGCTGAAATTATATGTATAACTTGTACCGTACGGCGAAGCGGAATATGTTGCACACTTGCTAAAAGGTACGCCTTCAGCACTTGTTAAGTCCGTAGCCGCAGGGTCTAATACGATAAAATAATCTTCAGGTTTAGTTGCACTTGATTTAATTGATTTTATCAGCATATAATGTGTACCGGGACCATTACGGTTTAAGCAAATAACGACACCGCCTTTGCTATTTGAAAGCACCGAAGAAAGTGCATAACGCTTTTGTTCTGCACCGAAACTTGATACATCATATTTTGTTAAGCTTGAATTAAAGCGTTTGTTTATATTACTCAGCAAAACGTATATTGGTTCGTTTGAATTATTCGTTAGATCTTTGTCAATTACTTGATTTGCTTTACGTGCTTTTAGTGTATAACCGTTGATGTCGATATTAGCTAACATCACAGTAAATGGATCGGCAGGCAGTAAGCCCTTACATCCTGTTCGATAATCGTGACCTTTCATAGTATAATTTAATGCTCTCAATTTCATTGCCATTGTAGCTATAAAGCAACCTTGTCGCATCCAATCGTCTTCATACATAGATAGTTTTTCATATTTCGAGGTATAAAACGGCATACTGGTATTAGCGCTTTTTGAAAATGTGAGTGTGTCTAAATATTCTGAATTCCAAAAATTCACATCCTCGGATTCGTAATCAGAAACTTCTATCGTTGAAGCTTTTTGACTAAAAAATGGAGAGCATGCAACCGCACTGGCATTAAGATAATAGCTTTTGTTATACTTCGATGAAGTATTTCCTTTTTCAACTTTTATCCATATGTTAGTATATGTTGTAGTTTGAGTTGAGAGATTAATTCTTAGAATTTGACTAGATCCAACATTTTTTGTAGATGTTTGACCGAGTATAACGTGGTTTTTTCCGCCATATACTGAAAAATTGTAATTTTCCGTACTTGGACAATACAACATAACATCTAAATATCCTGGGGATAATTCAATATTAATAGTATACTTGTAATAATCCACGTCAGATGAACTTGATAGCTTTCCGCTTATTGTGCGATTAACATATGCTGTGTTTGCTTTATCAAAAGTGTTATTGTTTTCTTTTTCGCTCATATTAGTTATGTTGCGCTGAGAATTAGAATTATTGATTTCAACATAGTTATAAAATGTCTGTAGATAAATTTTATAGTCTCCATTTGATTGAAGCGAAAAATGACCGCAATATCTATATTCATTATATTTGAACTCATAGTCATAGTATTTATCAATTTTAATTTCGTTTGATGTCAAGACAAATGAATTTGTTCTCTCAAAGAAACTAACGAGATTGTCATGATCTTTGATAGATAATTGATCTACATATTCGTTATTTTTTACAGTAAAAATCATTTTGAATTGTAATTCATCACAGTTCAAAAGAGGAGAGCCATAGTCGTTTATCTGAGAAGAATAATAGTATACGCTACTTTTATCATGCTCAAAGTCTATTGTTAATGGAAAGTCGTCCTTATCTGCTAATGTTGTTATGAATTCAACATCTTCAAAATATTCATCATTCTGATACGAATCTGAAAAGCTGGTAAAAGACATAGTGGAAACAGCAAGACATATGCATATTAATAATGAAAGAAATTTAATATACATTTTCGATTTAGAATATTTCATATAAAATACCTCCTTTATTGATATGATTATATCACAGTATAAAAAATAAGTCAAGGAAAATACTTCGGCGTAAATAATAAAGGTAACGTGATTTTTTTGTTAATTTCAACCAAAGTTACATGAGTTTCATAATATCTGATTCTTACATAGCAAAAAACCGCCGTATCACAGCAATACAGCGGTTAAATCTATCTAAAAATTACACTTCCCAGCTGCCAAGATACTTTTCCTGTTCCTCAGTCAGCTTATCAATTGTAATGCCCCAGTATCTGAGCTTTCTCTCGGCAACCTCCTTATCAACCTCGGCAGGAACGTTTACCGTCATCTTTTCGCCGGCTTTCAGCTTGTCCTTGTTCTTAACAAGATATGCGGCTGACAGAGCCTGTATAGCAAAGCTCATATCCATTATTTCTGCCGGGTGACCGTCGCCTGCGGCAAGATTTACAAGTCTGCCCTCTGCGATAACATTTATCCTGTTGCCGTTTGCCAGTTTGTAATACTGAATGTTGTTTCTTGCAACGCCCGTTTCTACAGCCATTTCCTTAAGCTTTGCAACGTTTACCTCAACGTCAAAGTGACCTGCGTTTGAAAGGATAGCACCGTCTTTCATATTAAGGAATGCCTTTTCTCCGATTACATCGTTACAGCCTGTTACCGTTACGAAGAAGTCGCCTATCTTAGCCGCCTCGACCATCGGCATAACCTTGAATCCGTCCATAACGGCTTCCATTGCCTTTATCGGATTTATCTCGGTTACTATTACCGATGCACCAAGCCCCTTAGCCCTCATCGCAACGCCCTTGCCGCACCAGCCGTAGCCTGCTACTACAACATTCTTTCCCGCAACAATCAGATTCGTCGTGCGGTTTATGCCGTCCCAAACCGACTGACCCGTGCCGTAGCGGTTATCGAACAGATGCTTGCAGTCTGCGTCATTTACAAGCATCATCGGGAACTTGAGCTGTTTAGCCTTATCCATAGCTACAAGGCGGATAATTCCCGTTGTGGTTTCTTCACAGCCGCCGATAACATTCGGGATAAGGTCGGGATATTCGTTGTGGATAAGGTTTACAAGGTCGCCGCCGTCATCAATGATAACATTGGGAGCGATCTTGATAACCTCCGCCGTATGTGCGTGATATTCCTCCGCAGTAGCACCGTGCCACGCAAATACGTTAAGTCCGCTGTGTACAAGCGCCGCCGCAACATCGTCCTGCGTTGACAGTGGGTTACTGCCCGTGATATACATCTCTGCGCCGCCTGCCGCCATTACACGACAAAGGTAAGCTGTCTTTGCTTCAAGGTGTACCGAAAGTGCTACTTTCAGATTTTTGAATGGCTTTGATACCGCAAATTCTTCTTCAATGCCACGCAGTAACGGCATATTCGCCTTTACCCAGTTTATCTTTGTTTCGCCGCTTTCCCACAGGCTCTCATCTCTTATAATGCTCATTTCGTTTTCCTTTCCGTTAACCGTCTATTCTTTTCATCGCTTTATTGCATTCAAAGTAAATGCGTTCCTCGTCCATTCCCTTTATCTCACGGTTTTCCATTAAGAACTCACCGTCAACCATAACGCTTTCGACCTCATATCCGCTCGCACTGTAGCACATAGCCGCAACAGGATCGTTCACAGGCTGGAGCGAGGGATATTTCATATCCATTACGGTAAGGTCAGCCGCATAGCCTTCTTTAAGTATTCCCGTGTTGTCAAAGCCTAAAGCCTTTGCGCCCGTTTCGGTAGCCATTTTAAGTGCCTGACGTGCCGAAACTGCTGTAGCACTGCGGCAGTTGCCCTTGTGCGCAAGGCAGATAAAGTTCATATCGCTGAACATATTCAGCGTATTGTTGCTTCCTGCACTGTCAGTGCCGATACACAGCTTTACACCCTTGCCGAGCATATCGGGTATTCTTGCAAAGCCGTTTCCGAGCTTTGCATTGCTGATAGGATTAGTAGCGGCATATACGCCTCTTTCAGCGAGAATATCAATATCCTCGTCGGATAGCTGTACGCAGTGAGCGGCAACCGTATGGAACTTGAACATTCCCATATCATCAAGATATTTTACAGGCGAACAGCCGTTCTGTGCTATGCTGTCCTCAATTTCCTTTACCGATTCGGAAAGGTGAATGTTTATGCCGAGACCGTATTCTGCGGCTTTCTCCATTACAAGCTCAAGATAGCCCCTGTCGGTAGTATAGATAGCGTGAGGACCCATCATGAATTTAAGACGCTTGTTGTCGCCGTAGGTACGCATATCGTACAGCGTATCCTCAATTCTTGTCTTTCCGCCCTCGTCATCTCTGCCGTTTCCTACAAGACCTCTTGATATTGTCGCTTTCAGACCGCTTTCGCTTATCGCTCTTGTAATGCAGTCACGGGCGATATTCATATCCAGAAAAGCCGTTGTACCCGTCTTTATCATCTCAAGGCAGGCAAGCTGTGTGCCGTAGTACATATCCTCGGCGGTCAGTTTGTCCTCCATCGGCATTATCCTGTCGAACAGCCAGGTGTGGAACATAAGGTCGTCCGCACTGTTCCTGAACAGCGACATATAGCTGTGCGTGTGGCTGTTTACAAGCCCTGCTGTAATGAGCTTGTCCCTGCCGTCAATTGTCCTGTCCGGAACAAAGCCGTTTTTTACTGCATCGTCACCAATATAGGAGATAACGCTGTCGCTTACCGCAATATCGCATACCTTTGCGGAAAATCCGCTTTCTTCGTCCGGAAGAATTGCGGTTATCCCTTTAAATAATGTATTCATATAAAGTCCTTTCGTCCGTTTTTTTATGGATAATTAATTATAGCATTTATGAAGGAGGATTGCAACCGGGCAGACCTCCTTGTTCCGCTTTTTTGTTTGATTCCGGCAAGCTGTTGCCAATTGCGTTACAGCTCGCTTTGCAAAAACGGTTGAAAAAAGTGGAAATGCGTGGTATAATGAGCTTATGGGGGAGTTAATCTGCCCTATAAATCGGAATTTATGGTGAAATAATGTTTGAAGTGACTTTAGCGGATATTAGAAAAATAGCAAACGAATATAGTATAGATGAATGCCCTACTGCTTTTTATGAACTACAGCGATATAACTATGATGAAGAGAATAAGGATTCAAAGGAAGTACGACTTATCATCAAAGTGGTTTTTGAAAAGCATTCTGCTGTTGTTATCCGGTTCAAAAACGAACGGAATGTAACAAAGAAACACATTGAAGCCCAGTGTCGTTTTGCTGTTCAACTGTCAAAGGGCGGAATAAAAACTCCGTATATATACCATATCGACGGACATTACGCAAATGACTATCACATTAATGGGTATGATGTTATTGTTACAATAGAAGATTTTTGTGACGGAGAAGTAAAAGCAGTTGACGAAAAGATTGCTCGTATGACGGGCGTATTGCTTGCACAAATGCATAATGTTTCAGAGAAAATGAATCTTCATGTGTATGATAAGGTGATGTTTAATCCGCTTTTACGAAATGAATTATTCGATATATCCGTATTTTCCGAGAACAAAGAAATACTGAGAGAAATTGAACCGTCCCTCTACGATGAAATTGAATCAATAACAGAAAGTTACCTAAGAAAAATAGAAGTATTCAAGGAAGAAACTCAGTATGCGGTACAAGGAGATATAAGCCTTTGCAATCTGTATATCACTGACGATAGTGAAATGGGCGTGTTTGATTATAATAACAGCGGCGATAATGTGTTGTTCTACGATGTAATCATGCAGGCTGTTTTTGAATCAAGGCTTATGGACTATAAAGATGATTATCCCGAAAGAGAGCAGAATATTCTATCTGCTTTTCTAAACGGATATGATAGTGTACATCCCTTTACAAATCTTCAAAAGGATATATATCCTTATTTGTGTGCAGTTATTTCTGCCTATTGGCTGGGCGATATGAGCTTTGATGAGGGGAATCTTAAAAGCCTAATAGAAAAGAAACAAGCAGATGCGATTTGCCGGTTTATGAATAATATGCGTAATCGCCTTATTGATTTACAAGAATTTCCGTTGTTCGGTTGAATCTTGATTTATCTATCCGATATATTCCCATTTATCGAGCACCTTAACACAACAAAGGAGCAACAACGGTTGCTCCTTTTCCTATATCCCCCAAGCCGCAAGGCTCTTTTTTATGCGGTTTACGATGTCAGCCCAATGGCAATTTGATAGGAAAATCGGTTGCATAAATTGGAAATGCGTGGTATAATGAGCTTATGGGGGAGTTAATCTGCCCTACAAATCGGAATTTAATGTAGTAGGTGAAAATATGAACGCTGATTTCAGAATAAACGGAAAAGTGATAGAAACAGAAAGGCTCATTCTTAGACCATTCAGACAAACCGATTTGGAAGATTTTTATGAATATGCGTCCGTCGAAGGCGTTGGTGAGATGGCAGGCTGGAAACACCATGAAAGCATTGCCGAATCTCAGAGTATTATGAATTCATTTATCAGCAATGATAAAGTATTTGCAATTTGCTTGAAGGAAAACAATAAAGTAATCGGTACTGTTGGCATAGAAAAGTATGGGTTAGAAGATGCTTTAACAGAATTCAAGGATTACTACGGCAGAGAATTAGGTTATGTTTTGAGTAAAGACTATTGGGGAAACGGGCTTGTCCCCGAAGCTGTAAATGCAGTAATAGATTATTTGTTCAATGAATTGGATTATGATTTTCTGCTTTGCGGTTATTATAACTTTAATGAACGCTCTAAACGAGTTCAGGAAAAATGCGGCTTTAAACCATATCGTTCTTTGGTTATGACAACACAAATGGGAACAAAAGAACAAGGTACTTTAATGTTGTTGATGAATCCAAAGAAAAATATCAAATTGGTTTTTTCTCATCGGGAAACTTTAATCTTCGAATAAACGTTAAATTCCTATTTATCGAGCAGTTTATTACACTAAAGGAGCACCCACCCGGTCGCTCCTTTTCCTATACCCCCCGAGCCGCAAGGCTCTTTTTTATGCGGCGTTGCTCACGCAACCGTCCGAGAACGTTTTAACATTATTTCATCGTGCTTGACTGCACGATTTTGTCAATTGTTTCGTTCGATTTTTGTGAGGGAATATTGAATTCTTATTGCTTTTTGAAAGTGGTTGAAAAAAGCGGAAATGCGTGGTATAATAAACTTATAAGGGCGGTTAATCTGCCCGATAAATCGGAAGTTGTGGGAGGTGAGATTGATATGTCAAATTATGGCAGTTGCGGTATCGATTGTGATTCTTGTAGATTTAAAACAGAGCAAAATTGTACGGGATGCCACGTGCATAAGGGACAGCCATTTTGGGGCACTTGTGAGATTTATGCATGTGCTGCAAGCCAAGTTCTACCTCATTGTGGAAAGTGTGGTGATTTTCCTTGTGAAAAACTGATAGAGGCACACAAGGGAGAAAATCCAGATGGAAATGGCATTGAAATTGATAATCTGAGAAAGCTTTAAATTCCCGTTTATCGAGCAGTATAACACACAAGGAGCTACCACGCACGGTCGCTCCTTTTCCTATACCCCCCCGAGCCGCAAGGCTCTTTTTTATGCGGATTTGCTACGCAATGACTGAGAACGTTTTAACATTATTTCATCGTGCTTGATGGCACGATTTTGTGATTGTTATAACAACCTCAGGCAATAATTGCCTGAGAACGTTCTAACATCACTTCATCGTGCTTGACTGCACGATGAAATAATGTTATAATCTATTATGGTATGCTGTCTTTTATGGTATACTGTCTTTGCAACAGGACTTTGGATAAGAAACGGAGAAACAGCTTGACTAAAGAGATAAACAAGGAAGAACTGCTTGTTCAGCAGGAATATATAGAAAAAGTAAAAGCGATAAACGCAAAGCGTGAGCAGATGCCGCTGGCACACGTCCACAGCTTCGGCTGTCAGCAGAACGTGAGCGACGGAGAAAAAATAAAGGGTATGCTTGCACAGATGGGTTACGGCTTCACACCTGAAACCGCATTTGCGGATCTTATTCTTTTCAATACCTGCGCCGTAAGAGAAAACGCAGAGGACAGAGTTTTCGGCAATATAGGCGCACTCAAAAAGCTGAAAGAGAAAAACAGAAATCTCATAATTGCGGTCGGCGGCTGTATGGTACAGCAGGAGCATATAGCACAGAGAATGAGAAAATCGTTCCCGCAGGTCGATATTATTTTCGGCACTCACGTTATGCACACCTTACCGCAGATGATATACGAAAAGCTCAGCGAGAACCGCAGAACGCTGTCTATCCCCGAAAGTGACGGTGTTATTGCCGAGGGACTTCCCGTAATAAGAGAAAGCAAGGTAAAGGCAAGCGTGCCGATAATGTACGGCTGCAACAACTTCTGTACCTATTGTATAGTTCCCTTTGTAAGAGGCAGAGAGCGTTCACGCAGACCCGAAGAGGTCATAGCCGAAGTAAAAGGGCTTATAAATGACGGATATAAGGAAATACTACTGCTCGGACAGAACGTGAATTCATACGGCAAGGAGTATGATTTCGGCTTTGCAAAGCTGCTTTCCGAGCTTGATAAGATACCCGGAAAATATAAGCTCAGCTTTATGACATCTCACCCTAAGGACTGCACGCACGAGCTTATAGATACGATAGCGGACAGCAGGCATATATCATATCATCTGCACCTGCCCGTACAGTGCGGAAGCGACAGAATTTTAAAGGAAATGAACCGCCACTATGACACGGCGCATTATCTTGAGCTTATCGAATATGCAAAAAAACGCATACCGAAGGTAGCACTCACTACAGATATTATAGTAGGCTTCCCCGGCGAAACTTATGAGGATTTTCTCGGCACTGTGGAGCTTATGAAGAAGGTACGCTATGATTCCGCATACACCTTTATTTACAGCAAGCGTGAGGGAACAAAGGCGGCGGCTATGCCCGACCCCATAAGCGATGAGGATAAGGGAAAGTGGTTCAGACAGCTTCTTGATGTGCAGAATTCTATCGGTGAAAAGGCTTATGAACGTTTTATCGGAGATGAGGTCGAGGTTCTGTGCGAGGGTATCGGCAGAACGGCTGACGGACTTATGACAGGCCATTCCCGCCACGGCGTTATCGTTGATTTCAACGGCACAAGGGATATGATAGGAAAGTACGTCACGGTAAGAATACAAAAGGCTCTGCCATGGGCAGTCACAGGCGAGCTTGTAAGCGTGAATGACTGAATTTTCACAATCGGTCGGGAATCCCCGTCAGATATATATTTTTAACAGCCGCAAAAGCGGAAAGAAAGGAAAAATACAAATGGACGCAATAAAAGCAGCAAGAGAGCTCGGCAAGGCTATACAGGCAGACGAGCGTTATGTACGTTATAACGAGGCAATGAAGGCAAATGACGCTGATATGGAGCTTCAGGAGCTTATAGGCGAATTCAACCTTGCACGTCAGAACGTAGCGCTTGAAATGAGCAAGTCAAAGGAAGAGCAGAACAAGGAAAAGCTCGACACACAGAACAAGGAGATGCAGAGATTATACACTCTCGTTATGCAGAACGAGCATATGGCTGATTTCACAATGGCAAAGGCTGATATGGATAAGCTGTTACAGGAAGTAAACGGCATTATCGCACTGTGCTGTGACGGTGAAGACCCTGATACCTGCGAGGTACAGGCAGGCGGTTGCTCAGGCTCATGCTCGACCTGCGGAGGATGCCACTGATTGCCTTGACTGAATGGCATTGATAGTATGGCATTGTAAGATTAAACAATAAAACCGAAAGGAATGAAACTCTTGAAAGCAGGAAACAGCGGAGAAAAGCTCACGCCTATGATGCAGCAGTATGTTGAAATCAAGGCAAATTACAAGGATTATATATTATTCTATCGTCTGGGCGATTTCTATGAAATGTTCAACGAGGACGCAATGGTAGCGTCAAAGGAGCTTGAGCTGACGCTGACATCAAGAGCGGGTACGCCCATGTGCGGCGTACCGCATCATTCTGCGGAAGGCTACATAAAAAAGCTGATAGATAAAGGCTTCAAGGTAGCTATATGCGAGCAGACAACCGACCCTGCGTTATCAAAGGGACTTGTAGAGCGTGATATAGTAAGGCTTGTAAGCGCAGGCACGGTCATAGAAGCGTCAATGCTTGAGGACGGCTCGAATAACTATATTTCCTGTATCTATGTCGGAGAAAACGGCACAGGTATGGTGTTTGCCGATATTTCAACGGGCGAGGTGCACGCAGTTGAAAAGGCAAATTCAAAAAAAACCGACGAGGATATAATAGCACAGTTCTCGCAGTATACCCCCGTTGAGCTACTATTCAATGCGGAGTTTCTGAATCGGAAACAGGCATATACTTTTATAAGGAACCGTTACGGAAAATGCTCTGCGGAACAGCTTTCCGATGAGGATTTTTCCATAGATGACGTATCCGAGATAACCGCACAGTTCGGCGGCACGGCAGATGAAATAGGCCTTGCCGGAAAGGACAACGCATTAAGGGCTTTATGCGCTTTGCTGCGCTATTTGTATAAGGCACAAAGAAGCGGAGCAAAACGTTTTGTAAAGCTGAACGTACACAGCAGCGGCGAATTTATGCAGCTTGGACTTGCCACAAGAAGAAACCTTGAACTGACATCGACAATGAGAAGCGGTGAAAAGAAAGGCTCGCTTCTGTGGGTGCTTGATAAGACCGATACCTCAATGGGAAGAAGAAAGCTAAGACAGTGCATAGAACAGCCGCTTACAGATACGGCGGCTATCATACGCAGACACGATGCGGTAGAAGCGCTCATAAACAATTCTGCGGCACTTTATGATATAAAGACCGACCTTGCGAAAGTCTATGACCTTGAACGTCTTATGACGAGGATAATCTACAAGGCGGCAAACGCAAAGGATGTAAAGGCGCTCGGCGCTACCTGCAGGATACTTCCTCAGCTTAAAAGCGACCTGTCGCAGATAAGCACACAGCTGACAAAGAGCCTTGATAAGAAGATAAGCCCTCTTGACGATATTGCGGATTTAGTAGAAAGAGCGATAGCCGATGAACCGCCCGCACTGATGAAGGACGGCGGTTATATAAAGAACGGCTTCAATGAGGAACTTGACCGCCTGAGAAATATCACGGGCGGCGGCAAGGACCTGCTCGCTCAGATAGAACAGCAGGAAAAAGAGGCTACCGGCATAAAGAATCTGCGTGTCGGCTATAACCGTGTGTTTGGCTATTATATCGAGGTTTCAAAGGGCAACGTGTCGATGGTGCCCGACAGATATGTAAGAAAGCAGACGCTCACAAACGGCGAGAGATACATTACCGATGAGCTTAAGAAGATAGAAAACGAGATACTCGGCGCAAACGATAAGATACTTGCACTTGAGGCGGCAATATTTGCCGAGGTGCGTGAATTTATCGCACAGCGGCTCGACCTTATCCAGCAGACCGCCGAATCTGTAGCGGCGCTTGACGTGCTGTGCAGCTACGCCGTTGTATCTATAGAAAACAACTACTGCCGTCCGATGATGGCAAATGACAGCGTCATAGAGATAAAGGACGGAAGACACCCCGTTGTAGAGAAGATGGTCAACGAGATACTTTTCACCCCGAATGACGTTTACCTTGATGTTAAAAGCAACCGCCTTATGATAATCACAGGTCCGAATATGTCGGGTAAATCCACGTTTATGCGGCAGGTAGCCGTGATAGTCCTTATGGCACAGATAGGATGTTTTGTGCCTGCAAGCTACGCAAGGCTCGGAGTAGTGGACAGGATATTCACCCGTGTCGGCGCAAGCGATGATCTGTCCGCAGGTCAGTCCACCTTTATGGTCGAGATGACCGAGGTTGCAACTATCCTTAACGAAGCGACCAAAAACTCACTCGTTATCCTTGACGAGATAGGCAGAGGAACATCGACCTACGACGGCGTATCAATAGCAAAAGCGGTAGCCGAGTACATAAGTTCAAAGGCTATCGGCTGCAAGACGCTTTTCGCAACGCATTACCACGAGCTTATTTCGCTAGAAAACGAGCTTGACGGTGTGCGTAACTACAGCGTAAAGGTAAAGCGCAGCGGCGAGGATATAAAGTTCCTGCACAAGATAGTCGAGGGCGGCACGGACGACAGCTATGGCATAGAGGTCGCACGTCTTGCAGGACTTCCGAAGAAAGTCACCGACAGAGCAAAACAGCTTCTTGTCGAACTTGAAAAAGCACCGAAAATACAGCGTGAGCTTGAACTCAGAGCCGAAGAAGAATCCGAAAGCCAGATTGACTTTGAGGCAACCGGCAGGCAGAACGTCATAGCCGAGATAAAAAACCTCGACCTTGACGATATGACGCCGAGAGAGGCTTACGCAAAGCTTGAAGAACTAAAAGCAATGTTATAAAGAAAAGGAAAATCAATGCCCGAAATCAGACTGCTTGATAAAAGCGTAGCGGAGCTTATTGCGGCAGGCGAGGTCATAGAGCGCCCGTCCTCCGTAATAAAGGAGCTTGTGGAAAATTCAATAGACGCAGGCGCACGGCATATCACCGTTGAGATAAAGCACGGCGGTATCAGCTATATGCGTATAACGGACGACGGTTGCGGCATAGCTTACAATCAGATGCCGACAGCCTTTCTCCGTCATGCCACAAGCAAGATACGCACAGGCGACGACCTTACGGGCATAATGACGATGGGCTTCAGAGGAGAAGCACTGGCGTCCGTTGCGGCGGTCGCAAAGATAGAGATGATGTCACGGCAGGACGGCGATGAACTCGGCGGACGTTACATTATCGAAGGCGGCGAGGAAAAGGAGCACGAATCCTGCGGCTGTCCCGTCGGCACGACTATCGTGATAAAGGAGCTTTTCTACAACACTCCCGCACGACTTAAATTCCTCAAAAAAGACATATCCGAGGGTAATTTCATAGCGGCAACGGTCGACAGACTTGCACTTTCCCACCCCGGTATTTCCTTCAGATTCATAAGAGATAACAAAAGCGTCAGAATGACATCGGGCGACGGCTCGCTTTTATCTGCGGCAAAGGCGGTATTTGGCAGACAGTTTGCCGACAGCCTTATTCCTGTTGATTTTTCGCTTAACGGCATAGACGTAAGCGGTTATGTTTCATCTCCGCTTTTCTGCCGTAACAGCAGAAGTATGCAGACGTTTTTCGTGAACACAAGATACATAAAAAGCACCACCTGTATGGCGGCGCTTGAGGAAGCGTATCGTAACAGTATGATGGTCGGAAAATTTCCTGCCTGCATACTGGATATAACGCTTTCTCCTGAAACTGTCGATGTAAACGTACACCCCGCAAAGACCGAGATACGCTTCGCTTATGAAAAGCCTGTGTTCGATGCGGTGTATTTTGCGGTAAAGAACGCACTGGTGAACGCCGCAGACGATAAACGGCAGATAGAGCTCGAAAAACCGAAGAAATACGATAACGCAGACGATTATTTCAGGCACAACCCCGAAATAATAAAGCGTGAACAGCAGACGCTCACTAATATCCCCGTAACGCTTCCGCTTTTGTCTGAGGAACGTCCGGTCGTTGATATAAAGCCGGAAGAACCGGCCGAAACGGTAAAGGGTGAAAAAATATACGGCGACAGCACAATAAAGCCCGTTTCACTGCACAGCACACGCTCGGACTACAGCGCAAGACTCGAAGAAAACACAGGTGAAGCTATTGACGAAATACCTTTGCCAAAAGAGCCGCACATCCCGTCATATAAGGCGGTAAGCAGCAGTGTTGTTGTCACTGTTGACGATGATACGGACGATATTCCCGTAACAGCACCGCAAACTGACGAAGGCTTCAGATTTATAAATGCAAAGCCGGTAACGGTTGAAAGGATAGACGAGCCGAAGCCCGAAAAAACAAGTGTCCGTGTTATCGGAGAATTTTTAAAGACCTATATACTGTGCGAGGTCGGTGAAGAGCTTATAATAATCGACAAGCACGCCGCCCACGAACGCATAAGGTTTGAAAAGCTGAAAGAGGAGTTTATCACCACCTCACAGCTTCTTATAGACAAGACGGAGCTTAAACTTTCACCTGCCGAATATGAGGCACTGCACGAGTATTACGAATATGTGGAGCAAAGCGGTATAGAGCTTGTTTTCTGCGATGACAGCACAGTGCAGATAACCGCAATGCCGTCCGTAGTGAAATGTTCGCCGCAGGAAATAGTAGCCGATGTCGCACAACGGCTTATGAATACTGCCACCGACCAGAAAGGCGCTCTTTTTGATGATATGCTTCATACGATGGCTTGCAAGTCGGCAATAAAGGCGCACGATGATACGGATATTCTCGAATTGCAGGCGCTTGCGCAGAGGGTGCTGAATGATAAGACTATCCGCTTCTGCCCGCACGGCAGACCGGTTATGACCTCGCTTTCAAAATATAAGATAGAACACTTCTTCAACAGGAGTTGAGTTATGGATAAACAGTTTATCGTAGTGGTATGCGGACCTACAGCATCGGGCAAGACCGCTCTTTCGGTAGAGCTTGCAAAAAGGCTTTCGGGCGAGATAATCTCAGCCGATTCCATGCAGATATACAAGGGTATGGATATAGCCACCGCAAAGCCGACCAAAGAGGAAAAGCAGGGCATACCGCACTACCTTATGGATTTTCTCGACCCGCACGACAGCTTTTCGGTTGCCGACTATGTGAAAGCGGCACACGGTATTATCGCAGATATAGCGGCAAGAGGAAAGCTCCCGATAATAACCGGCGGCACAGGACTTTATATAAGCTCTCTTATCGACAATCTGAGCTTTGAGGAAACCGAGTGCGACTACGCATACCGTGACGAACTGCGTAAGCTGGCGCAGGAAAATGGCAACGGCTTTCTGCTCGGAATGCTCCGTGAAACTGATCCCGAAACGGCGGAAAAACTTCACGAGAACAATCTCAACAGGATAATAAGAGCGCTTGAGGTCTACAAGACTACGGGAAAGACAATGAGCGAACAACAGCGCCTTTCAAGGCTTGCCCCTTCGCCGTATGAGCCGTGTATGATACAGCTTGACTATGACAGGGAAACGCTGTACGACCGCATAAACAGACGTGTTGACATAATGCTTGCCGAAGGGCTTATAGACGAGGCAAGGCAGTTTATGAAACAGTCTGATTATCCCACTGCGGCACAGGCGATAGGTTATAAGGAGCTTATGCCGTATCTTAAAGGCGAAAGCTCTCTTTCACCTTGCGTCGAGCGGCTGAAGCAGGAAACCAGAAAATATGCAAAGCGTCAGCTTACATGGTTTCGCCGTGACGAAAGAATCCATTATATCAAGGCTGACGGAGGAAAGAACTTTTCGCAGATTGTTGACGAGGCAATAGATTATATCGGCAGTGCAAGAAACAAAAGCAAGTGATATTCCCGTCTGTCGAAAAAATCTTCTCAAACTGTCATAAAGCTATGGAATTTTCAATCAATATGTGTTACAATATAAGTTAAGCTATCTGTAGCTGTGATTTATCACAAAAACAGTTATGATTTTATTTTATTTTATGTTCCGCAAAAAAAGCGGAGAAAAAGAAAGGACGTAATCAAAATGGCAAAGGAACTCAATTTACAGGACGTATTTTTAAATCAGGCGAGAAAAGAGAAGATACCTGTAACTATCTACATCACAAACGGCTTTCAGTTCAAGGGACTTGTAAGAGGATTTGACAACTATACGGTTATCCTTGATACAGACGGAAAGCAGAACCTGATATACAAGCACGCAATCTCGACAATAACACCGCTCAGAGCCGTATCGATCCTTGACGCATTTGACAAGGCAGACGGTGACGAAGCAAAAGAATAAGGTCATATGGACAGGACATTAACGACAAAGCTCATAACGATCGTTCTTGCGATTTTTCTGCTTGTAACAGTTGTGAGTCAGTTCTTTGTCGGCACAGAGCATTCATACAGGACAGAAGTGGCTCTGAGGTACGATTCGCAGGATACTATAGAGTTCTATGGTGTGTTTGCCCGTAACGAGCATACGGTAAGCCGCAGTACAAACGGTATCATTCAGTATGCGCACGAGGACGGCTCTAAGGTCGGAAAGAACAGCGTGATCGCAAATACCTACAGTTCGGCGTCTGATATCACGCTTACTGCGGATATCAAAAATCTGCAGAAAAGGATAGATACCCTTACCGATGCACAGAGCCTTGCAGGTACTGACAATTCACAGATAGAAGCGTTTGACAAGCTGATAACCGAAAAGCACAGCAAGCTTATCCGGGCTATAAACAGCGGAGATTATTCTGCTGTTGCCGATATAAAGTACGAACTGCTCAATCTTCAGAGTAAGCGTGATATGGTCAAGGGTAAGGTGACGGATTATTCATCTGTGATTTCATCGCTCAATGCAAGGATAAAGACGCTGGAGTCGAGAATATCAGCCGAGCCGGCAAGTGTATTGTCGGAAGAGACCGGCTATTTTGTAAGCAGTATCGACGGATATGAAAGCAAGATAACCTACGACAATATCGGAACAATTACTCCTGCCGAAATCGCCGAAACGGTAAAGAATCCAAAGACGGCGTCTGCATCCGGAGATATTATCGGTAAGATGATTGAGGACTATAAGTGGAAGTTTGCAGCAACATTCACCGAAGGACAAGCCGCCGTTCTTACAGAGAACACAAACGTGCAGATAATTGTCGGTGCAGATCAGTCCGAGATAACCGCAAAGGTTGAAAATATCGAAAAGCACGGAGATGATTATGTGGCGGTATTTTCGGCGGACGATCTGAATTCAACTATTGCGTCATCGCGCGTGGGACGTTTCAAACTGCTTGTCGACAGTTATAATGGCATACGCATAGCGTCATCTGCGATACACTTTGATAAGGACAATAATATAGGCGTCTATATCAAGAGCGGTACACAGGCACAGTTTGTGAAGATCGAGCGCATCTATTCGAGCGAGGATTATGTAATTGTCCGTGATACCACAGGTAAGAGCGGCTATCTGTCGCTTTATGACAACGTTATAGTTGAAGGGAAGGATCTTTATGACGGAAAGAATCTCTAAATCCGCCGAAGAAACCACACTTGAAGATATAAAGCTTAACTACGAGGCTGTAAGACAGAACGTGGCAGAGGCAATGGATAAGGCAGGCCGCCGTGATAAGGTACATATCATGGCAGTTACAAAGACAGTACCCTGTGAAAAGATAAACTATGCCGAGAGCCTTGGCATAGACCTGCTTGGTGAGAACCGTGTGCAGGAATTTCTCGGAAAATACGAAAATTATTCGGAAAAATCCGAAATTCATTTCATTGGGGGCTTGCAAAAAAACAAAGTAAAGTATATAATTGATAAGGTGAGTATGATTCATTCGGTAGACAGCGCAGACCTTGCGGCTGAGATAAACCGCAGGGCAGGTCAGCACGGATTGAATATGGACATACTGATTGAAGTCAATATAGGCGGTGAGCTGTCAAAAGGCGGAGTATCGCCAACAGAGCTCATCGAAACGGCAAAGGTCGTATCAGGGCTTGAAAACGTCCGCATAAGAGGGCTTATGACCATTCCGCCCGCAGGGGGCAATGAAAAGTATTTTGCGGCTATGCAGGAGCTTTTTGAAAACGCAAAACAGAAATATTCTTTCCTTTCCGGCATGGACACGCTGTCAATGGGTATGTCGGGGGATTATATATCAGCCGTAAAGTACGGCTCAACGATAGTCAGGATAGGCAGCGGTCTGTTTGGCTACAGGAATTATTCTATATAAACAAAAAACGGAGGTAAAGACCAATGAGCGCATTCGAGTCATTCAAGAATTCTTTTAAGAAGTGGGGCGGCCCCGATGAAGAGGACGATTACACAGCTGAACCCGAAAAGCAGGAAGCACCCGAGATGCCCGCACGCAGTGCAGGACAGTCCTCAAACTCAAGCAAGATCTATACTTACAACGCAAGCACAACACTGCACCTTGTTGTAAACAGACCCAAGAAGTTCAGTGACGCAGGTGAGATAGCAGAGCTTTACAAGAACAAGACAACAGTTATCCTTATGTTCAATAACACAAATAAGGATACAGCTAACCGTCTTATCGACTTCCTCGGCGGCGTAAGCTACATCACAGGCGGCGAAATAAGAAGAATAGGCGAAACTACATATGTACTTGCTCCTTATAACGTTGATATTTCAGGCGAGTTCATAGACGAGATAAGCAACATTTCAGGCGAGGACATCTTTGACGAAATAGGCTGAGATGACTGAAACCGGTTTGAAAAAAGACCTTATGAATGCGGCGAGGGATTGTATTAGCAATTCCCGACCGTATTTCACACGTTTTTTGTCTGAAAGCGAGTTTGCTCAGGCACAGGTGATAAGTTTTCCGAAAGATGTGACCGCAGTGTTCTGCGGCGGTGCGGAAAATCGTGATCCGCTCAGATGTTGTCTTGGGCTTTTCCCGTCGTTTTACTTTGAAAACGATGATATTTACGGATATGACGTCACAGTGGCAGAGATGTTTCCGATAAAGGCAGTTACGCTTGTCTATCGCCGTGAGGATACGATAACTCACCGTGATGTGCTGGGTTCGCTTATGGCACTGGGCATAGAGCGTGATACGGTAGGCGATATTTTTGTTGCGGAAGGCACAGCGGCTGTATTCGTATATGAGAAGATAGCACCGCTGATCTCGGACAGCCTTACAAAAATCGGCAGGGTCGGAGTAACAACCGAAACAGATATAAAAGCAGGTTTTACGTTACCTGAAAGAAAATACGAAGAGCTTTCGCTGTCGGTGGCATCACTGCGCCTTGACAACATTGTCAGGAGCGTGACAGGCACCTCACGGACGGCGGCAGTCGAAAAGTATATTATGCCTCAGCTTGTACAGCTGGGCGGTACGGTCTGTACCGATGTATCAAAACAGCTTTGCGAGGGCGATATCTTTTCCGTCAGAGGAAAAGGAAAGTTCCGTCTGGAAAGCGTCGGCGGAACAGGCAGAAAAGGCAATATACATATTACAGTGAAAAAATACATTTAGGAGGATTTTTTCCGTGAATGCTAAAGATATAGTATCAAAGGAATTTGACACAGTAAAGCGCGGCGGTTATGATGCCGCAGAGGTAGACACTTTTTTAAAGGATGTTTCTATCGAATACAAGAAGATGCAGAATGAGAACGAAGAGCTTGAGAAGAAGCTTGAAGTTCTGGCAGAGAAGATAAGAGAGTACCGCAAGGATGAAGATGCGCTGAGAGATGCGCTTCTTATAGCCAAGAAGCAGGGTATCGCAGTAGTAAACGAGGCTAAAGAAGACGCTGAGAAGATAAGAAAAGAAGCCAAGGAAAAGGCGGACAAGACTATAAAGGACGCTGACGCACTTGCTGCAAAGAAGAAGGAAATTTCAGAAAAGAACCTTGCAGAAGCAAACGCCAAGGCTAAGCAGATTGTTGACGAGGCAAACGCTAAGGCTGACGAGATCCACACAATAATGATGCAGCAGACAGAAAGAGAACAGATAGTTCTCCAGCGTACAAGAAAAGAAGTTCAGGACTATACAAACAAGATCCTCGCCGCATACAGCGCTCATATCGAGAATATAAAGAATATGCCCAAGGCTTGCGAAAATGAGTTCGTGATCAATACGGCAAAAGAAGTTGAGGCTAGAAAGCCTGAGGACAGCGCTTTTGCAAAGAAGCCTGCACCTGCACCCGCTCCCGTGCCTGCACCGGTAGCTCCCGAAGCAAAAAAGCCTGAGGGAAAACCTGCACCCAAGGCAGAAGCTAAAGCTGAAACAAACAAGCCTGAAGAAGACAAAGCTAAGAGTGATTCTGTGCTTTTCAGTCTGAAGAATGAAAAGGATGAAAAGAAGGCTCCCACAGCAGAGCTTGAGTTCGGCAAAAACAAGTAAATACATAGGAATATACGTCTGACAACGAAAGGAACTAAGAATAAATGCTATATATCGCTCTTGCGGTGACCGCAGGACTTATAGGGCTCGACCAGCTCACCAAGATACTGATTGACAGCAATATGGAGCTTCATCAGTCAATACCGATAATATCATTCGGAGATACACATGTGCTGAATATCACATATGAGAGAAATCCCGGTGCGGCTTTCAGTATACTTGAGGGTAAGCAGACATTTCTTGTGATATTCACGGCGATAATTATTGTCGCTATGCTCTATCTTATGATATCGAAAAGGGTCAAGCGCCCTACTTACGTCTGGTCAATGGCGCTCATTGTTGCCGGCGGACTGGGAAACCTTATAGACAGGGTTATAAGGGGTGAAGTGGTTGACTTTATTGATGTAAGGATAATCAACTTTGCTGTATTCAATGTAGCCGATATATGCGCAGTACTCGGCGCTATAGGGCTTCTCTTATTCGTTGTAATTGATGAGATAAAGGAACAGAAAAACAAGAGATCGGCAAAGAAGAACGAAAATGCCGATGACAAGGAACAGAACACTGCCGCAATGAAAGCAGAAACGGTAAGTGAGGAAAAATAACACCGCTACGGAGGGTAATATTGCATTACGAATTTACCTGTAAAACAGGCGGCGAAAGAACAGATAAATTTCTTGCTTTGCAGGATACAGGAATAACACGATCAGCAGCCGCCGCTCTTATTGAGCAGGGCTGCTGTCTTGTAAACGGGAAAAATGCCGCCAAAAATCAGAAACTGAAAGCGGGGGATGTTGTAACGCTGGATGTGCCTCAGGCACAGCCTGCAGATATTCTCCCTGAAAATATACCGCTTGATATAGTCTATGAGGACAGCGATCTGCTTGTGGTGAATAAGCCCAAAGGCATGGTTGTGCACCCCGCTCCGGGACACTACAGCGGAACGCTTGTCAATGCGCTGATGTATCACTGCGGTGACAGTCTTTCGGGAATAAACGGAGTTATCCGCCCCGGAATAGTACACAGGATAGACAGAGACACGAGCGGACTTCTGATAGTTGCCAAGAATGACACGGCGCACAATGTGCTTGCCGGGCAGATAAAGGTACACAGCTTCACAAGAGAATATATGGCTGTGGTGCAGGGCGTTATCAAGGAGGACGGTACGGTAAATGCCCCCATAGGCAGGCATAAGACAGACCGGAAGAAGATGTGCGTTACTACCGAAAACTCAAGAGAGGCGGTAACGCATTACTTTGTAGAGCAGACGTACAGGAACAATACGCTGGTAAGACTGCGCCTTGAAACCGGAAGAACGCATCAGATAAGGGTGCATATGGCGTATATAGGACATCCGGTCACAGGCGACGAGGTGTACGGAAACGGCAGTCCGAAGTGGCTGTGCGGTCAGTGCCTGCACGCAAAGAAGATAGGATTTGTCCACCCTAACGGGCAGTATATGGAGTTTGACAGCGAGCTTCCGGACTATTTTCAGAAGCTGCTGAAAAACCTTGAAACGCAGAAGACAGAGATATAAAACGGCATAAACAAAGGAAAAGAAGACTATGGATTTCAGAAATGTGATAATCATGAGCGACCTTGACGGCACGCTCCTGGACGACAAGAAAGAGATTTCGCCGAGGGATATGGAGTCGATAAACGACTTCTGCGACAAGGGCGGAATGTTCACGATAGCGACGGGCAGAGGCTACTCTATGGCACGGCCGGTTGCCGAAAAGCTGAAGCTGAGGATACCTGCGGTCATTTTCAACGGCTCGGCGGTGTACGACTTTGACAAGGACGAATTTCTGTGGCAGTGCGAGGTCACGCAGAAAGCCAGAGATTACATAAAGCTGGTAATGGAAAAGTTTTCCGATGTGGGCATCGAGGTACTGCATAAGCACACGGTCTACGTCCCTGCGCTGAACGATGTGGAGAGGGCGCATATGGCGCTTGAGAACGTGCATGGCGATGTGTGCAGTCTTGACGATATTCCGCATGAGGGCTGGCTTAAGGTGCTGTTTGCATACCCTGAGGACAAGATGCCGGAGCTTGTGAGGTTTATAAACGAACATTGTGCAGAGGGGACGAACAGGGTGCTGTCAGCGCCGTTCTTCTATGAGCTGTTGCCGGAAGGAGTGAGTAAGGCTTACGGTTATAAGCAGTTACTCAGAGTAACAAACAGCGAGGATAGATTCACTGTTGCGGCGGGCGACTATCCGAATGACGCCGAAATGGTTCGCAGTGCGGATCTGGGCGTTGCTGTAAGCAATGCGCATGATGATGTAAAGGCGGCGGCTGACATCATTATCGGCTCAAATAACGATGACCCGATGACGCATATAATTGAGAAAATAAAGCAACTGTAACGCATGGTACAAACCTGTGGTTCATTTTGGTACAGTTTTGGTATGATATCTGAAAAATATCCGCACAGCAGCGGCTTATCGGGAAAAATGGTTTGGGATACAATTTTTGTAAATAAAATATCGTAGTGAATAGGTTATCTGAAATGCAGAAGAAAAAGTATGAATTGTTATTATAACTGACTAATAACATTATCCTGTTAAATTGATATTTAATATTTCAGTGATTTATCATTGCCGACCAGGAAAGGAGAATTATATGAAACAGGAGCCTGATTACAAGCTGAAAAAACGCATGGAACGCATTGAGCACGAAAAGAAAATGAGCAGGACATATAACCGTAACTGGATCATATGTATCGGGTCACTGGCAATTATTATACTTGCGATTTTCGTGTTCGGGGGAAAATGATAATAATTTTGTCATAGAATTTGTTTTATTGTGTCAGTTAATTATTGACAATCGGAAATTGTAGTGATATAATTATAATAGTATATGGCGTAGATATTGCAATCGATCGGTGAGAGAAGTGCGTTGATATCAGGGGCATTATATATGATATTTAAGGCATAGCTTGCTGTGAGGCGCTGTGCCTTTTTTGTTTAATATATCTAAGGAGGAAATAATATGAAGCTAAGGAAAATAACTTCAGGAATAATGGCGGCGATTATGGCTTTTTCTGTGGTAGGCACGCCGGTAGGTGATATATTCCCTGAAGTAAGTAAAAAAATCAGTGCGTCGGCGGCGCCCGAAGAAACTGCGCTTGTAAAGGCGAGTGCGACAGGGTACAGCTATACGATAACTCCGCTTCTTGCTCCGTTTAATGAATATTTCTTTGTAAAGACGGACAATCCCGATCCTACATCGTTCAGATTTGCAGATAAGACCAGTGTGTATATTGAAGATGAACCGAGCGTTATAAGTGCCGCGTGGGATTCCTGGGACGATAAGCCATACATTTATCAGGACATAAGATATCAGAACAAGAATACCGGCAGAGTGGACGGCGGTTATATTTTCTGCGGTTCGTATACTGACGGCGGAGAAATAGTTTTACAGACAAAGAGCGGTTCGGACAGTTATAATGTTACCTGGAACGATACCAAGATAAAGCTTAAACTTCCCGCTCTTAAAGATGATGTTGATTATCTGATTGACAGATATGCGACAAAATCGTCTTTCTTTGACAATATGGATGCGGTGCAGGAAGGATTTTCATCTATATGCCTTTACAGCGGCTCGTACATCAAAGGAAAGCTGAAACGTGCTACCGATTACTGGGGAATGTCAACATCGCCACATAAGGATCAGCTTTTCTATATCCAGTCGCCTTATACACGCGAGGACAGCAAATCGCTTTTTGCCAGCGCAATATATCCCTACCGTTATGATTCACTCGGTTTCCCGAGTGTTATGTCAATTGTTGCAAAGCGGCTTGACAGCTCGGCTCAGATTTCGTGGGACGATGATTATCATTATATGGTGAATGTTGCTTATAAGGGCAATACACGTTCATACGGAGGTCAGGGAAACGGCAAAGGACAGGGCATCAGCGAAGACAAGATAAAGCAATATTACACCTTCGGAAACGGTGGCACAAAAATCACTCTTGAAGGTACAAAGAAACTGCTCAACGAATACTCGCAGGTTGAAATGAAAGATGATGTTCCCCGTGCAGGTTCAATAACGTGGAAGAGCATATATAATACCGTAGGAAATGGTTCGTGGGTGCGCCTGATAGAAATCACAGGTATATTCGGCGGCACACAGACAGGATACAGCTATCTTTACAGAAACGGCGACGGAAGTAATTTCTACACTGACAGCGCAGGCAACAGCGGATCTGAAATATACTGGGGCGGCGATCTCGGATACGCTTCGGACGTATGGGTCGACGGAAGATATGTTGACGCATGGGAAGGCTATGTTCCGGGCGAAAAGTTCGAGGATCACCCTCACAGCGATATCCTGTTGAAAATGTCTGTTCCTCAGATAAAATACGAATATGAAAATATTTATAACGAGGAAACAGGTCTTTATGATACTGATTTTACTATAATTTCTGTAAGCGAGGTGCAGAAAAGCGTACTGTTCAGTTATCAGTCAGACGAAAATCTTTGGCGTTGTGTTGATGTAGATGAATTATACGATGATGACTGTGCAAGTTATTATGATGTTGAGTATTTAGTGCGTGAAGGACTGCTTGACAAGAAATATCTCAGGGATTATGTGCTTACGCCTGATGATGTGGCAAAGCTGAAGGTTGACAGAAATACAAATAAAATTCCCGATGATTATTACATTTACGATCAGACGGTAAAACCCGGAACAAGTCTTAAAAATCACACGCACGACTATGTTACCGATTCTGTTGTAAAGCCTACATACACGGCACAGGGTTACACGCTTCAGAAGTGTAAGATATGCGGCTCGAAAAAAAAGATCAATTACACCGCAAAGCTCACACTTTCAAAGGTGACAGGCTTCAAGGTTAAGTCAATATCCAGTACTAATGTGACATTGAAGTGGAACAAGAATGCAAATGCAAGCGGTTACGAGATAGAGCAGTACAAGGGCGGCAAGTGGGTCAATGTTGCAAAGATAACGAGCAATGCAACGACCTCATATACCGTCAAGGGATTAGCGGCAGGAACAGCCGGTTATCAGTTCAGGATAAGAGCCTACAGGACTGAGGGCAAGAATAAGGCTTACAGCGGCTATTCATCGATAGTCAAGGTAAATACCAATCCTTACGGAGTAAGCGGATTCAAGTGTTCGTCAAAGACAAG
>ULUY01094637.1_pt1 | contig 25570 bp, 30 predicted proteins | sample 1959031 | NCBI WGS metagenome assembly ULUY01 (sample SAMEA4835774, study PRJEB28245) | human gut metagenome | biome: gut microbiome; material: fecal sample | place: Denmark | collected 2008
AATAAAATATAATTATTTATAAAAATACTTGCAAGAAAAATTTTTCATGATAATATAAAAAACGTAGATATTGCAACATAAAAGAATAAATACTGGTTGCATTAAATAAATGCCCTGGTAGCTCAGCTGGATAGAGCAACCGCCTTCTAAGCGGTAGGTCATGCGTTCGAATCGCATCCAGGGTATTTTTTCGTAAAACAGAGGGTTGATACGGTTCAAACCCTCTTTATTATTACTTTTTGAGAGTTCGATTAAATAATATTTGCAATATTTGCTAAATTCACATAAAAAATCGCAAATTGTACGCTATAAGTGCATTTGCAATAGTTCGACTAAAATGATATAATTTTTAAGACAAATATGTATAATATTCATTCTTATGGTATTATTTATTTATGAAAATACAAATTTTTAAAACTTTTTTTAGTTGTATGTTTCAATGCAGCTTAACATATATGTCTATAATATGTTTTATAATTGCATTATTTGTACCAAATATTAATTCATATATAATAAAATTGTCATTAGCTTGGTTTGTATTCTGCATTTTTATATTTTTTTCAATTATCCATGCATTTTTTAAAACTGCTAGCAAATATAATAAAAAAACATTTAAATTTATCGAGATAAAAAAAACTGAGCAGGACAATAATATTTATTGGTTCACCTCCGATTACTTTTTTAATATTGGCGATACTATTAAGCTAATTGAATATAATGATACTGGAACTTTTACAAATATTTGTATTGCAAAAGTTCATCAAAAAAGTGAAACAATGCAAATTGGATTGTTACCAATTTTGATTTTACAAAATATTGATTTACTGCAAAATCAAAATTGCAAGATCAAACCTGTACATATAAATATTGATGATATTACTCAGATATCTAAACAACTAACAAATACAATAAACGCAGAGGTTAATTATGAACAACGAACCTAAAATAGCAAAAATAATTGACTCCTTTAATGTCGTATTAAATAAAGGAAATTTTGATAAGATAGAAGAGGGGCAAGAGTATTTAATATATCAACAAACAGAAGAAATATATGACCCCGAAACAAAAGAACTTTTGGAATGTTTATTTGTGCCCAAAGGTAAAGGTATAATTACCCAAGTACAAGAGAGAATTTCTATATTACATTCTAATGAGTACGAAAAACCTTCATCATTAGCGGAAGCCTTTTCTGTTGTTCTGGCTAATCCCTTAAAATTAAAAGCTTTTAAATCTCCCCAAATAGGGGATAGTGCAAGATTAATTATTGATACGAATGAAGATAAAGAAATGTTTGAAAATACTAACTGTCTTCGTTGCGGGAATACACTAACAGAAGAAGAATCAAATAATGCTTTAAATAAGGGATTATGTGATTATTGCTCTCATCAAATGGACAAAATCAATGAAGATGACTAGTTGTAAATATTCTGCTTTATGTAATCTACAATTCCGCTAACATCGTCTAAATCACATTTTGCAAAGTAACAAAAGGGTTTCTTGTATGTGTAGTGTATAAGCCTATCTTTAACAGTTATGCTCTCAAAGATTACATCTAACAATCTGCGTTTTTCTTCTATTGTCTGTTGTTTATACAAATTATATGTCTGTTTGGCAACCTCAATAATATTTTTCCCCTCATCTATAAACTGCTTTTCTGATAAATCCATCGTTTCAAGCTGTTTTGTTAGTAAATTTAATTGTGTATCTATATCAGATGTTTTCTTTGTCCAAACATCTTTGTCTATATCATTATCCATGTACATTTCAAGCAATTTATCCTTACGTGTCTGTGCCTTTTTAATCTCCGTTGTTAAATAATCATACTTCTGTTTTGTACTAACCTGCATTTCTTTATAGCTGTCTTCAAGTAGTACATTAATGTAATCTGCCAGACTATCATCTATTACAACACGCTTAATTGCTTCATCAACTTGTAAATCTAATTCTTCCTGTTTTATGTAATTTTTCTTCTGTACACATGGAACTTTTGAATTTCCTGTACAATGATAATAAATCCATTTACCTTTTTTAATCTCACTTGTAATAGCACAACCGCATTCGGCACATTTGAGCATTCCTTTATACAAAAAATTATGTCCGCACTTTGTATCAGGTTTTCCGTCTTTTTTAAATGCCTTTTGTGTTTTCATAAACAACTGTTCTGATACTATTGAAGGATGTTTGCCGCTATATAATTTACCTCTGTACCTTATACATCCGATATAACTTTCATTTTTCAACATTTTTTCAAGTTGACCTGATGATATTTTTGCATGGCTTGATGTGTAAATATAACCTTCTTTGTATAACTGTTGTACTAGATTTTTTAATGAAATATTTCCTTGTGCATATAATTCAAATGCACGCTTAACGAATTTGGATTTTTGCTCATGTAAAACAGTTGTACATTTATCAAGTTTTTTATATCCATAGGGAACTTGACCTATAAAAAAGCCTTCTTCCACTTTCTTTTTTCTACCTTTTTGTGTTTCTTCTCGCAAATTGTCTATGAAATTTTTTGCAATTAACACCTTTAAACCATGCATAAGTTTTTCATGTGATGAAGATTGTGAAGTCAGAACTACTCCTTCTTTAACTAAATACACGTTATAACCTGTTTTGTCTACATCTAAATCGACATAATCTTTAAAATTACGATAAAGTCGATCTGTTTTTTCTACGAGAATTGTATTAACTTCACTGTTCTTTTTTAAAAACTGCAACATCTCATTAAATTTATGTCTTCCTGCATTTTTTGCAGTTTCAGCCTCTGAAAATTCTTTTACTATTTCAATATTATGTTTTTCTGCAAACTGATTTAACAGTTCTTTTTGTGCAGATATTGAAAACCCTTTTTCCTGTTCCACACTTGATACACGACAATAAGTTACTGCTTTAATTTTTTGCTTTAACATAAGTTTCCTTCTTTCTGGGGTTGTCGCCCAGTTATTATACTCAACTTTTTAAAGTTTCATGCATTACAGAATTTCAAAAACCTATGCAGATTAGCAGTAGAAGTGTTGTATTGTCTTGCTATTATTGTTTTTGGCACTTTTAATTCAATCAGTTTTAATATTTCTTCTTTGTTTTCATCAAGTTTTGATTTGCCTCTGCCTTTTGGTCTGCCGAGTTTTACTCCGCTTGCTTTCTTTACGTGCAAAGCTTCTATAGTTCTCATACTTATTAAATCCCGTTCTATCTGTGCCACAAGTGCAAATATTGTTGTTGTTACGGTAGATGTTATTGTTTTATCATTGTTTGAAAAATCTTCTTTTATTGAATACAAGGTTATGCCTTTACGCTTAGTTATGTCTATTACTTCAAATATCTGCGTTATTGACCTTGCTATCCTTGAAAGCTCCGGAACAATTAAAATATCTCCCTGTTTCATTTTTTCTAACAATGCTCCAAGTTGTCTGTTTTTAAAATTTGCTTTTCCGCTGATTTGTTCTTCTACAAAGTCAACGTTACCTAACTTTTTATCGTTTGCGAATTTCAACACATCAAGTTTGTTCTTCTCTGTATTTTGTTCTATTGTACTTACTCTTAAATAAGCATATGTTGCCATGTTTTGTCTCCTTTCTAAGCTAAAATACCTGCCGTTACTTAAAAACCTATCTTTTATATTTTTATTATCAACCCTTATATACAAAAAATCACGCCTTTTCAGTTTACTAATCAGTAAAATAAAAACGTTCGTTTTTAAGTCCTACTGCAACTTTTTCTATTAAAATAAAGGAAACAACTATGGATATTGAAAAAATCAACAGAAAAATTCAGCAGATAAAAGACAGATATAAAAATAAAATCAATCAATTGGAAAAAACAAAGGTAAAAGAAACAGAGCATTATACCCGAGATTTACAGTACTGGCGAAATAAAAAAGAACAGGTTAAAAACTCAAAACAATGTGAGAAGTTTGATGTATTTATAAATAATATTGATAATCTGGTTAAACAAGCATTAGAAGATTAAAGATAAAGCATTAACAATAATGTTCTAAATTTTCTCATATTGCATTCATAGTTAAAATTTATAAGAGGTCCAATTGTGCCAAAGCCCTGTTGTGTATATACATTGTAATAATCTTCAACCTCTTTAAGCCACTGTAGTTCACTTGTAATAAGATGTTTAAAGTCCTCAGGAGGAATTTTTGCTTTTACTGCTTGATATGTTTCGTTTAATAAACCGTCAACAGCTTCATATTCTTTTGACGCAAATTCATCCATATCACGTTGTGTCGTTCCGGGATTTTGAGCATACTGTTGCTCTATTCCATAATATTTTTGCAAATAATAATTATTTTTATCAATTTTTTCTTCAACTTCCTTAAAAAGCTTATTTAAATCGTTAATATCCTGTTGATGCTCTTCACTGTCATATATTTGAAGCAAAACATCATTTCTTTTTACAATATTAAAATATCTTGCTTGTAATTCATCAATCTGCTGTAAAATCTGTGCAGGGGTTTGGGTTATTTGTTCCTGTTTTGTTTCTGGTACCGTAGTAGTAACTTTATTTGGTTTTAAAATTGCATAAGTTATTAAAGCTAATGCCCATATCACAAGCAAAATTACTACCCATGTTTGTAAAGAAGAGTTAATATTTTGGGTGCTAATTTTGCTTCCGCAGTTTGTACAAAACTTTTGATTTTCTTTTAATTCACTTCCACAGTTTGGACAATTCATTTTCATTACCTACTTGAACCTATTATATTATAATCAAACGTAAATTGTATATCTATGCTTTCTTCTGTGTATGTTTTTGGAAGTGGTTCATAAGGGGCAGATATGGCAATTGCCATTAATGCGGCTTTATCTGCTGCCTTATCCCCAGAGGTCTTGAAGATTTCACTTGAGAGTAAACTCCCATCTTTTCCAATCTTGAACAATACAACAACTTTTTTAGTCTCACTTCCTTTGGGAGGTTCCCAATTCCTCTTTATTCTGCGTTGTAATCTTCGCATATATGGTCTAAAATCCACATTATCTGCTTTATTGATACTTTGTGATTTTTGTTGATTGTTATTATTTATTTCTATTGCTCTTGCATTTGCATTAAATAACAATGAGCTTGTATTTAATGGATTGAATGAAGTTGCAACTTTCGGGGTTAGTGCGTTGATAAAATTTTGGTTATACTGAAAATCTGTACAGCTTGATACAATACCTGTTTTATTGTCTTTGTTTTGAATTATTGAAACTATATATGTTTTTTTTTGTTGATTATAATATTTAACGCTGTAATACAAACTGTTATTGTGCCAATTTACACTATCTCTATCAATGTAAATTTCTTTATCGCCGTTAAATGCAGCTTCCCAGTTTATTGCATAACAGACATTTGAACCTGCAAGGATAAGCAATAAAAGTATAAATAATTTAGAATAACGCATCTTCTGCCTCTTTGTTCAGTTCTTCCTGCATTTGTTTTTCTTTTAAAGCCCGCTGTTTTGCTTGTAATTCTTTGGCTTTTGCTTCCTTTTCTCTTGATATTTCTAATAATGACTTATGCGGTTTGCCATTTGGGTCATATACACAAATAACATTCTTATTATATGAAAATTTATCTGCTACATATTGTTTAGTCGTTTCATCTCCCCAGATAGTATCTTTTTTTCTCATATAAGCTCTTTCGTCATCAAATTCTTCATTTTCCCATAAATATATACCATACATTTCTTTTTTAGGAGCAATCCGTTTTAATATTTCATAATTTGTCGGGATTTTTGTATAAGAAAATTTTGTGGTGTCAATATCAATGCCGCTATATATTTCAATGCCAAGAATATCTCCAAATAACGACCTTAATTCATAGTCATTTGGTAATTTGTATCCTTTACTTTCGCAAGCGTCTTTTGCACCAAGCCAATAATTGTATCCGTAACTAGTTTGAGTTTGTACTTTTATTGGTTCAAATTCAAATATTTGAGTAGTAAAGCAAACTCCGTCAGATGTTTCGTAAACACAATTTGGTTTCGGTGCTACTGGTTTTTGCACTTCTTGCGGTTCTTCTGTATATGCGGTTGTTTCTTCATCTGTATTTGTATCTTCCACAACCTCATTGTTCACATTATTGTTTGATGTATTTGCAGACGGACTATTTTGTGTTGCAAGAATACATGTCCCAAAGACAAGAGCGATAGCCGCAATAGAAATTACAAGCCATTTGATGTTAATAATCTCCTGCATATCGTTTTCGCCAATCTTTGCTCCGCATTCACTGCAAAATTTTTGGTTTTCGTTTAATTCTTTTCCACACTTCGGACAGTTCATGTGTTATTCCTATTGAGTAATGTTAAGTAGCAGAAATATTATTCCTATTGCAATTGCAATAATGCTACATTTTAGCAATACTTCTAACTCTAAACTCTCATGTTTAAATATATTGTTTAATTTAGACATACCGCAATTCGTACAATATTCTTGATTATTACTTATTTCATTTCCACAATTTTTACAAATCATATTCTACCTCACAAAAACTGTAACACCTAAAAAAGATAGAATAACAAAAATTATTATTCCAACAGCAAAACCGAACCAAGTCAATAACCTTTGTGATGGTTCTGGTTCTGCTAAATTTTGCATTTCTACAATTCTTTGTTCTATTCTATTGAACTTGAATACACTCCATAGTGCAAAAACAAATAATAAACCTATAACAATTACGATTGATTGTTCTACAAAAGTGATTGAAGCATACAGTTGCTCAAAAACATTATCTGTATTACTAATCCTAGTTTGTAATACATCTACAACATGAAATACAGGAGCTACAGATGTAAAAAATACAATTGTAAAAAATGCTATAATTTCTGTTACAAAAGAAAACATTAAATTTTTTTTCGTTTGTATTTGTTGTAATGCTTTAGTTTTAATATTATCATTTACAATCTCTTTTAATTTTGCCCCACAAGATTGACAAAAATTATCTTTTCCGCTGTTTTCTAACCCACATTTCGGGCACTTAATTGTTTCATCAGACATAATGCGCGCCTATTATTTTGAACTTCCATGTTTATATTAACACGAATAAAATATTTTTCTACATGTATTACGATTTATTAGGCTATTATTTATCGTCAATTTACGGTGTATAAATCTCTTACTTTTATCAAAAATTAAAAGAAAGAGGTGTTAATGTTACAGAATAATCTAGGTGAAAAAATTCGTCTTTTAAGAAAATCTCAAGGGCTTACACAAGAACAACTTGCCGAAAAAATAGGGATTGATAATAAACATCTTTCCAGAATTGAAAAAGGCAAACATATGCCGACTTATCATATACTTAAAAAGCTTGCTTTAGTTCTTAATTTTGATGTATACGAGATTGATGATTTATCTGCAACAGATATTAAACAACCTGATAAAAATTATACAAAAGCTTTGCATATATTGAACTCTGCAAAAAATGCTGCAAAAAGAAAATATTATCTTGAAGCTTTACAGATAGCACAAAAAGGATTAAAACTTGGGGCGACAGAACAAAATTAATTTTATCATTTGTTGTTCTGTACATTAAATATAGCTGTTATTTTAAAAATATTTCCATGCCAGTTCGCTCATTTTTCTTTCTACAGCAATTTTGAATTTTGCTACTACGTTTTTGCTATGTCCGTTAGTTCATTTTTAATGTTGCTTGCGGTTATCGTTGCAGGTATACATAAATTATCAGCAGTCGTCTAAAACTCCTGTTAAATCAGCGATAAATCGCCAATGAGCAAATATTTAAAAAAGGTTAACTTCCTCGTGTATGGATTGTCAACCTTTTGCATTTTGGGGTTAATCTTTATTTTTATTAAACTTTTCTGCTTGTTCTGTTTTATCAATTGTAGCAAGATATTTATTAAAAGCATTTTTAGTATTTTTTCTTAATAATTTGCTGTCCGAAATGCCTAAATAGTCTAAATACAGTTTTAAGCAAAATGTTTTCTTTAGCAATTGCTATTTTCAGACCAGAGGCAAAGTTCTTATCTGCAACCTCTTCTATTCCTAAATTTAATGGAAGTAACTGTTTACGTATATTCCTTAATTTTATTATTTTCCTGTCTACTTTTACATCAACAAGTCTTGTCATTGCTTCTATACCTTTCTGTTTTACTTTCTACGGCTCATCTTCTTGTATTTCTACATTATTTGATAACATAAATATAAACCCATTTCGTTGTAAGGAATACAGCTTATAATCCCATTGTTTGAAATCTTTTTCTGCCTCTATAGTTTTTTCAAAATCGTAAATTTCGTCTTCATTAATATAGACCCCATAAAAATCACCTTCTAGGTGTATTAAATCTATGAAATTTAGAGCAAATAAACTATTTATTGCTTCAATCACATCAGCTTTTGTAAAGCCGATGTAATCTGCAATATATACGATGTTAATACAGAAATAACCTTTATAAATCCACTCATGCCTGTTAGCATGTTGATATTCTGTTAGCAATCGTTCTAATACTAGGGCTGATAGACAACCGAGAGCTTTTAAAAAGCTATAACCCACCATTAAATAACCCTTTTTACGTATACGCTTAAACAAATTGGTTAACATCTGAATTCCTCCTTTAATATACGAAGAATAGTATCTTTCACAGAAGATGGAGAAATGCTTCTAAATTCTCGAGCCTTCTGCCGATTTTTTATAAGTTTCATGACATATTTCACACTATCAGTTTCAGCTATATGACATTCACGTATAAGATGTGCTTGTACCATTTTTAAATTATTCTGACACTTATCAAGAAGTGCATCAATTCCTAATTCCTTTATGTAACTTAATGGTTTCATTTTATAATCTCCTCGAAATTACCTAACAAACTTTCAACTTTATCCGCAACCAAATCATAAGGATAATTAAATACATGCAATAAAGTAACCGTTTCACGCTGTGGAATGTGCAATGCTTTTCTTAATGCCTTTGCCCACTGTAAACGCCGTTCAAAACGTATAACATCTTTGTAATCTTTTTTAAAATTATCAGAGAAGCTATAATAATACCCTTTGTCATTATTACGTTTTAGCCACATTTCATATAATTTGTCATATATGCAGATAGAATCTTTAACTGTTTTAAAAGTTGATTTAATTACCAAACTATTTTCATAACCGACATCGTTATAATATGTCAGGATTTCATTTTTATAAGTACTGATACAGCACATTTCTCGAAAGCTTGATATAACATGTTTTAATGTATCTGTTTTAAAATGTATATCCCTTTTTATATCTACACGTGTTAATCTCGCATTACAGAGACAATCTGTAGTTAGGCATACACCTGTATGACTTTTAATAATCGGCACAAGTCGTTCAATATCTGTTACTGATAAGATACTACCAGCTTTATCAGGGGTTTTAAGAACTTTTGCACTTACACGCAAACACAATTCATCACTCTTACGATCTATCCACGCATGTATAGAATCAAATTTTGAAGTTGGGATTAATGATTTTGCACAATAAGTGTCTTTTTCTGCTCTTACCATAAATGTGTCGATATCGTTCGTAATCATTGTTTAAGTCTCCTTTCCTTTTTAGCTATTACTATTTGCAAACCATTCTATGAGTACAATGAAGAAACTTTTCAGATTGTTTTCAATCTCTTCCGCTGTTTCATCTGAAATTGTTCTTTCTGCAAAATCTAGAAATGTTTTTTTATTTACATCTTTTTTCATCTTATTTTCTCCTGTATTGTTCCGTAATTTGTTTTACTTAGCCGTATACGTTTTATGTCTTAGGTCGTAAAATGCAGAATTGATAAACATTTCCGGGAAAAATTAAAAAAATAACAATATTTTTTAGCCAATATGGTTGCAAAATAATAGATTTATGTTTATAATCAAATTATGAGCGATAAAAACACCCCCCCAAAAAATAATCCTCTTTGCCCACAATGTGATGGAAGAGCAATTAAATATGGTTCTCGTAATAATAAACAACGTTATAGATGTAAAAGTTGCAAGCACACTTTCTATGAGCCTGATACAATGGATTATAAATATACACGAAATACCAAACGTATACTTTCGCTTTTGTTTAATATACTTGAAAATGATTTTTTTAATGCAAATGACTTAGAAACAGCATTACATCCAACAGAAAAATATTATAAGCTAGCAAGAAAAGTACAATTTAATACTAAATGCATAGAAGAACAGTCGAACAAAAAAGATATAAGAATTAGTTGTTATAACGCAAAACTGTTAATATGTCAGGATGATAAAAATATAACTTTTATACAAATACCTGCTTATAATCGTCAAAATTCTCCTGAAAATGAACGAAAAATTACTATATATGATCAGAAAATGAATGCAGAATATAATAAAAAATGGAATAATCCATTGGTAAAAACTAAAAATAAAAAATAAAATGTAGCAACAATTAAAGTTGCTGTTTGTATTAAAACGTCGCTTTGAATTAAGCATAGCGATGTGTTTAAAAATATTTAAACAAAAAAAAATTTCCAAAAATACATTAAGTTTTATCGCATGTATAACAATTATACTTTTGTTTAAATAATAACCAACTTTAGTATTTTATTCTACTATCAACCTCACTGGGGTAAATTTTAAAAGGATAACAAATTGTTATCTTTTTTTGTACGTAAAAAATGTTGTTTACATAGATAATAAATATTTTGGCACGAGTTTATCTGTTATGATATATGTGCTGAAATTTAATATAGTCATTAACATTAACATCTTGGGAGAATTTATTGTAGGTCACATTCATCGATCCATAGATTATAGAATAATTATCTATTTCTGATAAATTTAACCCAATCTTTCTTGACAGTTCACTATAATAGTATCTATAACATTATTTTGACCGTAATATTTTTAAGGAGGATTTATCCAAATTACTGAATAAATAAAAATTGCATCTATTTAATTGTTATCACAGAAACAGTTTTTCATATTTTATCTTGCTTCTCATTATTTAGTTTCTTTTTTGCCTGCTTTAGTAATTTTCTTTGTAATTTTTCTATTTGCCAAGGATCATTATTAGGATTTACCCAACTTTGACTAGTAAAATAAAAATTTGGGCAACTATCACCTTCATATTGCCATGAACTTACTATATTATGTTCATTTACCTCCAAAATTCTGGTACAGTAACTTTGTGTTATGCTTCCCGTATAAGAGGAAGTATACACATATTGAGGGTTTTGATTCTGATACCAGTATAACAACTTATGACCTGCAATGTTTTTCTCGTCATTAGGATACCCCCAATGCTTTATTACCACATCAATACTTTCGCCTTTCCAACTATTCATTACTCGGCTCATGGCAGTATCAGCATAAACAGAACTTTGAAATATAAAAGACATAAGCAGGATTGTAAGTACCTTTTTCATATCAACTCCTTTTTCTTTATATTACCATAAAAATATTTCAAAAATATTTTCCTGTACTTGTACTTGCAAGCAATTTACACAATATTCTCAAGCAACCAAATTCTGAACTCGTAAATTCTGTTATAAATAAGACAGGATGACTTTCGTTATCCTGTCTTATTTAGTTTGTGATAGCGATGAGAACGCCTTCCGCGTTCGAGCGCGAACGAGCGGAGGCTGAAGTACTTTACCAAGTGATGAAATCTCGAATGCAAAACGCGAAATTGCCGTTCAACGCGAAGCACGGTGACTTGGTGAAACAAAACTATAGGTCAAGACAAAAAATTAAAATCGAAGGTGAGCGAAGTTATTAATCGCATTCAAGGTAAATAAACGTAAAATTATTTCAAAATCAAACTTAAGATGATAAAAAATAAGTTTATAAAAAATAAAACAATTATAGGTATGGAAAATACAGCGTATAGAATTGTTGCTATAATTCTTTTGCCTTTAATTTTCCTGTCATATTTTGTTAAATAGCCAGGATAGTTATTATTCTCTGAATATAAAACTAAATCTTCTGTATAATGGCTGCTGAATCTTTGTTGTAAAATATTATGTAATATTACGTTTATATCTATATATTTTCTTTCTATTTGTATGAGTTCATTATACATTTTTACTTTTTCTTTTTCACCATTTTTAAAAGTAATGTTATAAACGCCGTAATACATATATGACATTTTTTCTATATCTTCAAATTTATAACTTTTTGATAAGTTATTTCCCTTCAATAAAGTTAAAGAGTTATCATTTATTGTAATAACACACTTGTTGTTTAATAAAACAAAAATACCTCTAGATATAGCTATAATAACTATAAGGAATAGAAATATTGTATCTTTTAATTCAAATGCTATTTCAAATTTATCAAAAATTACAAGAAAAATACTCCCTAAGATGAGTATAGGAGCTAGTTTTTCTATAAATATAACAAATGAACTTTCTTGCAAAATAAACATTTTATTCATTTATAATAAATCCTTTTATTATTTTTATTATTAATATAATTGTACAAAATCATGTATTTCAAGTCAAACCACATTTTCTGCCAAACAAGTTCGAAACTTGTCAACTCTGTGGTAAATTTTAAAAGCCGTTTCATACGGCTTTTTATTTTTGCTAATCTCTCCTTTTAAAAATATTTTACAAACTTACTTTTATATCAGGTTACTATTGAAATAAATGAACAATGAACATATCTTGTTGCTAAAACTTTTATTTTGCTATTATAGCTATAAATAACATTTAGTAAGATGTTATATGTTACTATGATTCAAATTATACAAATCAATTCCTCCAACAGCTTTGTATAATCCTATTGTAGAAATTATTGAATTTATTTTATTTGAAACATCATCTTTCTTGACCATCAAATATAGTTCTTTTGCATATAACACATCCAAATCGCTTGCAGAACCAATTAAAGCCTTATCTTCAGCCAGGCAATATGTTTTATTCTGCATCTTCAAACGTTCAGAACTTTCTTTATGATTTGCCAAAGCCTCTTTATATTCTACGATTCCGGAATTTACATCTTTTATTCCGGTCAAAATAGTTTTTTGATAATTATTTAAAGCTTCTTCATATTCAAACTTTTTCAATTTTAACAATGCAATTTTTCTGCCCCCTGAAAATAAATCAAGTGAAGGTAATATCCCCGCACTAAACATTTGAGAAGCAGAATTAAATAGGGTATCCAAATGATAAGCATTTAACCCTATTTGTCCAAATATCGTAAATTTTGGTAAAAATTCACGTCTTGCTATTCTGACATCAAAACCTATTCTTTTTATATTGGCCTCTTCCTGTTTGAAATCCGGACGATTTGTAATGATTTCAGTACTAAATTCCTGTGGAATATCTTCCAATACAGTAATATTATCATAATTATTCCGTACAACTTTATCTGTAGAATCAGATAAATAAACACGTAAGGTATCTATTAATATATCCCGCGTTTTAATATGTCTATTACGCTCTTCTCTTAATGTTGTTAAAATTCTTTGCTCCGCAAGTAACTCATTTATAGAACAAAGTCCAATATTATATTTATCTTTAATTTTTGATACAATTGCTTCTTGATTTTTTATAAGCTCATTTTGAATCTTTAAAAATTCATCTGCTTTTATAAGATTAAAATAATCAACAGCAAAATCTGAAGTTAATGCAATATATGTTGCACGCTCGGCTTGTTTTACAATTTCAAGTTGCTGCTTCATACTTTTTGTTCGAAGCCTGTTTGTCCCCCAAATATCAACTTCATAACTTGCAGTTATTGGTAAATAATAATTATATTGTGCAAAACTTGGTATCTGCATATCGCCAAACTGCTGCATTGATGATCTCAAATCACGATATAACTGACCGGACAAACCTAATTGAGGGAGTTCATTAGAAAATTGCATTTTTACAGCCTGTTCGTTTTCTTTAACTTTTAATGCTGCATTTTTAAGATCATAATTATTCTCATATAGTTTTAAAAGATTATTTGATAAGTATTCATCATTATACTTTTCCCACCATGCCAGATTCATGTACTCAATATGATTGGCCCTTTGCGGCACAGACGTTTTCGCAAATGCAGGAACTTGTATATAGAGAATGGTTAAAAATAAAATTATAAAAAATTTTTTCATTACTTGTATCCTCAAAATTTTTCTTGTGCTATAATTACAGCACAAGAATATTATAATGTAAACATGGAAATAAACAAATGTATAGAGAATACCTAAAAGGAAGAATAGGATCATTAATTTATATAACCGGTACATTGGTAAGAGGGCTATCATCTCAAACTTTTACCGAAAAAAATTTTGAATTAACACCAGATCAGTATGTAATTTTAAATTTACTCCTAGAAAATGAAGAAATTATGTGCCAAAGACAACTCGCAGAAATCACATTTAAAGATAGAGCTAACATTTCAAGGATTATTGATATATTACACCAAAAAGGGTTTATTGAAAAAATTCCCGATTCAAATGGCAGAAAAATCTACAAACTAATTGTTACTCAAAAAGGAAAGGATGCACGCGATAAAATACTTAGCACAGATATAGAATTAAGAAATATAATAACCAATAATATATCAGAAGAAGAACTAGCTGTTACATTTAATACTCTTGAAAAAATGAATTTAAATATAAGAGATAAAGTTAAATTACAAATATAAAAGGAGAAAAAATTGGAAGAACAAAAAGCCGATAAAATAGTACAGAATGAAAAGCGCCCAATATATATAAAAAAACGTGTTATCATCCCTAGTATTGTTGCAATAATAACTGTCATTCTAGGAGCAATCGTTTCAATAAATTCATTGTATTTTAAATCTACTGATGATGCTTATGTTGAGGGACATATAATTACAATTGCACCAAGAGTTTCAGGTCCAGTAATAAAATTAAATATAGATGATAACCAAGAAGTAAAAAAAGGCGACTTATTATTGGAAATTGATCCAAAAGATTATGAAGTTAAACTTGAACAAACAGAAGCAAAATTAGAAGAAGCCAGAGCATCTTTAGGAAGTGCAGATAATGAGGTAGTTAAATCATATTCTGCTCTTGATTTTGCCGAAGGAGACTATGAAAGATACTCAGCTATGTATAAAAAAGGGATATCATCAAAACAAGATTATGATTCCAGTAGAAACAGCCTAACAGCAGCTAAATCAAATAACAACTCTTCAAAATCAAAAAGAGAAGAGATAGCAGCCTCAATAAAAAGACTTGAAGCAGAGGTTAAACAAGATAAATTAAATCTATCCTATACTAAAATTTACGCCCCACAAGATGGTTTAATTACTCATAGAACAGTTGAACAAGGTAATTATGTCCAAGTAGCTCAACCTCTATTCGCCATTGTTCCGCGTAATGTATGGATTGTAGCTAACTTTAAAGAAACACAAGTTGCAAATATGAAAAAAGGACAAAAAGTTAAAATTAAAATTGATACATACGGACATAAAACTTTTAATGGTGTGGTAGACAGTATTCAAATGGCATCAGGAGCTAAAGCAAGTCTTTTCCCTCCTGAAAATGCTGTCGGAAGTTACGTCAAAATTGTGCAAAGAATACCTGTAAAAATAAAATTTACAGACGACATATCTAAATACAATATAATTCCGGGAATGTCTGTTGTTCCTACGGTAAAGGTGAAATAGATGGATGAAATAACAACCCAAAAAGAAAAAAAAGTACCGCTATGGCTTATTGCTGTATCTATACTTTTACCAACATCATTTTCTGCGCTTGCAACATCCGCAACAAATGTTGCAATACCACATATTTCAGGATATTTTGCAGCTACCGATGATGAAGTAAAATGGGTTGTAACTTCATATATGATTGCAAATGCGTGTCTTATAATGCTTTCTGGTTGGCTTGAAAGTCTTTTAGGAAGAAAAACTTTTTTAAAAGTTTCTATTTCAATCTTTACACTAGGAGCATTTATTTGTGTTGCTGCACCATCTTTAAATGTTATGGTACTCGGTAGATTTATTCAAGGTATTGGAGGGGGACCGATGACCCCAATGGCACAAACAATATTATTATCCGCATTTCCAGCAGATAAAAAAGGCGTCGCTATGTCTCTCTTTGGTTTAGCCGTTATGGTTTTTGCCATATTAGGACCTTCGTTTGGAGGATTTTTAGTTGATAACCTTAGCTGGCAATATATCTATTCGGTTAATATTCCGATAGGTATAGTTTCGTTACTGCTTATAAACAAATACATCGCAGATACCCCTCATGAAAGTAAACAGCAACACATAGATTTCATTGGAATGACAGCCCTTATATTATGGCTTATGTCTATGCAAATAGTATTAGATAAAGGACAACAATACAATTGGTTTGATTGTGAATGGATTTTTTGGCTAAGCATATTTTCTCTTATTGCATTGACATTTTTAATTGTTTGGGAAGGTGAAAACAAAGATTCATTTATAAAATTAAGACTATTTAAAGATAGGAACTTTCTTATCGGAACAATAATTTCAACATCTGTAACAATGATTATATTCACCACAATGTTTTTGGCTCCACAGTTTTTACAAAATGTATTAGGTTACACTGCATTATTGAGCGGTTACACTCTGGCACCGAGAGTAATTTCCTGTGTAATAATGCTTCTAATAATAACACCGTTGATGAAACTCTATGATAACCGCATTTTAATTGCAATAGGTTTCTTCTTTTTAGGAATTGCCACATTTATGTTTACTAACGTAAACTTATCAGTATCATTCCTATATGTTTCAATACCAAATATACTTTTAGGAATAGGAGTAATTCTTACATTTATCCCAGTATCTGCACTTGCACTGGGCACTTTACCACAAGAAGATCTTGCTAATGGGGCAAGCTTACATAATTTTTGTAAAACTATAGGTTCCGCTGTTGTCGTTTCTATATCTTCCACTATTGTAGCAAGACATTCGCAAATTCATCAAAGCTACCTTGTAGATAATCTTTCAAATTTTAATATAATCTTTCAGCAAAAAATGAACTCTTTTGTTCATACATTTATCAGCGGAGCATCAAGCACATTTGCTCAAACTAAAGCTGATGCCTATGTATACAAACAAATGCTTGTTCAAGCAAGATTAATGTCCTATGTTGATGTATTTGCAATTTTTGCACTACTTGCATTTATACTAATACCTATATCTTTCCTAATGAGCACGAATATAAAAAAACAAAAATAACTGAAATATACTAACAAATTAAATTTTGTTTTTATTTAATATATTTATGAATATCGAATATACTAATCAACACACTTCATTTGGAACATTACTTCCAACTAAACCACTTATAAAATCTGCTCTGGGTAATCAAAACTTTCAGGAAGCTAAAGAACTGAATTTAAGTTTGGGTATAAAATATTCCGGTCATATAGGATTCCATAAGAGAGCTGTTAACATAGCCAATAAAGTTTGTGCAAAAAATGAAAAATTTAATGAAATAATACAAACTTTAAAAAATCTTCCATCGGAAAAACAAGAACAAAAAATAGAACAACTCATTTCAACTCTTGGAGATAAACTTGATGTTTCCATATAAATAGCCATTCAACTATACCGCAATATAGAATATATATTTCTTATAAACGGATATTTAATATAAATTGTAAACAATTGAAAAATTAAGGAGAAAGTTATGTTCTATAATGTATTAAAGGCAAAAGAAACAGTGAATTTAGACAATAAAAAATTAGACAAAAAAATTCTGATGGAAAACAACGAAAGCAGTTTCAGTACAATTGCAATCAAAAAAGATGAAATCATAGATACACATACATCTATTTCTGATGCGGCAGTTTATGTTATTGACGGAGAAATTGAACTACATTTTGATGCTGAAAAATTTAAAGTTGATAAAGGAGAAATTCTTATGTTTAAAAAAGACACTCAACACAAAGTTGTTGCCCTCAAAGATAGTAAATTCTTTTTGATAAAAATATAAAATTTAAATTAAAGACCTCTACAGAGGTCTTTTTTATTTATTAGTAATAACTCAGTGCTACTTTTAAACAACCTTGAGGCTTTTGCTCAAAAAATGCATAGGCATCAATAATTTCCTCAAAATTAAAATTATGAGTTATTAAAAAATCAGTATTAAATACCCCTTTAGAAATCAACTCGATAAGTTTTTCGCAATGTACGGCATCTACACCTCCGGTTTTAAATGTAAGATTTTTTCCATACATTTGTGGTAAAGGAAGAACCTGATTATCCTCATACATTGCAACAACGCCCACAATTGCATTTGGACGGGCAATTTTCCAAGCCAATTCAAAAGTACTATCGCCGCCAGCCGCTTCAATGACTCCATCAGCCCCCCTATTAGAAGAAAGATGTTTTATTTCATATTCTATATCATCAATTAAAGGATTAAAACCATAATCAGCTAATCCATATTGTACGGCAAAATCCAACCTGTTTGAATCAACATCAATCGCTACAATTTTTGCCGCCCCCATATATTTTGCACACATCATTGCACATAAACCAACAGGCCCGCAACCAATAACAGCAATTATATCCCCTTCTTTTATTTCACACATTTCAGCCCCAAAATATCCGCTGGATAAAATATCACCTACAAATAAAGCTTCTTTATCTGATACATTATCCGGAAGTTTTACCAAACTTGTCTCAGCATAAGGGACTCTTATATATTCAGCCTGGCAGCCATCAATCTTACAACCTAGCAGCCAACCACCTTTTTCGCAGTTATTAACATATCCATGGCGACAAAACCAACATTCACCACAGTAAGTTTCACAATTTGCACTAACTCTATCCCCTACCGAAAACTTTTTCACACCTGTACCTACTTCGATAACTTCACCAACAAATTCATGACCTAAAACAATTCCCTCAACAGCCTGAGGAACAAAACCATTTATTATGTGCAAATCACTTGTGCAAATAGTTGACAATGTTACCTTTACAATAACATCCATAGGGGATTGAATTTTAGGAACAGGTTTATCAATTAATTCTATTTTTTTATTATTACTCCAAACAAGCGCCTTCATAACTTCTCCAATTAAAAAGACAAGATAGAAAACTACCTTGTCTTTTTAAATTAAATTATAACTTTATTTTATTCTAAATGTAACATTCGCAACAGATGTAATCTTTTTTTCAATTGTTGTTGTATCATTAATGCCCATATCAGATACATTAGTTGAATCTACAGGAGTAATCTGGAAAACTCCCATTCTAACTGATTGAATTTTTCCTACTCTGTTATGCGTAGCCTTTAACATTGCAGAAGCACGCTGTTTGGCATCTTTCGTTGCTTCTTCAAGCAATTTAACTTTTACGTCAGATAATTTTGAATAAAAATATGAAGGTTCATAAACATTAATATCAACACCTTTGGCTGTCAAATTTGTAATATCTGTTGAAACCTTTTTTATTTTTTGTACATCAGTAGACCTTACAGTAAAACGTTGGGATGCATCAAATGCAACAATTTGATTTGTTGACATACCATTAGGAGATATTCTATAAATATCATATCCACGTAAAGCTTTCACATCAATTTCGTCCTTTGAAAATCCTTGTTCTTCCAGATATTTAATAACAAGAGGACGCTGCTTATTAATTTGCGCATAAGATTCAGGCTTCGTAGATTTTCTTGCCCTAATCTCAAACTCAAAAGTTCCACTATCCGATACAACATTTTGAGAATAAGAACCTGTAACAGAAATTACGTCTTTTGATACAGCACCGGTTAATATACTTGCAGCAATAATACCTCCAAGTGCTATAACTACAGCAAGCAATAAAACCTGAAATTTTTCTAATTTTTCTAACATATTCACCCCTAAGCACTTAACTGTTAAACAAAACTTATACTATCTTGTAAAAAAAAAAAAGCAATACCCTCTTTTTTTCACTAAGAAACAAAACATTACAATTCAATGTACAAAAATATATTTTGTTATAAAATATTTGTGTGTATTTAATAAAAGGAGATAGCTATGAAAAAGATTTTATTTTCATTATTTATTGCCGTAGCAATAACTCTTCCATCTTCAGCTGCTACATTTAATGCAGCAAACAGAGTTCCTACAGTTGGACAAGATTTATTAACTAAAAACGGTATCCCTGCAACTAATATTAAATTTACAGTTGTTTCAGGAGCTGTAGATAATTCTGATTATGCGACAAATAAAGTCGTCAATATTTCAAGCAATGAATTATCTTATGCTGGGAATGATAATGAAGTAGCAGCTGTAGTTGCAAATGAATTAGGACATATCATAAGCGGCCATGCTTCTAAAGGAAAATTAGTTTCCCTTATAACAGGAGATACAGGTATTAGCTCAGACTCAACTACAGGTACACTTGTCTCTAACTATAAATTCACAAAAGAAGAAAAAGAAGCTGATGTAATTGCAGTTAACCTTATGGCAAATGCCGGTTACAATCCTCTTGCAATGATTGTTGTAGCAACAAAACAGACAGGAACTTATTGGGAAGCTATACAAGGGAAACCAGCTAACGCAGAAAGAGCCATGAATATATATGACTATACAGGATATGCATATCCTGCCAAACTTAGTGCCGGATACGGATGTAATGAATATAAAAACTTTTTAACATACGCAAATACAATTGTTGCTGAAAGAAAACAAAATAAAAAACTTCAAGCAAAATATGAAAAAGAAATGAAAAAATACAGAAAAAATAGTGTATCTCAAATCTCAAAATTCAAAACCAGAGGTGGTTTGAGCGGATGGGATGCAGCATTTGAATTATTAAACAGCTCAAATTAAAAATTCTATAATATATTTATATTCAAAAAAGACATAATTTAAATAAAATTATGTCTTTTTTTGTTACAATGTTGAATTTATAATTGAATTTATTAACAATAAGAAATATGAAAAAAAATAACAAAATAATAAAATTTAAGCCAAAAAACAAATATTCCCTACAAAAAGGATATGCCCTTTATAATGAAGGTATGTGTCTATATAAAATCAACAAAAGTGAATTGGCACTAAAAAAATTTATTCAGGCAAAAAATTCAGGATATGAATCTGCCGAAATGTATTCATGTGTAGCTTCAATTTTAAAAAATGATATGGAAGAAAAACCGGCAACAGTGTTAAAATATCTTGACAAAGCTATAAAACTGGATAAGGAATGTGGCTATGCATATTATCTCAAAGCTTTTATTCTTCAGTGCGAAAAAAAATTTGATAAAGCCATAGAAAATTATCTAAAAGCAATCGATAACCAATACTCTAATCCTGATATATATTATAATCTTGCCCAAATTTATGAATACAAAAACGAACCCTTAAAAGGACTTGCTTACGCTTCAACCGGTATTTCTCAATATCCAAATGATATGGATTGCTATGAAATTAAAGGTTCTATATACTATTTTCAAAACCAGTACAATGAAGCTCTCAGATATTTTTTAAAAGCTGAAGAGCTCGGGATGAACCAAAATACAGACTTATATTTTAAAATTTCTTATTGTTACAGCCAAATATCTGATAATAAAAAGGCTTTAGAATATGTTAATAAGGAAATATTTTTAAATAAAAAAGACCCTTTTGCTTTCTATAGAAAAGGATTTATTTATTATGTAGAAGAAGATTACAACAATGCATTTGAAGCATTCTCAGAGGCTGAAAAGCTTGATGCTGAAAATGACTTGTTTTACGATATGTATTCAAGAATGTCCTGGATATGGCAAAATATAAAAAACAATCTAAAAAAAGCTAACGAATATGCTGACAAAGCAATAAAAATTTATCCAAAGGACAGCTTTGCGCAATACAGAAAAGCCTGCATATTATCTTACGGATATCAAAATTATTCTGAATCAATTAAATATTTTAAAAAAGCTTACAAACTGGATAACCAATATCCTGAACTATTTTTTGACCTTTCAAACGCGTATATTCAATTAAAAAAAATTAAATTAGCTCAAAAATATATAGAAGAAGGTCTTGAAAAATTTCCGGATAATCTTGATTTGCTTAAACAAAAAGCAATGATTTTATATAAAAAGAAACAACAATATGAATTAAAACAAATATTGGAATACTTATTAAAAAAAGAACCTCAAGAATCTTGGAATATTCAAGCCTATGGATTGGCAATGTATAGTGAAAAAAAATATACAGAAGCAATCAAATATTTGGAAAAACTAACTACTGAAGAACTAAAATTTTATAACCCTGTTGGCTTTGCTATTTTAAGTTTTGCATACCTAAAAACAGGTGAAAAAGAAAAAAGCTTAAACAGTTTTTTAGAATATTCAAAATATGAAAATCTTAATGACCTTGAATATAAAGATAAAATTGAAATTCGCTCACATACAAAAAAACTGGAAAAAATCTTCCCAAACAATAAAAAAGTAAAGCAAATAAAAGACTCTTTTGCTTCCATTTTATAAAATTATTTAAACAATTCTGACATACAAAATAAAAAACTATATTCTAGTTATATGGCGGCGGTAAGGGGAATTGAACCCCTGTTTGGAGAATGAGAATCTCCCGTCCTAACCACTAGACGATACCGCTATTTACTTAATAATTATAGTTAAATAGTATTTATTTTGCAAGAATTAATCTTATTTTTCATATATAATTAAGTAGACTGGATTTATAACGAATTAAAGGGTTAGAATAGCAATGACAAAATATGATGAACTTAATACAACGGAATTGGAAAAATTAATCAACGAAATTTTGCAAAAACACACAGATAAAGACAGCCTATACAAATTATCAGAAATCTATGATAAACGAAGAAATTGCAAAAATAATTTAATACTGGAAGAAAAAATCAAAGAAGTGCTAACCCCTTATAAAAATGGCTCAATAGGCCTTGCCCAAATTAATCCTGTTGCAGGAGACTTAGAACATAATGCTAAAAAAATCGTACAATATATCAATTACGCACAAAAGATAGGGCTTGACCTTGTTGTATTTCCGGAACTCGCTTTGATGGGATATCCTATTGAAGATACTATTGATCGCCACCCTATCATTGTAGAAGAAAACGTAAAATGGCTAAAAGAAATTGCAAAAATAACAACGAAAGTAACTGCAATTGTAGGTTTTGTAGAACCAAGAAAATATAATCACTTAACAGGTAAAAAATATTATAATTCTGTTGCAGTATTACAAAATGGAAATATCCAAGGAATTATCAGAAAATCCTTACTCCCAACATACTCAGAATTTAATGATTACAGATACATTGAGCCTTCTCCGATTGTAGGAAATCAACCAGGCATGACATTAGGACAATTTGATAGCGAAAAAATAATAAACTGTGCAAAAACCAATATTATTAATAATAAAAAATATGGGATTTCAATATGCGAAGACTGCTGGAACAATAAAGAATTTTTTAATGATACAACACTATACTCTCTTGATCCTATAGAAGAACTTTCAAAAGAAAATCCTGATGTATTTATCAACTGTTCAGCTTCACCAACAAGAGCAAAAAAAGAACAACTAAAACACAATATGCTTTCTTTTATTGCAAAAAAATACTCAACCCCGATAGTTTATGTAAATCAGGTTGGTGCAATTGATAATAGCTCATTTGATGGTTCAAGCAGAGTTTTTGATAAACATGGTAAACTACTGGCAAGAGCTAAATCTTTTCAGGAACAATTTTTAATCGTCAATCCAGATAAAAATCTTGGAAAAATTTACCCGTTAACTAAAGGATTAGAAAAAACACTCACTGAATCTAAAGTATATACTCTGGAATATGAACCTGATTTAGAAAGAACATACAAAACTATCATTCAGGGGATTAAAGACTATTTTAGAAAAACCGGATTTGAAAGAGCCGTGTTAGGTCTATCCGGAGGTTTGGATTCAACAATATGCGCTGTTCTCCTAGCTGACGCTCTAGGATGTAAAAATGTTTTTGGTATAAGTATGCCTTCCAAAATAACTAGTAAAGAAAGCAAATCAGATGCAGAAACACTTGCTAATAATTTAAAAATTAATTTTACAGAAGCCCCTATTAAAGATATGGTAGAAACTACAAATAACTGCTTGCAGACATTATTTAAAACTATAGAAAATAATTGGGATAACAGATACAAAGAATCTTATACAATGGACAATATTCAAGCCCGCTCAAGAGCAATGTTTTTATGGGGAATCAGTAATGAATTTGCAAAATGCTTACCAATAGCAACTTCAGATAAGTCTGAATTATATATGGGGTATGCCACTATAAATGGTGATATGTCAGGAGGGTTTGCTCCAATTGCTGATGTACCAAAAACGAAACTTTTTGCACTTGCTCGCTGGTTAAATAACAACAGAGAAGAAAAAAATGCCATTCCTGAAAGTATTATTTTAAAAAAACCAGGAGCTGAACTTGCAATCAATCCTAAAACAGGAAAGCCGCTAATAGCTGAAGATGCACTCATGCCTTATGAATTTCTAGATGAAATAATTTGGAGAATTGAAAATAAAAAAGAACATTACCATGATATGCTCCATTCAGAATTTTTATATGAAAAAAATCATCCCGTTTCTCAAGAACAAAAAATTCAATGGCTTGATAAATTTTACAGAAGGATGTCTACAGCTTTATATAAATGGTCAATTCTCCCACCTTCGGTAATAGTAGATTCAAGATCAATCAACAAATATGATTATAAACAACCTATTACATCTTCCCATATAAATTATAAAGGACTTGATGAAAATGAAATTCACAACAAAATTATAAATTTTATAAACTAATATAGATGTAACAAAATATTAAGCAAAAATAAAGAACATAAACTGTCTAGAATATAGATAGCTCAACTCTTTCATATAAATTAACACTTATAAGCATAAAATATCACAAAAAAGAATATAATTTATGATATTATAACAGCTAGAGGGAATCTTATATTTAATGATAAAATTTAATATATTAAAATGGTTATTTAAGCGCGCTCCAATGAATTTTTATTTACATTCTTTGGACGGCACCACAACAATAAAATCTATAAATAATACTTTTCTTGGCTATAAATTTTGTCAAAAATTTACTCCTGAAGAAATTGATGATATTTGGGATAATATAAAGTTACAAAAAAGATTTTCTACTATTCTAATATTTTTATCATTTGTGATTCTTTTGTATGGAATAATATTTCCCAATTATTATTTCATCAGTTCGCAAAAATGGTATTATACAGCATTACCTCTACTCATAACAATATTTGTATTATATCAGCTTATTACATATCTGAATACTAAATATTTTGAAAAAAAATTAAGAGAAAAATTTGGAGAATACACTACTACAGTTTTTATTCCATCCGATGAAATAGATAAAAAATATTACCAATTATTTAAAATAGAATTAGCAAAAGCTTTGACTTTAATTCTAATAATTATAATTTGCTTTAATTTTGGCTCTCCATTTAAACTGGTAACTAATTGTATTTCACACAAAAAATATAATGAAGCAATTAAAATTGCCACTATTGGTTCAAAAATATTTCCTATTGCCCCTGAATGGTATTCATTGAGAGCGTTTTCAAAATTTCAAATAAAAGACTATACCGGAGCAATTAAAGATTATGACAAAGCTTACAGACTTGGCCCTGATGAATACAATGTTATGAATTTTGATAATAAAATTTATATT
>ULUY01093842.1_pt1 | contig 25522 bp, 28 predicted proteins | sample 1959031 | NCBI WGS metagenome assembly ULUY01 (sample SAMEA4835774, study PRJEB28245) | human gut metagenome | biome: gut microbiome; material: fecal sample | place: Denmark | collected 2008
GCGCCAGGTTTTCATTGACCAGCAGATACTGACCGCCGACAATATTCTGAATCGGCACCGCATCCACTTTGCCGTGCATCAATTCCATCAGTGCATCGGGCACTCTGGCCAGAGCTACGACATTGGCATCCTTGATCTGTTCCCGCGCCAGTTTTTCCTGAATGGTGGACTGCTGTACGGCAATTTTCTTGCCTGCAAAATCATCCAGGGATTTGTACTTTCCTTCATCTTCTTTCCGGATCAGAAGCGTCTGCTTTCCTTCCAGATAATTTTCGGAGAAATCCACGGTCTTTTTTCTTTCATCCGTAGGATTGATAGCAGAAATGGCAATGTCAATCTTGTTGGCTGCCATGGAGGACAGCAGAGACTGGAACGTCATATCCTGCACTTCCAGCTTGACCCCCAGCTTATCCGCTACAGCCTGCGCCAGACGGATATCGATGCCGTCCACGCTTTTGGCGCCGTCCACGCTTTTGGCGCCTTCCACGGATGTATCCAGGAATTCATAGGGCGGGAATCCGGAAGAAGTTCCTACAATCAGTTTCCCATCCTTTTTTATTTTCTGCAAAAGGGCTCCCTGCGTCTGCCCTGCCGGCGCACTGCTCTTTGCAGAGTCATCTCCGCAGCCTGCCAGTCCCATCACTCCGGCCAGCGCCAGTCCGCAGGCCAATATTTTCCATCCTTTTTTCATATATGAATTCCTCCTTGTTTCTGTTTGCAGCCCCTTTGCAGCAGCAAAAAGGGCTGTCCGGTCTTTATACATAAATATACAACAGATGGAATATAATTTCAATATGCATATAAGATTTTTCTCTTTTAACCTTCTGCAGAAGCAATCTCTTTCTGCAGATCCTGTGTCAGGTCCAGACTGCCGAAGCTATCCGTTTCGGGGAGAACCGTTTCAAACCGGGACAGGAGGGCCAGCTGTGCTGTTCCTCCGTCAAAGGATACATCCAGCACATGACCGCCGGCTTTCCTGTCTGCCGACAGAAAATGGAAATGCCATCCCGGCATATTCAGCCGATCCATGTAAGGCGGGCAGTACAGTCCCATCAGTGTGCCGAAAATACGGGGCAGAGAAAACGTCACCTGATCGGTTTTCATGACCTCATCCAGCCGGCGGTACGGCTTTTTCTGCCCGATCTCACTCCGCACCGTCACCGAACGGAAAACTGTATCCATGCGGAATGCATAAAAATAATTTCTTCCCTTTTTCCGGATTTCTTCTTCAAGGAGACTCCCCAGTTCCTTTGCGGAACCGACTCCGGACATCGTTTTTTCCGTATCGGGGGAGAAGAAAGTTACATCGCAGAACGGCACCGTCACGGAATCGTCAGGGACAGTCACTTTCCCCTTTCCGTCTGCCCGGTACAGAACCCCGTCGAGGAAAATCATTTCTCCGTCCAGTCCGTGAAAGGTGCCGAGACCGAAATCCCCATGCTTCCGGATTTCCTTTACCGGCAGTACGCCCTCATAATGTCCCAGTGTCAGTGCCTGCAGCAGCGATACCTGATACAAAATATTTTTCTCCATGTTCGCCTCCATAAAAAGACGGCGGTTTTCCCGCCGTCTTTTCTCCTTCTTTATTTTACCGATTTTACCAGATCCATGACTTCTTTGGATTTTTCTTCCAGAAGCTTTCTGTCTCCGCGGGTTTCCATATTGAACCGGATCAGCGGCTCTGTGTTGGACGGGCGAAGATTAAACCGCCAGTCTGCAAAATCCATGCCGATTCCGTCGATCAGATCGACCCGTTCCGCCGTATCTTTGTATTTATTCTTAACCGCTTCCAGGACAGCCTTCACATTTTCTGCCGGCAGATTGATTTCTCCGCTGCAGGGGAACTCCTTTTCCATCTCCGACACAAGCTCACCCAGATGCTTTCCCTTGATGCTCATAAGCTGGGTCACAATCAGCCAGGGAATCATGCCGGAATCGCAGTAGGAAAATTCCCGGAAGAAATGATGGGCTGAATTTTCCGCTCCGTAGATGCCTTTTACTTTTCTCATGGTTTCCTTCATGAAGGCATGACCGCCCTTGGATTCCACTGCTTTTCCGCCCATTTCTTCACAGATTTTCCGGGTTGCCCAGAATACCCGCGGGTCGTGAATGATGGTTTCTCCCTTGTGCAGGCTGAGGAAATATTCCGCCAGAAGCCCTACCATGTAGTAGCCTTCCACGAATTTTCCCTTCTCATCAATGAAGAAGCACCGGTCAAAATCGCCGTCCCAGGCAATCCCCAGATCGGCGCCTTCCCGCAGAACCGCTTCCACCAGCGGTTTCCTGCATTCTTCCAGCATCGGATTCGGTACTCCGTGGGGGAAGCTCCCGTCCGGATCCATGTACAGTTCGATAAACTGAAAGGGCAGATATTTCTTCAGTTTGGAGAATACCACATTGGCACAGCCGTTCCCGGCATCAACGGCAATCTTGAAATTCTTCAGTTTCTTCACATCAATAAAGGACAGGATATGCTGCACATAATCGTCCAGGATATCCTTTTCATACAGACTGCCCCGTTCTCCGATTTCCGAGAATTTGCCGGAGAAGGTCAGCTCTTCAATGTCCTTCAGGCCGGTATCCTCGCTGACGGGGATGCCTTCCTCACGGACAATCTTGATGCCGTTATAATTGGACGGATTATGGCTGGCCGTAATCATAAAGCCGCCGTCCATATGATAGAAGAAAGTGCCGAAATACATCATTTCCGTACCGCACAGGCCGATATTGTACACATCGGCTCCGCCGTCGGTCAGTCCCCGGGAAGCTGCCAGGGCAATGGCCGGAGAGGACGGTCTCACATCATAGCCGACACACACCTTTTTCGGATGGTACAGCTCTGCATAGGCCCGGCCCACACGGTACGCCATTTCCTCATTGACCTCTGTGGGTACGATGCCCCGGATATCATATGCCTTAAAACCTGCATGAGAAAGCTGCAACGGTTCCATTTTATTTTTCTCCTTCCTTTTCTTCCTGATTTCCCAGACGGGCCAGTACGGTGATATATCCGTCAGCGCCGTATTTCAGACACCGCTTCACCCGGGAAATGGTGGCTGTGCTGGCTCCTGTCTTTGCCTCAATATCATCATATTTTTCTCCCGCTTCCAGCATGCGGGCCACTTCCAGACGCTGCGACATATCCCGAAGCTCATTGATCGTGCACAGATCTTCAAAAAATTCGTAGCATTCATCCTTTGTTTTCAGCTGGAGAATTCCGTCAAACAGCTGGTCGGTCAGCGGATTCACCAATCTTTGATTTACACTCATATATGCCTCCTATATCCAAATCATCAGGAAAATTCTCATTTACTTTGGCGCTTTAATATATTATATGCTTTAACATCCTATATTATAACATCCTCCATAAGGCTGTGCAAAAACAAGAATTTTTGCTCTTCCTTCCCGTTTCTTTCGGTCCGCCTGTTGACATTCCCATCAATACAGAGTAGTATGAATAAGATCCTTATTGAGGATCATGAAACTCCATACTTTCATCAGGAGTGGCGGAGGGACTGGCCCAATGAAACCACGGCAACCATTCGTAACGAAAACGGTGCCAATTCCAGCGAGGTAACTCGGAAGATGATGGGCTGTACACTAAACTTTCATCTTTCGATGAAGTTTTTTTTATTGCAAGAGGTGTCCAATGATTGAATTAAAGCACATTACAAAGCTGTACGGCAGCTTCAAGGCGCTGGATGATATCAATCTCACAATCCCCGACGGAGAGATCATGGGTATCATCGGTCAGTCCGGTGCAGGAAAATCGACCCTGATCCGCTGCATCAATATGCTGGAACCGCCGACCTCCGGGGAAGTCATTATCAACGGAAAGGATATGACAAAACATTCCGCCCGGGAACTGCGGGAGGAAAGAAAAAAGATCGGCATGATTTTCCAGCATTTCAACCTGCTTTCCAACCGAACTGTCTATCAGAACGTTGCCTTCCCGCTGGAGCTGGCCAATATACCGAAAGAAGAGCAGAAGAAACGCATTGAGGAAATGCTCGAGCTGGTCGGCCTTTCCGACTACCGGGACAAATACCCCGCTCAGCTTTCCGGCGGACAGAAACAGCGTGTAGGCATCGCCCGCGCCATCGTTTCCCGTCCTTCCGTCCTTCTCTCCGATGAAGCAACCAGTGCACTGGACCCGGAAACGGTCAAGTCTATTCTGAAACTGCTGAAAGATATCAATAAAAAGCTCGGCATTACGATCATCATGATTACCCACCAGATGGAAGTCATCAAAGAAATCGCCGAGCATGTGGCTGTCATTGAAGCAGGACGGATCATTGAGGAAGGCCGTGTCATTGATCTCTTCACCAATCCAAAGACAGATACCCTGAAAAAATTCATCGGCTCTGTCATGTCCTCGGAAATTCCGGAACAGCTGGGCCATATGAACATCCGCCCGGAAAAGGAACACGATTCCGACCAGGCAGTCATTGCCCTTTCCTTCCGCGGCGATGTAGCCAACGAACCGATCATTGCCAATCTGATCAAAAAATATAATCTGGATGTTTCCATTCTGTACGGCTCTATCGAATACATTCAGGAAATCCCCTTCGGCCGCCTCATTATCATGCTGAACGGCCGGGAGGAAGATATGAAAGATGCATCCAATCATTTGAAAGAATTACCTATTACAAGCGAGGTGATCGGCTATGTCCCCGGCAATAACTAGTCTTCTTCTGAAAAGTCTGGCAGAAACACTCTACATGCTTTCCGTTTCCGCCGTCATTGCAGCGGTTATCGGGATTCCCCTGGGGATTCTCCTGGTCGTCACGGAAAAGGGTAATATCCTTTCCTGTCCCGTACTGAATAAACCGCTGGCCTTCATCATCAATATGATCCGCTCCATTCCGTTCATCATCCTCATGGTGGCCATCATTCCGTTCACCCGGATGGTGGCAGGCACCTCCATCGGAACTACGGCAGCAATCGTCCCCCTGACCATTGCCGCCATTCCTTACACAGCCCGCATGGTGGAGACCTCCATCCGTGAAATCGATTTCGGACTGATTGAGGCAGCGGAATCCATGGGTGCCTCTCCTTTCCAGATCATCTGGAAAGTTCTGATTCCGGAAGCTCTTCCGGCAGTCATCCAGAATATGACCGTTGTCATTGTTTCCCTCATCGGCTCCTCTGCTATGGCCGGCACCATCGGCGGAGGCGGTCTGGGCGATCTGGCCATCCGCTACGGCTATCAGCGTTTCCAGGCTGATGTCATGGTAGCAACCATCCTCGTCCTCATTGTTCTCGTTCAGCTTATTCAGTTCGTAGGAAACTACTTCTCCCGCAAAACGAATAAGAAATAAATCCCGTTGCAAAGATATCCCGTAAAGGATTATCAGATTGAAAAGAAGAAAGGGTGTCCCTATGCTTAAGAAAATGATCATCGCCGGATTATGTGCATTCTCCGCTGCAGCCGTCATTGCAGGCTGCGGTTCCGACAGCAAGCCCGCTGCCTCCTCCGCTCAGGCTCCTCAGGAAAAGAAAGAAATTACCGTAGGCGCTACCGCCGGCCCGCATGCAGAAGTCGTGGAAGCCGCTGCACAGGAAGCCGCAAAGAACGGTCTCAAGGTCAATGTAAAGGAATTCTCCGACTACATCACCCCCGACCAGGCTCTGGCCGACGGGGACCTGGACCTGGTTGTATACCAGCACGAACCGTTCCTGAAGAACTTCAATGAACAGCACGGCACACACCTTGTTTCCATCGGAAAAGCCATTCTCATGAGAATGGGCATTTACTCCAACCAGTATAAGGATGTAAAGGATATCCCTGACGGCGCCGTTATTTCCATTCCGAACGACCCCACCAATGAAGGCCGCGGTCTGCAGCTTCTGGAAACAGCCGGCCTGATCAAGCTGAAAGAAGGCGTGGGCATGAAGGCCACCCCTGCCGATATCGTGGAAAATCCGAAGCACCTGCAGTTCAATGAGCTGGAAGCCGCACAGCTTCCGAGAAGCCTGGACGATGTAGCCGCTTCTGTTATTACCATGAACTATGTCATGAGTGCCGGTCTCTCTCCGAAGGACCAGGGTATTTTCCTGGAAGCCAAGGATACGCCGCTGGCCGTTATGATTATTGCTGCCAGAGAAAAGGATCAGGATCAGCCGGCCTACAAGAAATTTGTACAGGCGTACCAGTCCGATTCCGTCAAGAAATTCATTGCGGAAAAATACAAGGGCACCATCGAACCCTCCTGGGACTGACCGATTCCTTTCCAAAAAAGCAAGCAGGCAAACGTCTGCTTGCTTTTTTGCTGTCCCGGCGTCTCCTGTCTTTCCCGAAAGATATATGATATAGTGGATATACATATAAGATATACCAAAAGAAAGGAGTTTCTATGAACCCGGGACGTATCTTCCCCGCTCTTGCAAATAAAAATTACAGAATTTTCTGGACTACCCAGTGGGTTGCCCTGATCGGTTTCTGGCTGCAGCTTACCGCCCAGCAGTGGCTGGTCTACACCATGACCGACTCAGCACTTCTCCTGGGCCTTCTGGCTGCCTTCCAGTTTTCTCCGAGCCTTTTCTTCACCATCGGTGCCGGTCTCTGGATTGACCGCCATAATAAGAGAAAAATCCTTATGGCCACCCAGTTCTGCTACATGGTACAAACTGCGCTTCTGGGGCTTCTCCTCTGGACCGGTCTCGCGACTTACCCGTGGATTCTGTTCTTTGCCTTCCTTATGGGTACCATCGATGCCTTTGATATGCCGGCCCGTCTTGCCTTTATGCCGGAGCTGGTCGGTCCTCAGGCACTCCACAGTGCCATCAGTCTCAACTCGGCCAATTTCAACCTGACCCGCATGATCGGACCCCCGCTGGCAGCATTCCTCCTGCCCTATCTTTCCTACAGCAGCCTCTTCTTTCTCAATGCTCTTTCCCTTATCCCGGTCTTTCTGGCCTACCGGTCCATCAATGTGAACTCGGTAATTCCCGAGCAGAAGGAAGAACGGCATCCTCTGGAGGAAATCCGGAGAGGGCTGCGGGAAGCCCGCCGGAATCCGGTCATCTTCAAAAATCTCCTTGCCGCAGGTCTTGTAAGCGCGCTGATTCTGAACATGGGAACTTACGGGCCTATCTTTGCGGACCGTGTCCTGCAGGACGGCATTTCCGGCTTCAGTTCCATTCTCTTTGCTGCCGGTCTGGGCTCCATGCTGGCCGGCATCCTGTCCGGTGCTTCCCATAAAAATGCACCGCAGAAGCTGATTTTCCTCATGGCGGTCCTCTGCGGCGTCCTGCTCGCCTCCCTTGGCTTTATTTCCTCCTTCCCGGTTGCAGTTATTATATTTACGCTCCTCGGAGCCGTAACCATTCTTTTCATGGTCAACTGCAACACAGCCATCCAGACGGCCACTCCGCCGGATCTGCTCGGCCGCATTATGAGCCTTTATACCCTGGTCTTCCTGGGCTGTGCTCCTTTCGGCGCTCTTTTTGTCAGCTTTATCATCGAATACCTGGATATCTCCCGCGGCCTGACAGCGGTAGGAATTCTGGAGGTACTGCTGATTCTGCTCGTCAAAGGACTGCCGAATCATCGAAAATCTTCCTGCCCGAAAATGAAATAATAAAAAAATACATGAAAAAAAGCTGTGAAATCAGATTCACAGCTTTTTTCATTGGATTCAATCCTTGAACTTATCGATGATCTTATCAAACCAGGAGCTCTTTCCCTTGTACTGGGACATATCCTCTCCGCATTCATGGGCAAAGTTGAGAAGGGCTTCCTTTTCCTTTTCTCTCAGCTTTTTCGGAACCACTACGCGGACTCTCACATACAGGTCGCCCTTGCGGGTGCTCTGCATATGGGGCATGCCCTTTCCGGAAATACGGAACCGGGTGCCCGTCTGAGTTCCTGCAGGAATCTTCAGCTCTACTTCCTCAAACAGCGTCTTTACATGGATCGTGCTGCCCAGTGCCGCCGTTGTGAAAGGAATATCGCATTCACAGTAGAGATCGTCGCCCTCTCTTTCGAAGTCGGGATCGCTTCTGACGAAAATGTATACATACAGATCACCCTTGGGGCCGCCCCGTTTCCCCGGTTCGCCTTCGCCGGAAACGCGCATCCGCACTCCGCTGTCCGCCCCGGCAGGGATATTGACCTCAATGGTTTTGGACTTGCGGACTGTACCCGTCCCGCGGCAGGAAGAACATTTCTTCTTGATCAGCTTGCCGGTGCCGCCGCAGTGACGGCAGGTCACGATATTCACCATCTGTCCAAGCGGTGTATTCCGCACCACTCTCTGCTGGCCGGTGCCGTGGCAGTCCGGGCAGGTCTCCACTTCCGACCCCGGTTCGGCACCGGTGCCGTGGCAGTGGTCGCAGGTATCATTCTTCGTTACGGTGAACTTCTTCTTCACACCCGTAGCCGCTTCGCGGAGTGAAATCTCCATATCATAACGGAGATCCGCACCCTGCTGAGGCCCGTTGTTCTGTCTGCGGCTTCCGCCGCCGAACATATCGAAAATATCCCCCATATCGAAGCCGCCGAAGTCAAAGCCCTGACCGCCGAAGCCGCCGAAACCTCCCTGACCGCCGAAGCCTGCACCGCCTCTGGCAGCCTGCTGGTAAGCGTCATGGCCGAACTGGTCGTACTGTGCACGCTTATCCGCATCGGAAAGAACATGATAAGCCTCATTGACTTCCTTGAACTTTTCCTCTGCCGCCTTCGGATTATCCTTATTCAGATCCGGATGGTACTTGCGGGCCAGCTTCCTGTATGCTCTTTTTATTTCATCTTCCGTGGCGGTTTTGCTTACGCCAAGGACATCATAATAATCTTTGCTGTCTGCCATAGGGGATTTACACTATTCCTTATTTCTTGTCATCGTCAACGACTTTATAATCTGCATCGACTACATTGTCTTTGTCGTTCTTTGCACTCTGCTGACCGGCCTGCTGCTGTGCCTGTGCAGCCTGCGCCTGCTGTGCCTGCTGATACAGCTTTTCGGTCAGTTCATGGAGCGGCTTGGTCAGAGCTTCTGCGTCCGCTTTGATCTTATCGATATCGTCGCCCTTCAGGGATTCTTTCAGTTTAGCTACAGCGTCATTGACTTCCTTAACCTTTGCCGGATCGGCTTTGTCGCCCAGATCCTTCACGGTCTTTTCAGCCTGGTAAACGAGTGCTTCTGCATTGTTCTTTGCCGTAATAGCTTCCTTGCGCTTCTTATCTTCTTCTTCATGCGCCTTTGCATCATCCTGCATCTTCTGGATTTCTTCATCGGACAGGCCGGTAGAAGAGGTAATATCGATCTTCTGTTCCTTGCCGGTGCCGAGATCCTTTGCGGATACGTGAACAATACCGTTCGCATCGATATCAAAGGTTACCTGAATCTGCGGAACTCCCCGCGGAGCCGGCGGAATATCCGTCAGTTCGAAACGGCCCAGAGTCTTGTTGTCTGCTGCCATGGGACGTTCGCCCTGCAGGACATGGATATCTACGGAAGGCTGGTTGTCTGCTGCGGTGGAGAATACCTGAGACTTGGAGGTCGGGATGGTGGTATTTCTCTTAATCATGGTGGTGAATACACCGCCCAGGGTTTCAATGCCGAGGGACAGCGGAGTTACGTCCAGGAGCAGTACGTCCTTGACTTCGCCCTTGAGTACACCTGCCTGAATGGCTGCGCCGACAGCAACGGATTCATCCGGGTTCACTCCCTTGGACGGTTCCTTGCCGAATTTATTGCGGATCAGAGTCTGTACAGCCGGAATACGGGAAGAACCGCCTACCAGCAGGACCTTATCGATATCATTTACGGAAAGGCCGGCATCCTTCATAGCCAGGTCCATCGGTTCTACCGTTGCCTGTACCAGATCTTCCGTAATACGGTCGAATTCCGCACGGGTCAGGGTTGCATCAAAGTGTACCGGCTGTCCGTTGCTGTCCATGGTAATGAACGGCAGGTTGATGTCGGTGGACATAACGCTGGAAAGTTCAATCTTCGCCTTTTCGCCGGCTTCCTTCAGTCTCTGGTTGGTCATCGGATCTCTCTTCAGTTCAAAGCCGTTCTGTGCCTTGAATTTTTCTGCAATCCAGTCCATGACACATGCATCGAAATCATCGCCGCCGAGATGGCCGTTGCCGTTGGATGCTTCTACTTCAAATACGCCGTCTGCCAGATTCAGGATGGAAACATCGAATGTGCCGCCGCCCAGATCATAAACGAGGAAACGATGTTCCTTGCCGTCCTTAATCTTGTCCAGGCCGTATGCCAGGGAAGAAGCGGTCGGTTCGTTGATGATACGGAGAACATTCAGACCTGCAATCTTGCCGGCATCCTTGGTTGCCTGACGCTGTGCGTCGGTAAAATATGCCGGGCAGGTGATGACTGCATCGCTGACTTTTTCACCCAGGTATGCTTCTGCATCGACTTTCAGCTTCTGAAGAATCATAGCAGAAATTTCCTGCGGGGTGTAGGATTTTCCGTCGATGGTTACCTTGTAGTCGCTGCCCATATGGCGCTTAATGGAAACAACGGTGCGGTCCGGGTTGGAAACGGCCTGGCGCTTTGCCAGCTGGCCTACCAGACGTTCACCGGTTTTGGAAAAGCCCACTACGGACGGAGTCAGACGGGAACCTTCGGCGTTCGGAATAACGACCGGTTCGCCGCCTTCCATAACGGCTACAACGGAGTTTGTAGTACCCAAATCAATACCAATTACTTTTGACATTTAAAATGTCTCCTTTCTATCCACTGTATTTTTCGGATTTGCTGTAATATGCCAAAATCAGTTGTTGTGCACAACCTGTGTTTTGGCAGGACGGAGAACGATATCCTTGTACATATATCCCTTCTGGAATACCATGGCAATGGTTTCGTCCTCTGCATCGTCCTTCTGAACCATCATGACCGCTTCATGCACATGAGGATCGAAATGTGCGCCCAGCGCTTCGATTTCCTTTACACCGAAGCTGTCCATGATCTTGTCGAACTGCTTTTTCAGAAGCTCAAAGCCCTTGATGTATGCATTGCCTTCACCGGCATCCTTTTTCATCTGTGCCAGTGCCAGATCAAAGTTGTCCAGTACAGGCAGGAATTCCTTCAGCACCTTGGCCGTGCATGCATCTTCCGCTTTTGCTTCATTTTCCCTTGTGCGGCGGCGGAAATTATCAAAATCCGCCTGGAGCCGAACGAACTGGGAAGCTGCTGCCGCCAGCCTTGCTTCGGACTGAGCCAGCTTTTCTTCCGCTCCCTTTGCCTGCGCCTTGGCTTCCTCAGCCTGTTTCTTCCAATCCTCAGACTGCTTTTCTGCGCTTTCCGGGGCCTGCTTCGTTTCTTCCTGCTGTCCCGCTTTCGGCATTTCTTCGTTCTTTTCCTTTTTCTTTTCTTCTTTTATGCTCATCTGTCAACCCCCTACTTTTCGTTTTTCAACAAATCATCCAACCGATTCTGCATGAATCGCATTATACCGATAATCTTACTGTACTGCATCCGTGTAGGTCCCAGAACCGCTACCGATCCGATGACCCGTCCGCCTGCAAAAAACTGTGCTTTTACAACCGATAAATCCGTCAGGGATTTCAGGGGATTTTCCGTACCGATCCGCACGGCAATGGGCTGATCGGTCGAAGCCAGAAGCATGCTTGCCAGCATATCCCGCTGCTCCAGAAGATTCAGAATATCCTGCATCTTTTCCACATTTTTAAATTCCGGCTGTTCGATCAGATGAGAGGCTCCGCCGGAGTAAACCTTCTGCGGTGAATTCACGGCTTTTTCCAGAGCCCGGAAAATCGGGAGGAACGGTGTCATATCCCTTTCCACATCCTTCTGGAGAGAAAGGATCATTTTTTCATCAATGGCATCCACATCCCTGCCGTGCAGGAAACGGTTTATCTTATCCGCCAGAAGCTGCATTTCCTCGAAGGAGGAGCTCTCCGGAATCTTCACCACTACATGAGAAACATCCCCCCGATCGCTCACCACCAGGAGAATCGCTTTCTGCTCCCCCAGGGGGAGGAAACGGATATAATTAAATTTTCTTCCCGTCCCGCGGGCAGTCGCTACGGACAGGTTGTGCGTCAGAAAGGCAATGGCCTTCGCCATGTTCCGGAATATTTCATCCACCTTCGTCACATGGTCTGTCAGGAGCTCGTCCAGTACTACTTCCTCCTCAGGAGAAACCGGTTCGGGCTGCATCAGCTGATCCACATAAAAACGATATCCTTTCGTGGAAGGAATCCGTCCCGCCGATGTATGGGGCTGCTCCAGATATCCCTCATCCGCCAGATCCTGCATCTCATTGCGGATGGTTGCACTGGAAACCCCCAGATCATACTTCCGGGCAATCGTCCGGGAACCGACTGGTTCCGCCGTATCAGCGTAATCCTGAACAACTGCCCAAAGCACTTTTCTTTTTCTTTCGTTCATGCCGTTTCCGGCATCCTGTGCATTGTTTTTTCGCGTTGTCATAGGTATCATCCTCTTGTTGTTAGCACTCTTTATGCTGGAGTGCTAACTTACGTTATTAGAATATCATTCCCCCTTTTCCATGTCAAGACTTTTCCCTGTTTTTACGGGAAAAACAGCAGCAAGCCGTTTCCTTTTTCCGGCGCCGAGCCTGCTTTTCGTGAAACCGTCTCCCGGAAAGCGGCAGTCCTCAAATCCTGTCTGGGCAATTCTTTTCCGGAACGATTCTCTCTCTTTTGTACAGCTCCGGAAAGTTCATTTGCTTCTGCGCGGCCGCTTACGGGAATCCCGTCCGTACGGGAAGGAAACACCGACTGAAATATTTTCGCACAGCAAAAAAGACCATGATTGCTCATGGTCTTCTCTTTCTGTCAATCAGTCTGCGCTGAACGGAAGCAGAGCGATGGCTCTTGCTCTCTTAATTGCCAGATTAATCTTACGCTGATGCTTTGCGCATGTACCGGTTACACGGCGGGGAAGAATCTTGCCTCTTTCCGATACGAAACGGCGAAGCGCTGCAATATCCTTGTAATCAATGGTATCGATATGATCTACGCAGCACTGGCAGACCTTTCTCTTCGGTCTTCTTACTCTATCTCTTTTAATCATGTTTCCTTATCCTCCAAAATCAATGCATTACTTAGAACGGAATGTCCTCATCCGCCGCGGACGGTCCGAACTGACCGAAACCGCCGGACTTATTCTGACCATTATTGGTATTATAGCCTGCATCGCCTTGGTTCTGCGGGGTATAGCCGCCCTGGCTGAAACCGCCGGTATGGCTGCCGCCGAGCGGAATCGCAATGGTGTTTGCCACTACTTCGGTTACATACCTTTTCTGTCCGTCCTGTCCTTCATAGGACCGGGTGGAAAGACGGCCTTCCACGAAGACACGGCTGCTTTTTTTCAGCTGATTGCCTACCGCTTCTGCCAGATTGCCCCAGGCTACCACATTAATCCAGTCTGTAAGCTCTCTCTGTTCACCCTGGGGAGTTGTATACATGCGGCTGACTGCCACAGAAAAGGATGCAACTGCCCGGCCGGTCTTTGTGGCCCGGATGATCGGATCGCGTCCCAGATTTCCTAAAATCTGAACTGAATTCATAGTGTTACCTCTTAGTCATCCTGCTTTACAATGATATGACGGATAATTTCTTCATGAATCTTGATAACGCGGTCAAGTTCTTTAATCTGCGCCGGGTCAGCCTGGAAATCAACGACTACATAGTAGCCTTCATTCTGGTGTCTGACTTCGTACGCAAGATGACGTTTGCCCCATTCATCAGTTTTGTCAACAGTGCCGCCGATTCTTGCGATCGTATCCTGCACCAGTTTGACAGCAGACTGAATGACTGCATCATCAGCTGCATTCACAATGAACATAACTTCATACTTTTTCACGAAATTCGCCTCCTTTTCGGACCTGTGTCCCGCCATTCCTGCGGGAAGGGAAGTAGCCTGCCAAATAGCAAGCTTTTATATTATACAAGAGATTCCGCGGAATTGCAAATTATTTTTTATTTTTGCTCACCATGAATCCTGCCGCCTGCTGGTTGGCCATGATCACAATATCGGTAACCTGCATCCGCTTCGGACGGGTTACCACGTAAGCAACCGCATCGGCAATATCCTCTGCCTGCAGCGCTTCGATCCCTGCATAGACATTGGCCGCCCGCTCCTCATCTCCGTGGAACCGGACCTTGCTGAAATTGGTTTCCACAAGTCCGGGCTGAATGGTCGTCACCCTGATATCCGTATCAATCACATCCATGCGGATGCCGTCGGAGAAAGTCTTCACCGCTGCCTTGGTGGCACAGTATACCGCCGCTCCCGGATAGGCGTACAGTCCTGCAGTAGACCCCAAATTGACAATATGCCCGCTTCCCTTCTCTGTCATGGCAGGGAGGAATTCATGCGTCAGAAGGAAAAGCCCCCGGATATTCGTATCCAGCATCTGCAGAATATCCGCTTCCTCTGTCTTTTCATAGGACTCCAGTCCTCTTGCCAGACCCGCATTGTTCAGAAGCACATCAGGAGCACCTTTTTTCTGCAGGAAATCGGCTACGGTCTGTTTCATTTCTTCCGTATTCCGCACATCCATCGTATATGTCATGACCGGAACGCCGTATTCTTTTTCGATTTCCGTCTTCACTGCTTCCAGCTTATCCGTACTTCTGGCAGCCAGAGCAAGTTCATAGCCCTCTTTGGCCAGAGCTTTGGCCGAAGCCAGCCCGATTCCGCTGGTAGCACCTGTGATAAACGCCGTCTTTGCCATAGTATTTCCTCCGTTCTGTAAATATTGGTATAATAATGATACAGGACCGTTTGGTTCAGTCGTTATTATATTAGCGCATTGCCCAGGGTGTTTCAATGAAGAAGCATCCTCCGGAGTTCTGCGTTTTCTGTTTCCCTTTTTCTTTTTCAGGAGTCTCTATGAAGTACGCATTTCTTTCCGCAGTCATTTCCCTTGTCCTCTACTATGACGGTCTTACTGTTCCCGCAGGCATCCTCGGTTACTTTGCGGGGATTTCCTTTCTCATCACATACCGGGAACAGACTGTTGTCCTGGCCATCGTCTGCATTGCTGCAGCCATTCTTTCCGTGATGTATTTTCCCCTATCGTTTTCCCTCCAGGGCTACCTGAATGTAGGCTCCGCCTGGTCCGTCACCATCGGCGCCTTTTTCTTCATTTTTGCAGTCAAGGGCCTCATTGATAAATATTTCCGGAAATAATCCGCCTGATCGGAGAACAGGGAACAGCCCTGATCCATTATAAAAAGCGCTGTGAAAAGCCTTCTTTGCTTTCACAGCGCTTTTTTCATGAAAATTTATTCTCCGCTCTTTACTGCATGGAATTTCAGGAAATAAGCCAGGATGACCAGCATCAGGCACAGCCCTACAAGGCCTCCGAGCAGACCGTTTCCCGTAAAGCCGCCCACAATATAGGCAATAGCACAGGAGAAAGCGACTGTCAGTACATAGGGAATCTGGGTCGATACATGATCAATGTGATGGCACTGCGCACCGGCAGAAGCCAGAATCGTTGTATCGGAAATCGGAGATACATGATCCCCGCCGACTGCGCCGGCCAGAACAGCTGCTACCGTCATGACCATCAGCTGCGGGTCGTTCTGAACAACGGCCAGAACAATCGGAATCAGAATTCCGAAAGTGCCCCAGGAAGTTCCTGTCGAGAAAGCCAGCCCGATAGCTACCAGGAAGAACAGAACCGGAAGCATGACTGCAATCGTTGCATTGTCGCTGACCACAGTGCCTACATAGCCGCCCAGGTTCAGGTAATCTTCCCCTACAATGCCGGACAGTGTCCATGCCAGGGAAAGAATCAGGATCGCAGAAGTCATCTGCTTGAACCCTTCCACGAAGCAGCTGCAGAAAGTACTGAAGGACAGAACCTTTCTCGGAATATAAAGGACAAAAGTAAATACAAGAGCAATAAAAGAGCCGATCACAAGGCCGCGGGCCGATTCGCAGTCAGCGAAAGAATCCGCTATGCTCTTTCCTTCCAGGATGCCCCCCGTATAAAGCATGCCGAAGATGCAGCCGCCGATCAGAATCAGCAGCGGAAGAATCAGATCCAGGATTTTTTCATTGCCGGAAGACTTGGTTGTCTCCTCTTCCGCATATTCCGCAGGAATAACCAGGGTTCCGCCGCTTTTTCTTTCATATTCCGCCATCTTGGAAAAATCCTTACCGGACCAGATGAGGATCAGCATGAAAATGATGGTAAACCAGGCATAGAAATTCAGCGGAATTGTTTCCAGGAAAAGCTGGAATCCGTCGATTTCACTCCCTTCCGGAAGAGAAGATGTCACTGCCGCAGCCCAGCTGGATACGGGAGCTATGATGCACACCGGAGCTGCCGTTGCATCGATGATGTATGCCAGTTTCGCTCTCGTCACCTTGAACCGGTCCGTTACCGGTCTCATAACCGTACCGACAGTGAGGCAGTTGAAATAATCATCGATAAAGATCAGGATGCCCAGCAGCATGGTTACAAAAAGAGAGCTTCTCTTCCCCTTGATGGACCGGGCAGCAAATTCTCCGTAAGCCCGGGAAGCGCCGGATTTCTGGATCGCCGCAACCATGATGCCCAGCAGGACCAGGAATACCAGAATGTAAACGTTTCCGCCCACCTTGTCGCTCATGATTTTGAACATGGTATCAATTGCGCCCAGGATGGAAAACTCAGAAAACATAAAAGCCCCGATGAAAATGCCGATCCCCAGCGACATGTAAACTTCCTTCGTTACCAGAGCCAGGATGATCGTCACGACCGGAGGCAGGAGTGCCCATACTGTTTGTGCCATAAAAACCTCTCCCTCTTGAGAAACTATTCTCTTTTAAAATTCAGGTTTATTATACAACAAATAGATAAATAAGAAAATAAAAACTTGGAGCCCATACCTTATGCGGAGATTCTGCTTTATCCGATATTATCGAAAAAAGGTCCCTTCCGGAACCAGTCCGGAGGGAACCTTTTTGCACTTTTCCTATGACTGTCATTCATGCCCGTAAAGAAGATGAACGGTCTTCCCATTTGCAACAGGTTCTGCCTTCTTCAGCACAAAGCCCTGCGGTACAAAGACATCGGTTTCCGCAATGCCCTTCTGTTCATGATTTCCTTCAATATACGGGCAAATCACGAGGGAGACCCCGTCAACCAGTCCCGCCTTCAGAAAGACGCCGTTGATGGTGGCGCCTCCGCAGAGCACAAGCGTATGAATGCCAAAGAGGGATTTGATCTTTTCCAGTGCCGTCAGCGGCTCCATATCCCTCTCCCCGGCAAAAATATAGGAAATCCCTTTGCTGCGGAGATAGGCCAGATAGGGAAGAGATGCCTGCCGGGTAAGAACCGCCACCACTCTTCTTCCTTCACACAGGACATCATCCCACAGGCATTTGCCTTTCCGGTCAAATACGAAAAGGAAAGTGTCTCCCTCTTCCTTTTCAATATAATCTCCCTCCGGCACTTCCGTACCTTCAAAAGCAGCCAGGTCCGGATTTCCCTTCGCCATGTAAAGCTGTGCTGTATAGGAGCCGCTTCCCACGGCATCCCCCAGCTTGGGAATGATGTCATCATAGCAGTCTCCGCATATGCCGGTCAGCGGGGCATCCGCAAAATAGCCTTCGATTTTTCCATCCAAGGCGGTCATCATATGCAGTATCACTTTTGCTCTGTCCATATATTATGAGTCCTTTCTCACCACTGTGCGGTGAAGCTCTGTCCCGTCCGGAAGGTATCCCGTCAGGATCAATACATCCTCCGTTGCTTCCAGGATGCTGTAATTGTTGGTTTCCGGCTGAGGTGCAGCATATTCATCGAGTGAATGGCGCTTCCATAATCCGGGATAGCGCACATTGCCGCCCAGCCCGACAATGACATACACAGGCCCTTTATCCGAACGGGCAAAATTCTCGATATGTCCCCGGTCCCTGTAGGTATGAAGATGGGCCGACAGGACAAGATCCGCTCCGTTTTCTTCCAGAATCGGCATAAATTCTCTGCCCTCGAAAGAAAAGCCTTCTTCCCTTGCGGGGCGTCCCGTGTCAGCAAAGCTGTACTGGAGCGGGTCCTTGTGCATAAGAACCACTTTCCACTTTTTATCGGTGGACTTCAAATCATTGGCCAGCCATTCCTTTTCCCTTGCAAACAGATCGGGAAGCCATTCGCCTTCTTCTGTTTCCGACGTATCCAGCACGGCAAAGTGAACATCTCCCCAGTCATAGGAATAATAATGCCCCTGATGATTTTCATTTCCGTTGGAGGGCAGCTGGAAATGAGCCAGGTACCGTTCCGGCATGGCCGTTTTCCAATCCAGGGAATAAGCCTCATGATTTCCCAGGACAGGCGCCGCCGGAACCTTTTCGATGACATCCTTCACCGTGCGGAACCAGGCCTGCCACTGGTATTCATCCTGCCCGTTGTCCACGATGTCTCCCAGATCCACAAAGAAAGAAATATCGGGATTCCGGCTGTATGCATCACGGAACAGCTTTTCCCAGTCCGAATAATCAGAACTCTGCGAATCGGAAGTAATCAGCGCCTTGAAGGCTTTCCCGTCATCGGTTTTCAGGGAATACCAGGGACTCACTTCATTCCCGCTCCTTGTGCGGTATTCATAGTCGGTTCCTTTCTGCAGATTCGTCAGGCGGGCTGTATACAGGGTGCTGTCGGAAATCCCCCGATTTCCCTTAAGCGTCTTCCCGTCCGCCTTCACCGAGCGGATTTCTCCGCTGCCTTTTTTCCGATACTCCAGGGTATTGTCTCCGCCTTTGGGCAGCTGCCACATGACGGTACGGCCGGTCTCATTGTCCGCCGCTACAATCTGCCGGACAGCAAAGGGCCGCATGTTTTCCTTCACTGCCCCGGACTGCTGCTCCGCACCGCAGCCTGAAATGCCTGCCGCAAGAAGCACAGCCAGGACAATTCCCGCTGCCTTTCCCGTATATCTGCCGATCATCCCTATCCCTCCAATCGTTTATTTCTCACGATCCTGCCGCGCTGCCTTTCTATTCCTTTACAGCCTTTTCATACTCCTCGTCAGACACTTCTTCGCACCATTCGTTGGATGGTTCCCCTTTCGGTATCTCCATCGCTACGTGAGAAAACCAGCAGTCCGGTGCCGCGCCGTGCCAATGCTTTACCTCCGGCGGAATTTCCACGATATCTCCTTCCTGCAGCTTCCGTGCAGGCTTTCCCCATTCCTGGTAATAGCCTGTTCCGCCGACACAGATCAGGATCTGCTCTGCCTGATGGTGAATATGCCAGTGATTGCGGCATCCCGGTTCAAAGGTCACATTGAACAGCTTGAAATCTCCCTTTGTTAATTCCTGCAGGTAGCTTTTTCCTGTAAAAAATTTGCCGTACGGATTTTCCGGCCCCACTGCAAAGCGGGTATGATTTTCTTTGGTCCACGCCATGATAATGACTTCCTCCCGATTGATTACCGATAAGACTTCTGATAAATGGCAATAATATCCTCATCAGACAGCTCTGCCGGATCGGCGGCAAACAGACCGCCCATGACTTCTCTCGCATTCTTTGCAAACTTCGGGAATTCCTCTTCCCGGATGCCGTAGCTGCTCATCTTCAGATCATCCACTCCGCAGTCCTTCTGCAGCTTGGCCAGCGCCGTAAGGAAGTCCTCGGGACGGCTGGCATCTTCCATCCCCATGAAGCGCGCCATATCCACGAAACGTTCATCACAGCAGTGCTTATTAATGAAGGTTTCGTAATAAGCCAGAGAAATCATAATCAGCCCTGCTCCGTGGGGAAGATTTTCATGATAAGCGGACAGCGCATGCTCCAGAGAATGCTCGGAAGTGCAGGACCCGGTCATCATGGAATATCCCGACAGCGTATTGCCGAAAGCCACATGTTTTCTTGCTTCCCGATCCTTTCCGTCTGCTACGGCCCGGGCCAGGTAGCGGGAAACATTCTGAATGGCCGTGGATGCGACCATATCGCTCATCAGGTTTCCCCGTCCGGAAATATAACACTCTGTACTGTGGAACAGAGCATCAAAGCCCTGATAAGCGGTGAATGCCGGAGGAACCGTAGCCATAAGCTCCGGATCCACAATGGAAAGCACCGGGAAAAGAGCCGGATGAATCACAGCACTCTTTTCATGTGTCTCACTGTTTGTGATGACGCCGCCGCAGTCCACTTCGGAACCGGTCCCTGCTGTTGTCGTGATATCCACCATGGGAAGCGGCTGATTTCGGATGGGGAGGCCTTTGCCCGTACCGCCGGAAATATAGTCCCAGAGAACACCGTCATTCACAGCCATGACAGCAATTGCTTTGGCCGAATCCATGACGGAACCGCCGCCGAGAGCCACCAGAAAATCCGCGCCGAATTCTCTGGCTGCTGCAGCTCCTTCCATCACCGTCGTCTGGATCGGATTGGCCTGCACCTTATCAAATACGGCCGTTTCCACCCCTGCCATATGGAGTTCTTTTTCTGTCCGTTCCAGATAGCCGTTTGCTCTGGTGGATTTCCCGTTTGAAATAATAATCAGTGCCTTTTTCCCCGGCAAAATCTGTTCATGAAGATGAGAAAGCTGTCCTTCTCCGAAAAGCCAGCGGGTCGGAACGAATACACTGAATGACTGTCTATTTTCCATAAGTAACACCTCGTCTGTCCAACAAAAAAATTTCCTGATTTGACAAAGCCCTACCTTTTCGATATGCTTTTATCAATTCAATTTCATTCTATAGATTAAAGTGCACTTTAAGTCAAGACTTTTTTCAAAAAATCGAAAGGAATGAAGCAAAATGTTCTATACGGCCGGAGAAGCTGCAAAAATCCTTGGCATTACCGCCTCTGCCATTCGCTATTATGATAAGGAAGGCCTTCTGCCCTGTCTGGAAAAGACCTCCGGAGGCATCCGCATGTTCCGTGAGGAAGACCTGGTGAGCCTTCGCCTGATTCGCTGCCTCAAGAAAGCCGGACTTCCCCTGAAAGAAATCCGCCGTTTCATGAATCTTCCCGATGACGGAGAGGAAACCATCCGCACCCGGCTTTCCATTCTGCTCCGGCAGAAGGAGGTCCTGCAGCAAAAGCAAAAGGAACTGGATGAGATGATGAACGTAGTCAACTATAAAATCTGGTATTATGCAACCAGTCAGGCGGAGGGAACTACCCGAAAGGTCTCTTCCCTGTCCGAAGGAGAACTTCCCAAAGAAGTTCGTTCCGGGTATGCTGTCCTCCATACCTCCTCCGCTGCCGATTTGCTGCAGTCCCGGCGGTAAAGAAAAAAGAAAAAGTCCTTGAGAGACTCCGGTCTGCCGGCTGTCTCCCAGGGGCTTTTTATATGCAATCCTCAATGAAGTTTTATATTTTCTGTCTTTTCTGTACGGCGTCTCCCATCTTCCTTCTTACAGCCCTTCCAGGATTTCCGCCACACCGTCTTCCTCATTGCTGCCGCAGATGTACCGGGCTGCCTCTCTGGCATCAGGTTCCGCATTGGCTACCGCATAGGAAAAACGGGCCAGCTGCAGAAGAGGCACATCATTTTCTGTATTCCCGAAAGCCGCTGTCTCCTCCGGGCGAATTCCCCATTTTCTCATCAGGAAGGAAACTGCAGAAGCTTTGCTGACCCCCTTCTTATGAAGATCGATAAAATCATCCCCGGGATAAACAATGTCTGCTCTTGCAGCAAATTTTTCATCCAGTACCTTCCGCATCATCTTCCGCTTTTCCTCATCCGGCTCCGAAAATACGACACGGGTAACCGGCTGCTTCGGAAAATAGAAATCTTCTCCGATAAACTCGGGAAAAACCGCCCTGTATTTTTTATACTTTTCCTCCGTCCCGTCCGGCTTGTCCATGTAAATCCGGTCGTCCGCAAAAAAGGTTGCATTCCACCCCTGCTTTCGTCCCTCCTGCAGAATTTCCGATGCCAGCACCGGATCCAGTCCCTCTTCCAGAATCGTTTCTCCGCTTTCGCTCATTTTGATCCAGGAACCGGTATAGCAGACGACAGGGACATTTCCCAGACCGAGGAGATTGACCTGGATCTGTGCAGAACGCCACATTCTCCCGGTAGCAATGACAATGCGGATTCCTCTTTCCATCGCCTGATGAATGGCCTTCTTCGAACGGTCTGAAATGCTCATATCATCGTGAAGCAGTGTCCCGTCCAGATCAATGGCCGCAAGTTTGATTCCCATACCTTCCTTTTCCATCCTCCCATTCCTTTCTGTCCGTTTGGCTTTTCCTTATTATATCATTTCCCTGCGAGTCATCTTCCGTATCCAGAAGATGGCTGTTTATAAAAAGTTTGGTATAGTATAATAATGTCAATTTCACCGTAAAGGAGATTTTTATGAAATATCGTTTTCTCATGCTTCTGGCAGCCCTCATCTGGGGCTTTGCCTTTGTAGCCCAGGTCGTCGGCCTTGATTCTGTCGGCCCCTATACTTTCAACGGAGTGCGCTTTCTCATCGGGACCTGTGCTCTTCTTCCCCTTGTTCTTCGTGCCAGGAAAGAAGAAAATCCCGTCCCCTCAGACATCCCCTTCTGGGCAGCCTGCCTCATGGTGGGCATTCCCCTCTTTGCAGGCGCCACACTGCAGCAGGTAGGACTGCAGTATACCACGGCCTCAAAATCCAGTCTTCTCACCGCCACCTATATTTTGATGGTGCCTCTTTTCGGTATTTTTCTCAGGAAAGCTCTCCGTCTTTTCCATGTCATCGGTGCTTTTTTTGCTATTATAGGCGTTTATTTCATCTCCATCACCGGAGATTTCACCATCAGCGCCGGAGATTCGCTTTCCCTGATCTGTGCTGTCGGCTTCACGGTGCAGATTCTGGTCATGGATTACCTCACACAGCGATTCTCGCCGATCCTTCTTTCTGCAGGCCAGTTTTTCACGACCGGTGTGCTGAACCTGATCCTGGCTTTTCTTTTTGAAACGCCCACCCTGTCCGGACTGGAAGGCGCCCTCTGGCCTCTTCTTTATACAGGGATTCTTTCCACCGGCGTCGCCTATACACTGCAGTCCGTAGGGCAGAAATACGTTCCTGCCACCGAGGCATCCATGCTGCTCAGTATGGAAATGGTCTTCGGAAGCCTGTCCGGTATCCTCTTCATGGGCGATACCTTCTCGTCCCGTCAGTATATCGGCATTGCCGCCATGATTATCGGTGTCTTTCTTTCTCAGATTCCCAGCCGGGTCATTTTCAATCCGGGGAAAAAATAATAGATTCATGAAAGGAGTTTTCCCATGAAACATATCGTCATCGCACAGCCTCTCGGCATTTCTTCCGCTCTTTTCCGCAAGCTTTCCCAGCCGCTGGAAGAAAAGGGCTTTACCTTTACTGTTTTTGATACCGTTCCGCAGGACCAGCAGGAACTGGGCCGACGCATCGGGGATGCAGACCTTCTGGTCATTGCCAATTATCCGCTGAAAAAGGAAGCACTGGACTGTGCCTCCTCGCTGAAATACATCTGCGTTGCCTTCACCGGCGTCGACCATGTGGACCTGGATGCCTGCCGGGAACGGAACATCTCTGTTTCCAACTGCGCCGGCTACTCCACCCAATCCGTAGCAGAGCTTGTTTTCGGTCTGATTCTGTCCCTGCTCCGGAAAATTCCCGAAGGAAATGAAACAGTCCGAAACGGCGGGACATCTGCCGGTCTCCGCGGTCAGGAAATCGGAGGAAAAACACTGGGCATCATCGGCACCGGCGCTATCGGCTGCCGGGTTGCCGAAATCGCAAAGGTATTCGGTGCCCATGTCATCGGCTTCAGCCGGAGCAGAAAGTCCCCGATTATTTCCTATACCGATCTGGATACTCTCCTTCGGACCAGCGACATCGTCACCGTCCACCTCCCCCTCAATGAGGAAACCCGCCGTTTTCTGAATAAGGAAAAGCTCTCCCTTCTGAAGGAAAATGCAGTCCTCATCAATACAGCCCGCGGCGGTGTCATCGACAATGATGCCCTGGCAGGGCTCCTCACGGAAGGAAAAATCCGCGCTGCCGGCATCGATGTATTTGACAGCGAGCCCCCGCTCTCCCGGGATACGCCCCTCCTCTCTGCGCCTCATACCGTCCTCATGCCCCATATAGGCTTTGACACGGAGGAATCCATGGAACGGAGAGCAGCCATCGTCATGGATAACCTGACCAGCTATCTGGAAGGAAAACAGAAAAATATCATTTGCTGAACGCAGAATAAAAGACAGTCCTGCAGACGGTTGTCCACCGGTTCCGTACCGGCTGACACCGTGCAGGGCTGTCTTTTTGATTTCAAAAATTTACGGAAGAAGCTTTTTCATCTTCTCCGGCAGAGGCGCTTTCCACTCCCTCCCCGAAAGAGAGGAAAACGGAGCCTCCAGATGAGGAAAAACAATCCGTTCCGCATGGAGAAGCTGGCAGGAAACGGAAAGTACTTTCGATGCCTCAATGCTTTCCCTGCTGCCGTACTTTCTGTCTCCCAGAATCGGATGTCCCAGGGAAGCAAAATGGAGACGAAGCTGGTGAGACCGGCCCGTTACCAGGTGAGCTTTCGCCAGAGTAAGAGGAATTCCCTCCGCCGTGAAATTCCGAAGCACCCGATACCGGGTCTCAATCGGAACCGCGCCGTCCCTTCTTTCCCGATACAGAAATGACCGGTTGGAATTTTTATCTTTCAGCAGATATCCTTTCACTGTCTTTTCTCCGGTGAGCGTACCGAAAAGAATCGTCACGTAATACTTACGGAGAGTTCTGTCCTTCAGAAGGCTGTTCAGCATCTGCAGCGCAGGCAGATTCTTCCCTGCCAGCACCAGTCCGGAAGTATTTCGGTCCAGCCGGTTGCACACGGACGGCCGAAAAGCAGGCGTCATCGAATCCTTCAGGTAAGAAAGCACGCCGTCATTCAGGGAAGGCGCACCGGACCCGTCCCGCTGCGAAAGAAGGCCGGCCGGTTTATTGAGAATCAGAATATTTTCATCCTCATAAAGAATCATATCCTGAAAAGAAAAAGGAAAATCCGGGCTTTCCGTTTCCTTTTCCGTTTTTCCCGCTCCGGAAAACTTCTCCCAGGTTTCCTCGGAAAACCAGACGCGCACGGTATCCCCTTCCTGCAGGATTTCCTTTCCTTCCGCTTTCCTCCCGTTCAGTGTGATGTTCTTTTTCCGCAGGCTTTTTCGCAGGATTCCTGACGGAGCATCGGGCAGCACACGGATAAGATACCGGAAAAGGTTCTGCCCCGCTTCGGTATTCCTGATGATCAGTTCTTTCATAGCTCCTCCTTTTCACCCATTGTACCATACTTACAGAGAAAACCTCCTTCTTCCCTTTGCCGAAGGTGTCTCCCGTCCGCAGCATCGGACTTCCTGTTTTCCCCTGAAAAAAGAACGGTGAGAAATGTCTCACCGTTCTTTTCTGCCTGTCCCATCATTCCCCGGAAGATTTCACGGACTGTCCGCCTGTCTTCCGATTGAAGAACCGTACAATATTCGCAGTAATCACATAGAATGCAGGAATCAGGAATATCCCGAAGACCGTGGCAAAGGTCATGCCGCCCACAACGGCTACGCCCATGCCGGCACGGGCTGATGCACCGGCTCCCGTGGCAATGGCCAGCG
>ULUY01008324.1_pt1 | contig 25325 bp, 21 predicted proteins | sample 1959031 | NCBI WGS metagenome assembly ULUY01 (sample SAMEA4835774, study PRJEB28245) | human gut metagenome | biome: gut microbiome; material: fecal sample | place: Denmark | collected 2008
GCGGACGGGCATTGTTCAGGCAGAAGTCATGAAGCTCCTTGCCAAACTCTGCCTGCAGGGTGGAGAGGGAGAGTCCTCTGGCGGTGCGGATGGCTGTGATGATGCGGTCGTTGTAGCGGGTGTGCAGGTCGAGTGTCTCCACTTCGCAAGGCAGTTTGCCGGCTTGGATGTCTTTGATGTACCGATCGAGTGACGCAACGTTCCATTGGCGGCTTTCCCCGTTGTAGGAATGGGCGGCAGCCCCGCAACCCAGGTACCTGGTCCCGTCCCAGTAGGAAGAGTTGTGACGGGAGTGCATGCCGGGAAGGGCAAAGTTGGATATTTCATAATGCTCGAACCCTGCATCCCGGAGCCGGTCGATGATCATGCTGAAGAAGGTGAGGCTGCTGTCCTCGTCGACTTCTTCCACCCGATGCCGGCGGCGCAGTTCCCCCAGCTCCGTGTCTTCCTCGTAGATAAGGTGATAGGCGGAGATATGCTGCACCTGCAGACCGATGGCCTGTTGCAAATCGTCAGCCCAACTGTCACGGCTCTCTCCGGGCAGTCCGTACATCAGGTCGATGCTGATGTTTCCGAATCCTGCCTTCTGGCAGCGACGCACTGCCTCCACTGCCTGGCTTGCCGTGTGCCGTCTGTGCAGCAACCGCAACGTTTCGTCGTTGAATGTCTGGATGCCGATGCTGATCCGGTTGAACGGCAGACGGCGGAGCATGGCGACATAGTCGGGCGTAAGGTCGTCGGGGTTTGCCTCCAGTGTGATTTCAGCATCCGGACGGAGCCGGTAGTTGTTGCCGATGGTTTCGAAGACCCGATGGAAATGCCGTTCCTCCAGCTGTGAGGGAGTTCCTCCCCCGAAATAGACGGTTGCCACGGACGGTTCGCCCGTATAGTCCCGTCGCATTTCCAGTTCCCGGCAAAGTGCCTCGATGTATTCATCCTTGCGCTGTTCCATCGTGGTGGAATAGAAGTCGCAGTAGATGCAGCGCCGCTTGCAAAACGGAATGTGTAGATAGATGCCTGCCATAAATGGTTCGATGATTAGCTTCAGGCGGCAAAGTTAGCGAAAATCACTCCCGGGAGAAGCAATGGGAAAGCCGTTTTTGTTGTCCCATTTTCAGTCGGATAAGCTGTAAATATGTTTTAAAACATAGTTTAGTAACACTCCGATATAATTGGCGTTCCCGATAATAATCTCTATTTTGCGTCCATTAAAAAGAAAGAAGAGTACAGAACTCTTTTAGTAGCTAACTTTTAAATCTTAGGTATCATGAAAGTATATCAGACTGATGAAATTAAAAACATTGCTCTTTTGGGCAATGATGGAGCCGGTAAAACCACCCTCACAGAGGCCTTACTCTATGAGAGTGGGGTTATAAAACGTCGCGGAAGAATCACGCAGAAGAATACGGTGAGCGATTATTTCCCGGTAGAGCAAGAGTATGGCTATTCTGTCTTTTCTACAGTGTTCCATGTGGAGTGGAACGGCAAAAAGCTGAACATCATCGACTGTCCGGGAAGTGACGACTTTGTGGGAGCAGCCATCACGGCACTCAACGTCACCGATACCGCCATCCTGCTGTTGAACGGTCAGTACGGTCCCGAGGTGGGAACGCAGAACCACTTCCGGTATACCGAGAAGTTGGGCAAGCCCGTCATCTTCCTGGTGAACCAGCTGGACCATGAGAAATGTGATTATGACCACGTGCTGGAGCAGTTGAAGAACATCTACGGTTCGAAAGTGGTCCCCGTACAGTATCCGTTGGAGACAGGTCCCAACTTCCATGCCCTGATCGACGTGCTGTTGATGAAGAAATATTCCTGGAAGCCCGAAGGAGGCGAACCGATCATTGAAGATATTCCCGAAGAAGAAATGGAGAAAGCCACCGAGTGGCACAAGGCGTTGGTGGAAGCTGCCGCCGAGCATGATGAAGGACTGATGGAGAAATTCTTCGAGCAGGATTCGCTGACGGAAGACGAGATGCGTGAGGGTATCCGCAAGGGTCTGGTCAGCCGTGGCATGTTCCCGGTGTTCTGTGTCTGTGCAGGCAAGGACATGGGTGTACGCCGACTGATGGAATTCCTGGGCAATGTGGTTCCGTTCGTTTCCGAGATGCCGAAGGTGTTCAATACACGGGGTGAAGTGGTTCCGCCCGATGCGAATGGTCCGACTTCCCTGTTCTTCTTCAAGACTGCCGTGGAGCCGCACATTGGCGATGTACAGTATTTCAAGGTGATGAGCGGTACCGTTCATGAGGGCGACGACCTCTCGAATGCCGACCGCGGTTCGAAGGAGCGCATTTCCCAGCTCTTCGTCTGTGCAGGTGCCACCCGTATCAAGGTGAGTGAACTGCGTGCCGGAGATATCGGCTGTACGGTGAAGCTCAAGGATGTGCACACCGGCAACACGCTGAACGGCAAAGACTGTGAAAACCGCTTCAACTTCATCAAATATCCGAACTTCAAATATTCGCGTGCCATCAAGCCGGTCAATGAGGCTGATACCGAGAAGATGATGGGCGCCCTCTTCCGCATGCGTGAGGAAGACCCGACTTGGGAAGTGGAACAATCGAAGGAATTGAAACAAATCATCGTGCACGGTCAGGGTGAGTTCCACTTGCGTACGTTGAAATGGCGTCTGGAGAACAACGAAAAGATATTCGTCAACTTCGAAGAACCGAAGATTCCTTACCGCGAAACCATCACGAAGGCTGCCCGGGCTGATTACCGTCACAAGAAACAGTCGGGTGGAGCCGGACAGTTCGGTGAAGTGCACATGATTGTGGAACCCTACTACGAAGGCATGCCGTTGCCCGAGACCTATAAGTTCAATGGTCAGGAATACAAGGTGACGGTGAAGAGCCAGGAAGTGATCGACCTGGAGTGGGGTGGCAAGCTGGTGTTCATCAACAGCACCGTGGGCGGTTCCATCGACGCACGCTTCATGCCGGCCATCCTGAAAGGTGTCATGAGCCGTATGGAGCAAGGTCCGTTGACCGGTTCGTATGCCCGTGATGTACGTGTGATTGTCTATGACGGCAAGATGCACCCGGTAGACTCCAACGAAGTCTCCTTCATGCTGGCGGGACGCAATGCGTTCAGTACCGCCTTCAAGAATGCCGGTCCGAAGATTCTGGAACCGATTTACGATGTGGAAGTCTTTGTTCCGAGTGAGAAGATGGGCGATGTGATGGGCGATTTGCAGGGACGCCGTGCCATGATTATGGGTATGAGCAGCGAAAACGGCTATGAGAAGCTGGTTGCCAAGGTGCCTCTGAAAGAGATGTCATCCTACTCCACTGCACTCAGTTCGCTCACCGGCGGACGCGCTTCGTTCATCATGAAGTTCGCCAGCTACGAACTGGTTCCGTCGGATGTTCAGGAGAAGCTCATCAAGGAGTTTGAAGCCAAACAGGAAAAAGACGATTAATCAGGTTCAGGAAACAGTTTCTAACTAATCCATACACTAGAAAAGCCGCTTCCGTTAAAGGAAACGGCTTTTTTATTTAATTCCCCTTAAAAATTTAAGAACTGAACGTTGGTTACCAATTAAATTTCTATTAATTTTGCACTTGTCTGAAAGCCCGTTAGGCGATAATGGCTGCTTTGTCAGCTAAAAACGTCTTTTCGGTTAATAATAGAGAATCGGCATGTAAAATCTGTTAATCAGGCGCCAACGTTATTTATGCGTTGTTAATTTTGCTCCTATGAAAAAGTCAACGATTTGGATTTTAGGCATCATCATGGGTCTCTCGTTCGTCAGCTTGCTCTATTTGCAGGTGAGCTACATCGAGGAGATGATCAAAATGCGCCGGGAGCAGTTTGACGAGTCCGTCAAGCGCAGTCTTTCCAGTGCGGCCAATTCCCTGGAACTGGCTGAGGCTGCTACGTACTTGCAAAAAGAGATGAGTAGCGGATACAAGAAAAGGACTTCGTCGGTGGGCAATCTGAATACGTCCGATACCCCGGGCATGATTCAGGTTCATCAACAGATGGTGAGGACCGGTAACGGATTCGCCCTGCGCATCCGTATCGGAGGTAGCTTGTTTGGTGATTCGGTCCGCAAGTCGTTGAGCGAAACCAACGATGACCTGCGTCAGGAGTTCTACGGACGTTTCAAGCAAAAGCGCGACCTGGTGAACGACGTGGCACTGAAACTGCTGCACCGTGCCAGTGACAAGTCGCTGGAGGAACGGGTGAACTTCAAGACACTCGACGAATGCATCAAGACGGAACTAGCAAACAACGGAATCGACATCCCTTACCACTTCACGGTGCAGACCAATGACGGACGGGAGGTGTACCGTTGTCCCGACTACGAGGAAGCCGGTTCGGAACATGTCATCCCGCAGGTGCTCTTCCAGAATGACCCACCGGCAAAGCGCGGATGGGTGCAGATTCATTTTCCGACGCTGAACGATTACATCTACAGTTCGGTGAAGTTCATGATACCGTCGTTGATATTCACGTTCGTGCTGCTGGTGACTTTCATCTTTACGCTCTACCAGATTTTCCGTCAGAAGAAGCTGACCGAGATAAAGAACGACTTCATCAACAACATGACCCACGAGTTCAAGACACCTATCTCTACCATTTCGCTTGCAGCCCAGATGTTGAAGGACCCGGCTGTCGGGAAGTCGCCCCAGATGTTCCAGCACATATCGGGAGTCATCAACGATGAGACCAAGCGTCTGCGTTTCCAGGTGGAGAAAGTCTTGCAGATGTCGATGTTCGAACGGCAGAAAGCCACTCTGAAGATGAAAGAGGTCGATGCCAACGAACTGATAGCCGGTGTCATTCACACCTTTGCTCTGAAGGTGGAGAAGTACAACGGACGCATCACCTCCGACCTGTCGGCGCTCGACCCGTTGATTTTTGTGGATGAGATGCACTTTACCAATGTCATATTCAACCTCATGGACAATGCCGTGAAGTATAAGAGACCGGAAGAGGACCTCTTGCTGAACGTGCGGACCTGGAATGAGGGCAACAAGCTCTGCATCTCCATTGAGGACAATGGCATCGGCATCAAGAAAGAGAATTTGAAGAAGATATTCGATAAGTTCTACCGCGTTCATTCCGGCAACCTTCATGACGTGAAGGGCTTCGGCCTGGGCTTGGCATACGTCAAGAAAATCATTCAGGACCATAAGGGAACCATCCGGGCTGAGAGTGAGTTGGGCGTAGGAACGAAGTTTATCATTGTATTACCCTTATTAAAAAATTAAATTATATGGATGAGAAGTTGAACATTTTATTGTGCGAAGACGATGAGAATCTTGGCATGCTTTTGAGAGAATATTTGCAGGCAAAAGGCTATTCTGCAGAGTTGTGTCCGGATGGTGAAGCCGGTTACAAGGCTTTCCTGAAGACTAAGTTCGACCTGTGTGTACTCGATGTGATGATGCCGAAAAAGGACGGTTTCACATTGGCACAGGAGATTCGTGCAGCCAATGCTGAAATCCCCATCATCTTCTTGACAGCCAAGACGCTGAAGGAGGATATCCTGGAAGGTTTCAAGATTGGTGCCGACGACTACATCACCAAACCCTTCAGCATGGAAGAGCTGGTGTTCCGTATTGAAGCCATCTTGCGTCGTGTACGTGGAAAGAAGAACAAGGAAAGCAGTGTATACAAAATCGGCCGCTTTACGTTCGACACACAGAAGCAAATCCTGGCTATCGACGGCAAGCAGACCAAGCTGACTACGAAGGAATCGGAACTCTTGAGCTTGCTCTGTGCACATGCCAATGAGATTCTGCAACGTGACTTTGCGTTGAAGACCATCTGGATTGATGACAACTACTTCAATGCACGAAGCATGGACGTTTACATCACCAAGCTCCGTAAACACTTGAAAGCCGATGATTCCATCGAAATCATCAACATCCACGGCAAAGGCTACAAGCTGATTACTCCGGACGTTGACTGATTCGTGAGGTCTACCTGATAAAAAAGACTCCGTTTGTACTGAGGCACAAACGGAGTCTTTTTTATGTCAGGGTCAAAGCCTCGAGCTTCTGTCCGTATCATACAATGTACTTGTTGAAGAAGATGTAAGCGGCAAGTCCGCCAAAGATAAATACGAGTGAAGTCACCAGCATGGCGTTGCTGTCCATGCAGTGCGTGAAGAATCCCCCAAGCAGGATGAGGGTTCCGATGATGATAAGGATCAGGCCAATGTGTTTACAGAACTGTTTGAGCATCGTTGTAATGTATTTGGTAGAGTGATAAAAGTCCGGGTTACTCTTTCGTGTTGGTGAAAATCTTCCGCAACACATTCTGGCTGACGCGCAATTCCTCTACGGTCAGTCCGTAAAGCGCTTCTTTCAGCGTACGGTTGGCGATGAAGCGCGTACGTTCCTCCAGCTCCCGTCCGGTTTGGGTCAGGTGTATCAGGTTGATGCGCCGGTCCGACTTGTCGGAGGTACGCACCACCAGGTGCATCCGCTCCATGTTGTCGATAAGGCGTGTCATACTGGGTTTGTCCTTGAAGGTGGCATTGCAAAGCTCCTGCTGCGTCACACCGTCTTTCTCCCACAGGAACAGGAGGACCGTCCATTGTTCAGGAGTAATTTCCAGATTGTTCTGTCTGAAGTTGCGGTAGAGCTTGCGGTTGATGGCAGCCGAGACCTTGCCGTTGAGTATGGCAAATATCAGGCGTGTGTCAAAGTTGAATTCTTCAGTCATGAAATTATTGTTTAAGCAACTAAGGCAAAGGTACGAATACTATTCTTGTCGGAGGTGCTATTGTTAGTAAAATTTGTGAATATCCTGAATTTCCTTGCCGTCCCATGGCCTGACGACTTTCCGCAAATCGGCACAAAAAGGGAGGTAAGTGGCTTATTTTCGTAAGAAAACACTTTCAAAGATTTGCAGGTTCATGAAAAATATCTACCTTTGCGCTCGATTTTCAAAAACATAATATTAATCTATTAATTTGACACGTATGAATCAATACGAAACCGTTTTCATTTTGACTCCCGTTTTGTCTGATGTTCAGATGAAGGAAACGGTAGACAAGTTCAAAGGTATTCTTACTGCCGAAGGTGCTGAAATTGTCAATGAGGAGAACTGGGGATTGAAGAAGTTGGCTTATCCCATCGAGAAGAAATCCACCGGTTTTTATCAACTGATTGAGTTTAAAGCAGACCCGACTGTAATTGAAAAGCTTGAAGTAAACTACCGTCGTGACGAACGCGTAATCCGCTACTTGACTACCAAGTTGGATAAATACGCTATCGAATATGCTGCAAAAAGAAGAAGTGTAAAATCAACTAAAAAGGAGGATTAATCCATGGCACAACAACAATCCGAAATCAGATATTTGACTCCGCCTTCAGTGGATGTAAAGAAGAAGAAATACTGCCGTTTCAAAAAGGCTGGTATCAAGTATATCGACTACAAAGATCCTGAATTCTTGAAGAAATTCTTGAATGAGCAAGGTAAGATTCTGCCTCGCCGCATTACCGGTACTTCATTGAAATATCAGAGAAGAGTTGCTCAAGCAGTGAAAAGAGCCCGTCACTTGGCATTGCTTCCATTCGTAACTGACATGATGAAATAATAAGGAGGAATTTGTATGGAAATCATTTTGAAAGAAGACATTGCAAACTTGGGTTACAAGAATGACATTGTAACAGTGAAATCAGGTTACGGTCGTAACTATCTTATTCCTACCGGTAAAGCCGTTATCGCATCTCCGGCTGCAAAGAAAATGCTGGCTGAAGAGTTGAAACAACGTGCTCACAAACTTGAGAAAATCAAGAAGGATGCTGAAGCTTTGGCTGCTCAGTTGGAAGGCGTATCGTTGAAGATCGCTACCAAGGTCAGCTCTACTGGAACCATCTTCGGTTCTGTGGGAAGCATTCAGATTGCTGAAGAGCTGGAGAAGCTGGGTCACAAGATTGACAGAAAGATTATCTTCGTGAAGGATGCCGTGAAAGAAGTTGGTTCTTACAAGGCTACCGTAAGACTTCACAAAGAGGTTTCTGTTGAAATCCCCTTCGAAGTAGTTGCTGAAGAAGCATAAACGTAGAATTATAAGTTTTCTATGATAGTGCAAGGGCATTCCTCCCGTCGTGGAGTGAATGCCCTTGTTGCATATATGACAGGTGACAAAGAAGAAACCGGCAACAGTCAGGCTTGTTGTCCTCGACTGTGCCGGTCGTTCATACCCTTTATTAATCAATCAAATTATTTGAAATGGCGGCAACGACTCGTCGCGAGTGCTTGCCGTATGTCTTAGTCTTTTCTTACGAACTTTCCGTCTTTCCATTCATAGACCACGGACTTGCGTATATACGGGATAATCTGCTGACGGTCATCCGCGTTCATATAGTCCGGGGTGGTATAGGTGAAGGATAGTGTGTTCTCCTTGGGTGAGAGCGAAGCTTTCAGGAAGGTGATGTCTGCCTTGCGCCGCAACTCGTTCAGGCTGTCAGCCTTTTCAGCAGAAGGCTGGAGGAAGAAGTCGTCAGGTCCGGGTCGTTGGGGGAGGAAATCGCTCACCGGTAGCTCTTTCCAGTCCGTTGAATAGAAACGGAGGCTGCTGTCCTCCACCGGTCCTTTGACCGTCTTCACCCAGCAGACGACCGACACGGAATCGTTGAGCGGGAGACGGCGCATTTCCCATACACTGCTTTCGGTCACCTGTGCCAGCAGGTAGTCATCGGTGAGTGTCTTGACTTCCGACGTACGGTTGAAGCGGTTGGTGACCCGTGCCTTCATGTTGCTGGCAATGAAGTCCACACAGTCAGCCCGGTTGACGGGAGTCAGGATGGGCGACAGCGTGTCGGGCATGTGGACAAATATTTCTTTTAGGGTCTGTGCCTGCATGCCGCCGATGCACAGCAGGCAACCAAGGACCGACAGGAATCTCTTTTTCATTTACTCTTGTTATTTGGAACCCAAATATAGGAAAATCATACCGATTAGCACCAATGCCAAATCGACAACCTTGCTTTTTAAATTCTTTTCACGGAAGAAGAGCGCACCGCACAGGAAGGAGACCACCACACTGCCGCGCCGCACCATCGACACGATGGAAATCATGGCACCTTCCAGACTCAGGGAGTAGAAGTAGACGAAGTCGGCTGCCGACAGGAAGATGGAGATGAGGATGATGCACCAGTCCCAGTGGAACGGGGTGGTCGTCTTCCGTTTGGGAAGCCACAGCAGGGCAATCACGGCTCCCATCATGAAGAGCTGGTAGATGTTGTACCACGACTGCACCACCATGCGGTCCAGTCCCAGTCCGCCGTCGCTGACGGGTGCCATCAGGTATTTGTCATAGAGTCCGCTGATGGCGCCGGTGACGGCTGCCAGTACGACGTAGAAGATGTAGCGGTTATGCTTGAAGTCGATGCCTTCCTTTTTCCCCGAACGGCTCAGCATGAAGAAGGAGATGACTGCCATCAGCACACCTGCCCACTGGTAGAGGTTCAGCCTTTCGCCAAACACGAGCAGGGCACCCACCAGTACCATGACCGGACGGGTCGCATTGATCGGTCCCACGATGGTGAGCGGCAGGTGCTTCATGCCGAAATAGCCGAACGTCCATGAGGAGAGCACGATGACCGACTTGAGCAACACATACTTGTGTACCTCCCAACCGGCAGCCGGTACATGGAAGATGGTGCCGTCGAGACTGTCGCTCCAAGCTGAAATCAGGATGAAGGGAAGGAAAATCAGGCTGGAGAACAAGGTGTTCAGGAACAGGACCGGAAGGACAGCGTTGTCGCGTAACGATTCTTTCTTGAATGCGTCATAGAAGCCCAGCAGTGCAGCCGAGAGGAATGCCAGAAGTAACCACATCATGGATGTAACGATTTATGTATTCTTTCTTTCGGGGTGCAAAGATACGGCTTAATTGCGCTCGGTGGATATTCCCGGATAAAAAGTAGGGTGGGGAAGAGGGTTAAAAAAGAAAAACGCCTACCTTTGCACTCGTCTTTTTAGGAACTGATGTCCATCTACATTTTTTAATACGTAATATGAAACTACTGACTACGCTCTTCGGTTTCGACCCGAAGAAACATTCCGTGAAGACAGAGCTCTTCGCGGGCATTACCACTTTCCTGACCATGGCCTATATCCTGGCGGTCAATCCGGAAATCCTCAGCGCCACCGGAATGGATAAAGAAGCTGTGTTTACATCGACTGCCCTGGCAGCTATCCTGGCTACCGTCATCATGGCACTGTGGGCGAAACTTCCGTTTGCGCAGGCATCGGGCATGGGGCTGAATGCCTTCTTCGCCTACACCATCTGCCTCAACATGGGCTATTCCTGGCAGTTTGCCCTGACGGCGGTCTTCCTGGAGGGCATCATTTTCATCCTGCTGACGGTCAGCAACCTCCGTACCCTGATTGTTGACCTCATCCCCGAATCGCTGAAATATGCCACGACCGTGGGTATCGGACTCTTCATCGCGTTCATCGGACTTCAGAATTCCGGCATTGTGGTGGGCAATCCCGCAACCATGCTTTCCCTCGGTCACATCACGTCCGGTGCTCCCTTGCTGGCAATCATCGGTATGGTCATCACACTGATGTTCATGGTGCACAAGGTGCGTGGCGGACTCCTGTGGGGCATCCTCCTCACGACCCTTATCGGTATCCCCATGGGTCTGACCACCTTTCACGGACTGTTCAACCTGCCGCCTTCCATTGCTCCCGTTTTCTTCAAGCTCGACTTTACCCACCTGTGGAGTGTCGATATGCTGATTGCCGTCTGCACCCTGCTGTTCATGGACCTCTTTGACACCATCGGCACGTTCATCGGTGTTGCCACCAAGGCAGGCATGATGGAGAATGGCAAGCTCCCCCGTGCCAAACAGGCATTCATGTCCGATGCCATCGGTACGACGGCAGCCGGTCTGTTGGGAACGAGTACCATCGTCACCTTCCTGGAGAGTGCTGCCGGTGTGAACGAAGGCGGACGTACGGGACTGACTTCCTTCACGACGGCTGTCTGCATGGCGTTGGCACTGTTCCTTTCGCCCCTGTTCCTGTCCATTCCGGCTGCTGCCACTTCCGCCGTCCTCATCATCGTCGGCATGATGATGGTCGCCCCGGTGGCAAAGATTCCTCTTGACGATTACACCGAAGCTCTGCCTGCCTTCCTTTGCATGATTCTCATGCCCCTGGCATACAGCATTGCCGATGGCATCATCATCGGCTTCATCAGTTACGTGGTCATCAACCTGCTCTGCGGACAGCACAAGAAAATCACCATCCCCATGTATGTGATGGCCATCCTGTTCTGTTTCAAGTTCCTGTTGTAGACGAGCGAAAACATAAACAAACTCAAGCATTCATAACCTAACAAATTCAAACATGAAAAGAATCCTATTGCTTTGTTTCATTGCGTGTGCGGCTTTCCAGTTGAAAGCGCAGAATGTACAGTTGCATTACGACTTCGGTCGTACCCTTTACCAGGAGTTGGAAGATGCCGACCGTCCGCCTGTTACCGCTACGGTGGAGTTCTTCAAACCCGACAAGTGGGGAAACACCTACTTCTTCGTCGACTTCGACTGGACCAAGAAAGGACTGGCTTCCGCCTATACGGAGATTTCCCGCGAACTGAAGTTCTGGGACGCTCCCATTTCAGCCCATGTCGAGTATAACGGCGGACTGAGCAACACCGTGTCGTTTGACAATGCCTACCTGGTGGGACCCTCTTACTCCTGGAATAGTGCCGACTTCACCAAGGGCTTTACGCTGATGGCGATGTACAAGTATATCCAGAAGCATGAAGACCCGAACAACTTCCAGATTACCGGAACCTGGTATGTACACTGCTGCGACGGCAAGTTCACCTGCAGCGGTTTTGCCGACTTCTGGCGTGAGAAGAACCCTCACGGTTACTTCATCTTCCTGTCAGAACCCCAGTTCTGGGTCAACCTGAACAAGTTCAAGGCTTTTGACGATAAATTCAACCTCAGCATCGGTACTGAAATCGAGCTGAGCCAGAACTTCAGCTTCCGCGACGGTTTCTACACCATCCCGACACTGGCTCTGAAGTGGAGCTTTGATTGACGGCTGATGCCGTAAGGCTGAGTTACCTGCAGAGGCACAAAGAGACAGGGCGATTTTATTCCCCTGTGTCTTTGTGCCTCTGTGTTTTTATGCCCTGTCAGGAGGTATGGCGGATGTCTGTGCGGCTGAAAGTATGTATTTTTTGTCATCTGACGCTCTTTTACAGCCCGTCATGTCTCCATCCTCTGACAAAATCACTACATTTGTTAGCCGTAACGAGAAACGGATAAGCGAAACAGAATTACTTAACCCTGAAAAGACGATATGAAAATCAAATTGATGTGTGCGCTTTGTGCGCTTTTGCTTTTGTCGTCGTTCCGGTCCGATGAACGCGACACCATTACAGTTTTCATGATTGGAGATTCTACCATGGCAAACAAACCCCTGGGAGGTGACAACCCCGAACGTGGCTGGGGGCAGATGCTTGCCGGTTACTTCACCGAGGATGTCCGGGTGGACAATCATGCCCTCAACGGACGCAGTTCGAAAAGCTTCATCGACGAAGGTCACTGGGAGGAAGTGCGTCGGCTGATTCGTCCGGGCGACTACGTGTTCATCCAGTTCGGCCATAACGATGAAAAACCGAAGCCCGACCGCCATACCGACCCCGGCACGACGTTTGATGCCAACCTGCGTCGGTTTGTGGAGGAGACACGTGCCAAGGGTGGAAAGCCGGTGTTGCTCAACTCCATCGTCCGTCGGAACTTCTTTGACAACAAGCAGGCGGTGACGGATGATGACCTGCGACGTGAGAAGGTGGAGGGCACGAAACTCGAAGGCGACACGCTGATCGATACTCACGGGGCTTACCTCGACTCTCCGCGCAACGTGGCTGCTGCCATGGATGTCCCCTTCATCGACATGAACCGGCTGACACATGACCTCGTGCAGGGATTGGGACGCGAAGCCTCGAAGTCACTCTTCTGCTGGATTCCCGAAGGAACCTGTGTGGCCTGTCCGAAGGGTCGTCAGGACAACACCCACCTCAATGTCTACGGTGCACGCCGGGTGGCAGGTCTGGCAGCAACCGCCATCGAGCAGGTGATTCCCGAGCTGGGCAAGTATGTGCGTCACTATGACTTTGTCGTGGCAAAAGACGGAAGCGGCGACTTCTTCACCGTGCAGGAGGCCATCAATGCCGTCCCCGACTTCCGCAAGAACGTCCGCACGACCATCCTGGTCCGTCCGGGTGAATACAAGGAGCGCGTCATCGTGCCGGAGTGCAAAATCAACATCTCCCTCATCGGTCAGGAAGGAGCCATCATCACCAACGACGGCTATGCCAGCAAGAAGAACCGCTTCGGTGAAGAGATGTCGACGTCCGGCTCTTCGACCTGCTACATCTATGCTCCCGACTTCTATGCCGAGAACATCACCTTTGCCAACACGGCAGGACGCGTCGGTCAGGCAGTTGCCTGCTTCGTGAGTGCGGACCGTGCCTACTTCAAGGGCTGCCGTTTCCTGGGCAATCAGGACACCCTCTATACCTATGGCAAGGGTTGCCGCCAGTATTACGAAGACTGCTACGTGGAAGGAACGGTGGACTTCATCTTCGGATGGTCGACGGCAGTGTTCAACCGCTGCACCATCCACAGCCTGGGGAAAGGCTACCTCACCGCTCCGTCGACCGACAAGGAGCAGAAGTACGGTTATGTGTTCTATGACTGCAAGATGACTGCCGAGCCGGGTGTGGAGGGAGTAGCCCTGTCCCGTCCGTGGCGTCCGTATGCCAAGGCAGTGTTTGTCCGTTGCGACCTGGGCGGACACATTGCGCCTGCCGGATGGAATAACTGGGGCAAGAAGAGCAACGAGGAAACCGTGACTTACGCCGAGTATCAGAGCACCGGAGCCGGTGCCCATCCGTCTGAGCGCGCCTCGTTCGGTCATCAGCTGAAGGACCTCACCGGCTACAGCATCGAGGAGGTACTGGGAGGCACCGACGGCTGGAACCCCGTGAAGAACGGGAATGCACTGGTGAGCGTGAAACGCTGATGCGCTCCGGTGCATGGCATCAGGAATTGGAAAGAAGGGTGTGTCGTTATGAGCGATGCACCCTTTGTGCGTAAAAAGGCGGTGTACATTTCTGACGTCCCCGCCAGACATTCGCGTTTGACCGGGCAAACACAAGCCTTTGACCGGGTAAACACAAGCGTTTGACTAGCCAAACTCATTAGTTTGATAGGGGTAAGTATCATACTTAGCCTGGAAAGGTATTATACTTAGACCCCCTAAGTATTATACTTAGGCTGCCTAAGTATTATACTTTGGTCTATCAAACTACTATGTTTGTCAGGTCAAAGGCTTATGTTTACCCGGTCAAACGCTTGTGTTTGGCAAATCAAACACTTGTGTTCCATCCGTCGGACAATTGTGTTTGCCGGGAGAAAAGTCATGCATGAAATTGAGCGAAAGATAATTCATAAATGAAGAATAAAGTGTAAGTTTGTCAATGTATAGGCCTTTTCTCTACATACGGAATGAAAACAACAGTTTAAAAGAACATATATGAACTATAAGCATTTATTATTGACCGTCGGCTTACTCCTGGGAGTCTGTTCCATGACCCGTGCCGGCAATTATGTCAAACAGGGCAATACGGTGACAGTGACCGTCAGTTCCCCACAGGACAAGGGTGCCCGAAAGATACGGCTTCAGGTGATTGGCGACAAGATTGTCCGGGTGGAAGCTACTCCGGAAGCAGACTTCCCGGTGAAGCAGAGCCTGATGGTCGTCAGTCAACCGGACTTCAATGATTTTCAGGTCACCGAGACCGAGGATGCCGTGCAAGTGAAGACACGTGCCGTCTGTGCTACCGTCAGTAAGACCGACGGACGGGTGGTGTTCCGTGACGGAAAAGGACATCTGCTGCTGGCAGAGACAGCCCGGGGAGGAAAAGTCTTCACACCCTTCCGGGTACCGGAGCGGGAAATCGGAGTCGGCACGTTGACCGAACAGCAACGCAACGCCTGGTCGTGGCAGATGAAGTTTGACAGTCCCGTTGATGAGGCTTTCTACGGACTGGGACAACATCAGTCGGGAGAGCTGAACATGAAGGGAAAGAATGAAGACCTGTTCCAATATAACACGAAGGTGAGTGTACCGTTTGTGGTGAGCAACCGGGGCTACGGACTGCTCTGGGACAGCTATTCCTACTGTCGCTTCGGCAATCCGGAAGACTACCTGCAGCTGAACCGCGCCTTTACCTTATATGATAAAAACGGGCAGGAGGGAGCGTTGACAGGGACCTACACGGATAAGGCAGGACGGACGTTGGAACGTCGGGAAGACAGCCTCTATTTCGAATATGCTTGTCCGGAGACGTCGGAGCTGTGCCGGAAGTACGACCGTGGCGGTCTTGCCAACCTGCCGCAAGGTTTCCAGCTGGACGGGGCGAAGGTCGTCTATGAAGGCTCGTTGCTGGCGGAGGGAGACAGTCCGTCCGCAACCTTTCACTTTATCCTTTATTATGCCGGTTACATAAAGGTGTTCGTCGATGGCAAGGAAGTGGTCCCGGAACGTTGGCGCACGGCGTGGAATCCCAATGCGTGGAAGTTTGCCTGCCGCCTGCGTACGGGAGTGAGAATCCCCGTCCGGATTGAATGGAAACCCGACGGCGGCGTCAGCTACTGCGGACTGCGTGTCGCACAGCCGCGTAGTGAGGAAGAACAAGGCAAGCTGAGTGTATGGAGTGAGATGAGCCGCGACATGGACTACTACTTTATAGCCGGTGATGACCTCGACGAGGTGATAGCAGGCTACCGTACCCTGACGGGAAAGGCACAGGTGATGCCCCGCTGGGTCATGGGGTTCTGGCAGAGCCGGGAACGTTACAAGACAAGCGACGAGATTCTCCGTACCCTGGCAGAGTTCCGCCGCCGTCACATCCCGATAGACAACATCGTGCAGGACTGGAACTACTGGCCCGAAGATGCATGGGGAAGCCACGAGTTCGAGTCCGTCCGTTACCCCGACCCACAGGCAATGCTCGACAGCGTGCATGCCCTGCACGGGCGCTTCATGATTTCCGTCTGGCCCAAGTTCTATTGTTCCACAAAGAATTACCAGGAGCTTGACGCTCACGGATGGATGTACCGTCAAGCCGTGACAGATTCCATCAAGGACTGGGTCGGACCGGGCTATGTAGGCTCGTTCTATGATGCCTATGCCGAAGGAGCGCGGAAGATGTTCTGGCGGCAGATGGATGAGAACCTCTATTCCAAGTTCCAGCAAGGCATCGATGCCTGGTGGATGGATGCCTCGGAACCCAATGTCAGGGACTGCACGCCCATGTGGTATCGCAAGGCGTTGTGCGGACCGACGGCATTAGGTTCTTCCACCGAATACTTCAATGCGTACAGCATCGTCAATGCCGATGCCATATACAACGGACAGCGTTCCGTGAATCCGGACCGACGGGTGTTCCTGCTCACACGCAGTGGCTTTGCCGGGGAACAGCGGTACGGCACAGCCACCTGGAGCGGTGACATCGCGACCCGTTGGGAAGACATGCGTGCCCAGATGACTGCCGGCATGAACTTCTCGCTCGCCGGTATCCCGTTCTGGGGAATGGACCAGGGTGGCTTCTGTGTAGAGAAACGTTACGTGGCTGCTCAAAAACTGTTTGACTCGACCGGGCAGGAGAACGAGGGCCTGAAGGAGTGGCGTGAGCTGCAGACCCGCTGGCATCAGTTCGGTTGCTTTGTCCCTTTGTTCCGTACCCACGGGCAGTGGCCCACGCGTGAAGTGTGGAACATTGCTCCCGAGGACCATCCCGCTTATCAGAGCATTGTCTGGTATGACCGTCTGCGTTACCGGCTGATGCCTTACCTCTACAGCCTGGCAGGAGCCGTCCACTTCAGGGACTATACGATGATGCGTGCCTTGGTGATGGATTTCAATGGCGATGCAAACGTCTATGACATCAAGGACCAGTGGATGTTCGGTCCGTCGTTAATGGCTTGTCCCGTCGGGTATTATCAGGCACGTTCCCGCCGCGTCTATCTGCCGGAGCAGTGTGGCTGGTATGATTTCTATCCCGGCCGTTACCATGCAGGCGGGCAGACCATCACGGCTGAGGCACCTTACGAGCGCATCCCGGTCTATGTCCCTGCCGGAAGCATCCTTCCTTTCGGTCCGGAGATGGAGTGGAGCGATGAGAAGCCTGCCGAGTTGATAAACCTGTATGTGTACACCGGACGTGACGCTTCGTTTACGCTTTATGAGGACGAGAATACGAACTACGGTTACGAGCGCGGACATTATGCGACCATCCGCTTCAGCTACAACGAGGCAACGGGGGAACTGACCATTGCCGACCGGAAGGGCAGTTTCGACGGCATGTTGCAACGACGCCGCTTCAATGTGGTCGTGGTGAGTCCGGCAAAGGCACAGCCACTGGACCTCGATGCTCCCCAAGGCACGATGGTGGACTATGACGGAAAGGCCGTAACGGTGAAAATTGTAAAGTGAACCGATGATGAACACATGGAATCTTGGATTACGGAAGGCCCTGCTGCTGATAGCCGCCTTCTGTTCGGTGGCGTGTCAGGCACGCGATGTCAGGCTCTTTGACGAAGGCTGGCTGTTCCTGTTGGGCGACGAGCCGGAGATGGCACAACCCGATTATGACGACAGCCGGTGGCGTCGGTTGTCGCTGCCTCATGACTGGGCGATAGAGGGTGACTTCTCGGCAACGAACCCTTCGGGAGCGGGAGGCGGTGCCTTGCCCGGTGGCGTCGGGTGGTATCGCAAACATTTCAGGTTGCCTGCAACGGAAGGAGAGCGCCGTTACTATCTCGCGTTCGACGGGGTATACATGAACTCCACCGTGTATGTCAACGGACATGAGGTCGGTTCCCGTCCCTACGGTTACAGTTCGTTTGAGTATGACCTGACGCCCTACGTCCGTCCGGATAGCGACAACGTGGTGGCGGTCAGGGTGGATAACAGCGACCAGCCCAATTCCCGTTGGTACAGTGGCTGTGGCATTTACCGTCATGTCTGGCTGACGGCAACGAATCCCTTGCACATTGCCCGCTGGGGTGTCCATGTGGTGACAGACGTCGGAGGTACCGTCGATGTGGAGCTTGCCGTTTCCGGCGATGCGGACGGTCAGCACCGGCCGGTGTTCCGTCATACCCTTCTTGCCCCTGACGGACGTACGGTCGCCGTGACGTCGGCAAAGTCGTTGCGGCAAACGCTGCGTGTAAGTCATCCGTTACGGTGGTCGGTCGACAGTCCGCATCTCTATACCCTGAAGTCAGAGGTGCTGGTCGATGGAGAAGTTGTCGATGCCGTGACCACGCGGACCGGGTTCCGTGAGTTCCGCTTTGATGCTGCGACCGGTTTCTGGCTCAACGGACGCAATCTGAAAATCAATGGCGTGTGCCTGCATCATGACCTGGGCTGTCTGGGAGCGGCGGTGAATGAAGACGCGATGCGCCGTCAGCTGGTGAAGTTGAAAGCGATGGGGTGCAATGCCATCCGGTGCAGTCACAATCCTCCTGCGCCCGAACTGCTGGACCTGTGCGATGAGATGGGGTTCATCGTGATGGACGAGAGCTTTGACATGTGGCGTCGTCGGAAGACCCGGAATGACTACGCCCGTTTCTTTGACGAGTGGCACGAACGGGACCTGTCGGACCTGCTCCTGCGGGACCGTAACCACCCCTCTGTCCTGATGTGGTCCATCGGAAACGAGGTACTGGAGCAGTGGAGCGGTGTCGGTGCCGATGAGCTGACGCTCGAACAGGCGAACCTCCTTCTGAACGCCGGACACGATGACTCCACGCTGGCACACGGCGAGGAACTGACTCCCAACTCACTGCTGACCCTGCACCTGGCAGGGATTGTGCGGAAGTATGACCGTACACGTCCCGTCACGGCAGGATGCAATGAACCGTCTCCCGACAATCACCTCTTCAAGAGCGGTGCGCTCGACCTCATTGGTTTCAATTACCATCGGGAGTGGATCAAAGATGTTCCACGCAATTTCCCTGGCAAACCGTTCCTGCTCACCGAGAGTGTCTCTGCCCTGCAGACACGCGGCTATTTCCGGATGCCGTCGGACAGCCTGTTCATCGCTCCGGAACGTTGGGACAAGCCTTATACGGACCCGTCGATGATGTGCTCGTCCTATGACAACCAGCACGTCCCGTGGGGCTCGACCCACGAAGAGACCTGGGACATTGTCAAGCATACGCCCTATTGTGCCGGGCAATTCATCTGGACGGGCTTTGACTACCTTGGCGAGCCGACTCCTTACGGCTTTCCTGCCCGTAGCAGTTACTTTGGCATCATCGACCTGGCGGGCTTCCCCAAAGACATCTATTATATGTATCAGAGCGAATGGACCGACCGTCCCGTGTTGCACCTGTTCCCTCACTGGAACTGGACGGAAGGACAGACGGTGGACCTCTGGTGCTATTACAATGACGCCGATGAAGTGGAGCTGTTTGTCAATGGCAAGAGCCGGGGCGTACGCTCCAAAAAGGACAGCCACCAGTACCACGTAGCCTGGCGGGTCGCCTACGAGCCCGGTGAAGTGAAAGTGGTGGCGCGTAAAGACGGACAGGAAGTGCGTTCCTCGTCCATCCGTACCGCAGGAGCACCTGCCCGCATCCGGCTTGAAGTGGACTATGAAGGCGAGACGACCGTCTTTTTCAATGCGTATGTCACGGACGAAGCCGGCAACCTCTGCCCCTGGGCGGAAGATGACTTGCGGTTCAGCGTATCCGGAGGGACTGTCATCGGTGTGGATAATGGCTCTCCGACCAGTATGGAACGTTTCAAGGCTGACCACCGCAAAGCCTTTTTCGGCAAGGCACTGGTGGTTATCCGGAAAGAAAAGGATGCCGGACCAATCCGGCTGGAGGCTGTAAGTCCGATGCTTGCAGCCGGACAACTTGTAATCACGAACAATTAGCTATATGAGTACTATGAAACGATTGAAGATGATGGCAATGGCCCTGATGATGGGAGCCTCTGCCCTGGCGCAGGTCCCTGCGTATCTGGATGACTCACAACCGCTCGAAGTGAGGGTGCAGGATGCGCTGAGCCGCATGACGACACACGAGAAAATACAGCTTCTGCATGCACAGAGCAAATTCACTTCGGCAGGAGTTCCCCGTTTGGGTATCCGTCAGCTGAACATGGACGACGGACCTCACGGGGTACGTGAAGAGTTGGAATGGAACACGTGGAAGCCGGCGCGGTGGACCAATGACTCGGTGGTAGCATTCCCGTCGCTGACGTGCCTCGCTGCCACATGGAATCCGGAGCTGTCGGCAGTCTATGGCAATGCGGTGAGCGAGGAGTTTGCCTTCCGGGGCAAGGACGTGATGTTGGGCCCCGGCGTGAACATGGCACGTACACCGCTCAACGGACGCAACTTTGAATACATGGGGGAGGACCCGTACCTGGCAGGGCACATGATTGTGCCTTACATCCGGAGTGCGCAGGCAAACGGGGTCGCATGCTGCCTCAAGCATTTCGCGTTGAATAATCAGGAGATTGACCGCTTTGCCGTCAATGTCAATGTGGACGAGCGTACGCTGCATGAAATCTACCTGCCGGCATTCAAGGCTGCGGTGCAGGAAGGCGGCGTGTGGACGGTGATGCCGTCGTATCCCCTTTGGAACGGGATACATTGCTGTCAGAACGACTCGTTGCTGAACGGCATCCTGAAACGTGACTGGGGCTTTGACGGAGCAACCATCAGCGATTGGGGCGGCACGACGGACACCTGGCAGGCGGCTACCGGCGGACTGGACATCGAGATGGGAACCTTTACTGACGGGAAGTTGAAGGAGGCAGAGTTCGGTTACGACGACTATTACCTGGCGGACAAGTTCGAGAAGCTGATTGATGAAGGCAAGATACCGATGTCGGTGCTTGACGACAAGGCTACGCGAGTCCTGCGTACGATTTTCCGTACGTCGATGAATCGGCAGAAGGTCATTGGCTCATTGTGTTCCGAGGCGCACTATGATGCCTGTCTGCGGATTGGTGAGGAAGGTATCGTGTTGCTGAAAAATGCGGAGGACATGCTGCCCTTGGATTTCAATCGGTATGAGCGTATCCTGGTGGTGGGCGAGAATGCCGTGCGTTCCCTGACGAAGGGAGGCGGTTCTTCGGAACTGAAGACCCTGCACGACTGGTCTCCGCTGGAGAGCCTGCAAAAACGGTTTGGAGCAAAGATTGATTATGCCCAAGGCTACAGTTCGGGTAGAGCCATGTATGATAAGGTAGACCCGGTGGACCCGGCATTGAGCCGTCAGCTGAAGGCAGAGGCGCTGGAGAAGGCCCGTCAGGCAGACCTCATCCTCTTCATCGGCGGCATGAACAAGAACTGTCGGCAGGATTGTGAAAACTCCGACCGGGAGAACTACCACCTGTCTTTCGGACAAGATGAGCTGATTCAGGAACTGGCAGCCATCCAGAAGAACATCATTGTATGTACCTTTGGCGGCAATGCGTTTGCCACTCCTTGGATTGACGAGGTGAAAGGATTTGTCCATGCCTGGTACCTGGGTTCCATGGCAGGAGAAGCCCTGGTCCGTGTGCTCGATGGTACGGTGAACCCCAGTGGCAAACTGCCCGTCACTTTTGCCAGACGTCTCGAAGACTATCCTTTTATGGAATATGGAGCGGAAGCCTATCCGGGTGTAAATAAGCAGGTCTACTACAAGGAAGGCATCTTCATGGGCTACCGTCACTTTGACACCCGCAAGGTGAAACCGCAGTTCCCTTTCGGCTACGGATTGAGTTATACGACGTTTGAGTATGGCAAGCCACGCCTTTCCTCCAAGACCCTTTCGGATGGCAAGATTGTCCTGTCCGTGGACATTACCAATACAGGCAACCGTGCCGGGAAAGAGACGGTGCAGTTGTACATCGGACAGCGTAAACCCTCGGAAGTACGTCCTGCCAAAGAGCTGAAAGCCTTTGAGAAGGTCGAGTTGCAGCCCGGTGAGACGCGGACCGTCGAGTTCTCCATTGACCGGTCGATGCTGTCCTTCTTCTCGGCAAAGAGCCATGACTGGGTGGTAGAGCCCGGACGTTTCGATGCCTATGTCTGTGCCTCTTCTGCCGATGTACGCGGACAGGCGGACTTCCGGGTAGAGTGAGGTAACTTCCAAATCGCATCAGACTTCGGGTGTTCTGCGCTTGCAACCAGGCAGGACATCGAGTAGTCTGGTGCGATTTTGGGTTAAAGAGTCATTCGGAAAGCGAAAGACAGCGGAGAATTCAGGAGTGGCACGGACGTGAAGAAAGCGGAGGTCCTGTTCCGGCAGATGTTTTTCGGGCTGTCTTCCGAGCAAGCGTTCTTGAACGGTCTGAATGTGGATGAGCTGGGAAAAAACTTCCATTACATCTATTCGTTACTGAAGGTCTGATTTCATTTTATATTTTTAACCGCAATACTTCTGAACGGTCGTTCAGAAGTGAATGCTTTTATCTTATCTTTGTGCGCATGGAGCAAAACTCTGCGACATGGATAAGGCTCAGAAACAACAGGGTCGCATCGTTCTTTTCAAGGAAGAAAAGGATGGTGTAGCTTACGTCCGGATAGACTATTCGGACCATCCTTCTATTGTATTATTACTCTCCCAAGACGGTCAGGTAAAAATGGTGTACGTGCGGCATCCCAAACCCACAAGGGAATACACGCTACCGGAAGGCTATCTTTCGTTGGATGATTCATAGGGTGCAGCTATTAGAGATTAGGAAACACACCTGCCGGATGTCGGTTATCGAAATATCCTACACCTAAAGGTGCATTTATTAATACATTAGCATTAATGTTCGACTTAAAAAAGTAAATATGAAGATAATAAATTGGACATTACTTTTTCTTGCAGCGTTTTTTTGTTGCTTTGATAGCGTGAAAGCAAATCCATTGCGGCAAGATACGATACGGGATGTAACCTATCAACTTTATCCGTTGGGGGTTGCCTGCCGTGACAATGATATGGCAACCATAAAACGGTTGCTGGCAGGAAAAGATGAACCTATGGCAATGGGTAACGATTTTTATGAGTTTGACATATTCTATACGGCGATTTACTTTGATAAAGAGGATGTACTGAAATATGCCCTTACCAGGTATAAGGACATTAATAACAGATTATATAGTGACGAATACGGGCTGACGCTCCTGACATACGCTTGTAAATTGTCTAACGTAAAGTTAGCCCGCATATTGCTGGAGCATGGCATTGATGTAAACGGTTACCAAAGTCCATACGATATATATAAAGTATATCCGATTATGGAAGCTATTGCCAATAATAACATTGAACTGGTGAAGTTGCTTTTAGAATATCATGCAGACCTTGATGTAAAAGATAGTAACGGCAACACCCCTCTTGCTTTAGCAAGGGAAATAGGTGCAAAAGAAGTAGAAGATTTGCTTTTGCAATGGATGAAATCCTCAGGAGAATAAACTGAGCCCTCGCTTGGGAGGCTTATTGTCTGTTACAAAAAAAAACCTGAGTTTGAAAAACTCAGGCTCTTATCAGCGGAGAGACAGGATTTTGAACCTACCCTCCAATATCCTTGAAATTCAATTTATTATCATTATGTCAAAGCCTTAGGGGGTACAACTTAGGTTACAAGAATAACACTTTTCTGTCACCTTTTGGCTGTTCGTTGTCTGCCTAAAACTACGGTTCAAAGATACTGCTTTATTTTGAAATACACAAATCGTTGAAAATAAATCTTCTGGGGTTAGTGCAAGGTGCAAGCTATATATAGATATATACTTGCACCTTGCACTAAATGTCCCTTTTATTCTATCCGAAGCAAAACACTCCTTATACTTTTGCTCGTTCATTAAAACACTATTACAATGCAGTCATTCAAAATAATACAACCATTACCAATATTGCGTCGCTACATTCGTCATTATTGGATATTACAAAGTGACAGAGCAAATGTTGTAACCGAACGTACATTCCCATTAGGTTGCATACAGATATTTTTTCATAAAAAGAAGCGATTATTCTCACAAACCCATCATAAAATGCAGCCCCGATATTTCGTTTGTGGACAAGAAAAAGGATATACAGATATTTGCGCAGATGGAGATATAGAAATGCTTGTTGTGGTGTTTCAACCTTATGCGGCAAAGCTGTTTTTTCGGCAACCATTATCCCTTTTTCAAGGAGAAAATATAGCAATAGAAGATGTAGAAGATAGAGAACTTACCGAGCTTGCCCACAAAGTGGCTGATACTGAAAACAACATCCGTTGCATAAACTTGATAGAACAATTCCTATTGCATCGTTTAATTGTCTGTTCAGACTATAATATAGATAGACTTTCTGTTGTAATCCAAGACATTAACCTTAACCCATACCTTGATGTCTGCAAATTAGCGAATACTGCCTGCCTAAGCACAAAACAATTCACACGGATTTTTACAGAATATATTGGAACTTCGCCTAAAGAATTTCTGAGAATTATAAGAGTGCAACGGGCATTGTTCCTGTTACAACAAAATCCTCAATGTAATTTTGCGCAAGTAGCTTATAGTTGCGGTTTTTCCGACCAATCTCACATGATAAGAGAATTTAAACTGTTTACAGGATATACGCCTTTAGAATATCTATCGGTTTATACTCCCATATCTGATTATTTTTCTAACTCATAAGAATGTCCGTATTCTTCTATCCACGTCTTTATGGCAATCGTAATTTTGCAATGTCTTAGCGCAGGACAAAGTAAAGTAATAACTAAAAGAAAAAAGAACATGAAGAATTTAATTGCATTCTTTGAAATCCCCGTTACTGACTTCTACGAATCGGTAAATTTTTATCAAGCAATCTTTGGGGTGGAACTTATGGTAGCCGAATACAGCAATGAGAAAATGGCTTGTTTTGTACAGAACGGACAAACAGTTGGTGCAATATCCTATGCACCTGACTTCAAACCCTCAGAGCATGGTGTATTAATTCACTTTAATTGTGAAGATATTGACTGGTCAATCCAGCAAGTACTGAAATATGGTGGCAGGATAACGATTCCTAAGACAAAAATCCAAGCAGAAGGAAAGGGATATTTTGCCGTATTCGCTGATCCCGCCGGCAATCGCATAGGACTTTATACAGACTAACACGTGTTGATAGATTAAAATATGGCTGCAAGTTATTCTATTTGCAGCTATATTTTTGCTCATTACCAATAACAAACGACAAAAAGCCTTACCTTTGTAAAATGATTCAAGAGGACTTCAAATTTTACAAACCTTGCAAGGAGTTACAACCTTACGTCAGGTATTATTGGGT
>ULUY01087021.1_pt1 | contig 24879 bp, 24 predicted proteins | sample 1959031 | NCBI WGS metagenome assembly ULUY01 (sample SAMEA4835774, study PRJEB28245) | human gut metagenome | biome: gut microbiome; material: fecal sample | place: Denmark | collected 2008
CACCGGAAAGGAAGCAGAGCAGCTCTTCCGGAAAGGCTGCTGCAAAAAAACACCTCTGCCGGAAGCAGAAGGAAAAATTGCCCTGGAACCTGTTCTTCCGTATCCGCCGGGTATATGTGTCCTCGGCTCCGGGGAAACCTGGACAGGAGAAATTCTTTCCTACTTTCTTTTCCTTCAAAAATACGGAGAGGAATTCCCCGACTTCTCGCCGGAAATCGTGGGCATCCATGATGGAAAAAACGGCCCTTATGTGTGGACCGCCGATCTGAAGTGAAAGAAATACTTTTCCGGTTGACAGACCGCTTTCCTTCCTTTATAATATAAAAGCTGTTTTATAAAGAAATACAGCATATTTTTCAGAGAGGTGATTACACAATGGCAACAAACAAGAATCTCCGTTTTAAGACCAGCAGACGTTTCGGCGTAAATATTTACGGCCATCCGAAAGCGTTAAAACGGCAGGTAGCAGACGCTCGTCAGAAGAAACAGTCTGAATACGGCGTTCAGCTCGCAGAAAAACAGAAGGTTAAAGCGATGTACAACCTGCTTGAAAAGCAGTTCTACCGCTATTATGATAAAGCAAGAAGAATGTCCGGCGTCGTAGGCGAAAACCTGCTGTTCCTGCTGGAAACCAGACTGGACAATCTTGTATACCGTGCAGGCTTTGCACGTTCCATCCGTCAGGCTCGCCAGATGGTTACCCACGGCCTGATCAACGTTGACGGCAAGAGAGTTGATATTCCGTCCTATCCGGTACGCCCGGGACAGATCATTTCCCTCCGTGAAGCTTACAGAGCAAATGAAATGTTCAAGCAGTCCTTCCAGGAACAGAAGACCTTTGATCTTCCCTACATCGAAAAGAGCTTCGATAACTGGACCGCAACTCTCACCCGCTTCCCGCAGAGAGATGAACTTCCCTACAAGGACGAAGTTAACGAAACGAACATCGTCGAACTCTATTCTAAATAATCAGATAGAAACGGCATACAAAGCAGAGATATCGGATTTCCGGTATCCCTGCTTTTTCTTTTATTCTTCCTGCTTCCGGTCTGTTGCATAAAGCCTTGCGCTCCTGCTTTTCCAGGTCCGAAGGCGATATCCTTTCCGAATCGGATGTATCTCCTGTACAGGAAACTATTGTCCCCTCCGGGTAAATTCTTTTCCCTTCTGCAGATTGATTTTTCCCATTTCGGGTATTCTAAATCTAAAAATTGTGATATAATGAAGACACAGAAGTTCACAGATGTTTCCGGAAAATATCTGCCCAATAAGTACATGTTGAAGAAAGAAGGATGATTATGCAATTTTATCGCTCCCGTAAAGAAGACAAAATTTATGCTTTTGCCGGTGCTGCCGGACTTCCTGTGGAAGATAAGCCGTGTGAAGAACTCACTGCCAATACAGTCGATGCGGCAAAGGAAAAGCATGTTCCCGTCATTGAAAAAAGCGGAAATCTCATAACGGTTAAAGTCGGTTCCGTTGCTCATCCGATGACCAAAGAACATTACATTACATTTATTGCGATTGAAACAAAGGAAGGTATCCAGATCAAGACTCTTCAGCCGGAAAATCAGCCGGAAGCCGTATTTGCTTTAGCTGACGGCGATGAGGTTCTTGCTGCTTACGCTTACTGCAACCTCCACGGATTGTGGAAAGCAGAAGCATAATTTTTTCTCAACGAAAAATGCCCGGATAAATCATCCGGGCATTTTTATGTACTCTTTTAAATTTTCTGTCGAAATGCGCAGCAGCCAAAAGCAGCGAGGTCTGAATCCCATGAGACAATTCATGAAATCCGAACCTCGCTGCTTTTTATTTTCTGTTTCTAAAAAGCTATTTCAAAATAACCGGAACTCCCCGTCCCTGCAGCTTTATTCTATTTTCGCCGCCAGTTCATCCCATTTTTGATATAGGCTTTCCAGCTTCTTTTTGGTCTTTTCATATTCCTCAGCCAGGGAAGCATAATCATCGGGACTCATACTCATCTGTGCCGTATACATCTTAAGAGTCGCTTCCAGCCGGCCGATTTCCATTTCCGTATGATCCAGCTTTTCCTGATCCCCCAGAGAAATTTCCTTTTTTTCTTCATGGCTCCCCTGGTATACAGCCTTTTCTTCTTCCTTTTCCTCCGGTATGATTCCTCCCCGGTCTTTCTCAAATTCCTCCAGGTCCTTTTTCTTTTCCTTGTAGTAGCTGTAATTGCCCAAGTACTCCGTAAGCTTCCCGTTTTCCATTTCCAGAATCCGTGTTGCCACCTTGTCCAGGAAATAGCGGTCATGAGAAACGATCAGCGCTGTCCCGCCGAAAGCCAGAATTGCCTCCTCCATAATTTCCCGGGTAGGAATATCCAGATGATTGGTCGGTTCGTCCAGGATCAGGAAATTTGGTTTTTCCAGAAACAGACACAGCAGAGAAAGCCTTGCTTTTTCGCCGCCGGACAGGCGGGATACTTCCTTAAATACTTCATCCCCCCGGAAAAGGAACATTCCCAGCACATTCCGGGCCTCTTTTTCTCCGTAGTTAAAGCTGTTCCTGATTTCATCCAGGACTGTCAGCTCCGGATGAAGCCTTTCCTGCTCCTGGGAATAGTATCCCATTTTCACATTGTTCCCGAGCTGGATAATCCCCTGATCAGGCAGTTTATCCCCGGTAATGAGCTTGATCAGCGTAGTTTTTCCGGCCCCGTTCGGTCCGATCAGGCCTACGGTCTCTCCCCGGCGGATATGCAGGGAAAGCTCGGGGAAAATCTGATGGTCTCCATAAGAAGCCTTTACACGGAGCACATCCAGCACCTTATCTGCATAAGGCGCCGGCGGTTCGAAGTGGAAGTTCAGCCGGGCCTGATGCACCGGTTTTTCCAGACGAACCAGCCGGTTCAGCTGAGACTGTCTTCCCCGTGCCTGTTTTGCCTTAATCCCTGCCTTGTATCGGCGGATATATTCCTCTGTCTCCCGGATATGCTCCTGCTGCTTTTCATAAGCCTTCTCATAGGCCCTGTCCTGATTGGTCTTTGTCTCCAGATACCGGGAATACCCGCCCCGGAAGGACCGGCAGTGATGGTTTTCCAGATCAAGAATACCTGTAGCCGCCGCATCGAGGAAATAGCGGTCATGGGAAATCATCAGGACGCCGCCCTTGTAGGAACGGAGATATTCTTCCAGCCATTCCAGCATTCCCATATCCAGATGGTTCGTCGGTTCATCCAGAAGAAGAATATCCGGATGGCGCACGAAAGCTACGGCCAGATTGATTCGCACCTTTTGTCCGCCGGAGAACGAATGGATATCCCGATCCCAATCCGCCTCTGTAAAGCCCAGTCCTCTGAGAATTTTCCGGGTATTCGTTTCATAATCATACCCGCCGAGGAATTCAAACCGCGCTTCCGCCCTGCCGTACTGCTGAATCAGTTCCTCGTCATCCTGCCGTGTCTGCAGCTCTTCCGTAAGCTTTTTTATTTTATCCTTATAATACAGTACATCTCTCCAGGCATATTCCATTTCCTCCCGGATAGTGCCGGATGTATAGTTGAAATCCTGCCGGAGATACCCCAGGACAGCGCCGTCGCTGACCTTGACAGAGCCTTTGTCATATTCTTCCGTGCCCATGATGCATCGGAGAAGCGTGGTTTTTCCGGCTCCGTTTGCTCCGACCAGACCGATTCTTTCCCCGCTTTTGACTTCGAAGGACACATCCTCAAATACGGTTTTGATACCGAAACTTTTGGAAAGTCCGCTGATTTTCAGTGTTGCCATAATTGAATATTTCCGTTCCCTTCTCTTATTGTCTGTCCGGAATAATATCCGCTTTAATGATGATTACGATTTCCGATTCCTCCGTTCCGCGGCTTCTGCTCTGGAAAAGCTTCCCCAAAATCGGAATATCTCCCAGAATCGGCACCTTGCGGAAAGTATCGGTATCTTCCTTATCAATCAGACCGCCGATGGTCAGCATATCCCCCGAAAGGAGGCGTATATTCGTATTGGCCGACCGTGTAATAATCCGATACGCTTTCATTTCCGGAACCAGGTAAGGCGTTGAAACCTCCGCATGAATGTCTGCCGTGATTTCATCGTCTGCTGAAATAATCGGCGTATAAGTCAGCTTGATTCCTGCATCCCTGTATTCCGTAGCCGTCGTCTTGACGCCGTTTTCCATATGCTCCACCACAACAGGAATCCGGCTGCCAATCAGGATTTCCGCCTTTTTCCCATTCATCGTCACCACATTCGGCTTGGCCAGCACCCGCGCTTTTCCTTCACTCATCAATGCATTCAGCTTTGCCTGAAAAAAGAAAGTATAGGGATGGCCTGATACTGAACGCCCGTAGGAAATCCCGGCATATCCATCAGGAATATCTACATCCCATCCGTTATGCTCAATCGACCGGATTCGCGGATTTCCGTCCTCATCATACTGGATATTTCCCGTATCATCCGTGACATACCTCTGCTCACTCCAGCTGTCCCGGCTGTAGTCGGCACTGCCGGTGAGACTTTTGAAATCCCAATCAATGCCCAGATCCTTTGCATAGGATTTATTGACTGCAATGACTTCCGCTTCCACCTTGACCTGCTTTTCCGGAACATCCAGGAGCCGGATCAGCCGGTCAGCCTGCATCAATTCCATAGGACTTCCGCTGAGAAGAACGGTATTGGAAGAAGCGCTGTAGGTCACCTTTCCGCTGCTGAGGATATTTTTCAGTCCCTCCGAAACCTCCTTCGCATTTCCGTAGGACAGGCGATAGGACTTTACCTCTGCTGCAGCATTTTTCTCTGCATTATGCGAAAAAATAACCATGGTGGAGCCTTCCATACGTTCCACCAGGCCGCAGGCTGCCAGGACGGAATACAGAGCCTCATCGGCCGTCACATTTTCCAGACTGGCCGTAACCGATTCCCTGATTTCTCCGGAAAAGACCACATTCTTCCCGGTCAGCTCTGCCAGCGAACGAATAACCTCTGCTGCAGGAGCCTCTGTCACGTGGAGCGACAAGTCCCCTTTTTGCACCATTTCTTCTTTCTTCGGCTTTTTTCCGGCTGTTTTTTTCGGCATCGGCGTCTGCTTTTCTTCCGCTAAGGTTCTTTCGACCGTAGCATGGACCGATTCTGTCCGGTCGAGTACATGATTCTCTGACGCCAGGCAGGGCATTCCCGTCAGGCAGAATACTGCAAAAAGAGCTGCTGCACTGTACTTCACCGCTCTGTTACCGTTACGGTGCCGGAATCGGACTCCAATACAGCCCGATTTTCTCCGATTTCCGAAATAGTCCATGGTCCCAGATGCTCCCCTTCACTTACTGTTTTCACTTTGCCGTTCCATTCGAGCATTGCCCGCCGCTTTCCCTGGAAGGAAAGCGTTCCCTTCAGCCGTGGAAGCGTACTTTCTCCGGCTCCGGTATCCGTTTTTCCGGTCGAAGATGATGGGCTTTCTGATTTCTGACGGCTCTGTGAAAGATTCTTCTTCATCTCTTCATCGATTTTGGCAATTCCCTCTGCATGAAAAGGATCCCGCAAAGGCTTTCCCCGCAGATGGGAGGTCGCATCATAGCGGCGAATCGGAGAAGACAAATCTTCTTCATCGGGCTCCTCCTGTATTTCCGGAATTTCATTCTGCGGCTCCGGAAATACAGAAAGCGCTGTGCCTCCGCCGAAAAATCCCCAGAGGGACAATCCAAGGGCCAGCATACCTCCGGCCAAAGCCCATTTTTTCTGTATTGCCATCCTGCCTCCCGATTTTTCCCGGACAATCAAATATCCCGGCTGTAAAAACAGACGGGATATTTAAGGGCTGCCGGCAGCCCGTTTCCTTAAAATCTGAAATCCTTCGGCTGAATCATAAACCGGGTGGAATGTTCAACATCATCATAACGGAGCCATGCAAAAGCAGAATGCATATCCCGATAATACGTCCAGTATCTGTGCGTCAGGCGGCCGTCTGCCGTATCGACTTCCCAGGCCAGGCTGAACGCATCATTATGCGTCAGCTGCTGATAGAATCCGAAATCCAACGGCTTATCGCTGCTGTACGTATCATATTCATACGGAGTTTCCCCCTTCATGTCTCTGTCCGTATAGTAGATCCATGCATTGGTTCCCCCGTAATGACCGGAAAGCCCCAGCTGGTAATAACCGTTCCGGCGGATATGGGAGCCGTCCGGCATCTTATATCCGTAGTAATCCTTTGCATACCCGGCTTTCCAGTTAAACTGCAGGAATTGCCCCAGCCTAAACGGATCGGAAGAGATATACAAATCATACCCCTTGTAGCTTCCCTTGATGCTCCGGCCGCTGCGGTTTTCATCCCAATACCCGATTTCTCCGGAAGCTCCTACATAGAACGGCGTATTTCCCAGGTAATAATTCCGGGTATTGTATTCAAAGGACGGTCTTTTCTTTACCCAGATACCGCCGTCATCATTGGTGGAAGACTCCTCTTCTGCATAATGGAAAAGAAAAGTTCCTTCACCGGTGCGGTACCGGAGACCGATATCCGGTTTATATCCTACCTTTGTATACCAGCGATTCTTCATATACCAGGTAAAATCCGGATTTTTATTGATCGGAACAATCAGGGAATTCGACAGAGAAAAGCCATTGTCACTATCGAATCCCGGACGCGGAATCAGCGTCCACGGACTGACATCCCCTTCATTATTCCGCAGAGAACCGGAATAACTCGGGAGGGTAATCAGCGTAGTATTTTTGGCTTTAAGCTGCACATTGTATGCGGTGTAATGATCCCCCGGATAAATCTCAATAGAATCCGCTTCAATCCGGTAATCCGGAACCTTTGCCACCGCATGGCGTGTTGTCATGTAGCCTTTTTCTACAACCACCCGGTTTTCTTCCCGGTCATAGGTGCCGTTGCTGCCCTGGAAATAGTACAGCCCGGATTCCCAGCCCCTGATGTTGTCGAAATGTCCTACATTCATTCCTGCATCATAATCCGCCCGATCAGCTTTTACTGCAGTCGTCGGATTCGTCCACCGGATTTCCCCGGGAGCCACATATCGTTTCACGATAGTATTCCCATAAAGATATTCTGTAGAGTACGTATCCATCATATGGCGGATAATCACCCGGCCCTGCAGATTCACATCGCCTGTAGTCTGATTGACATGCATCCGGTCAGCTGTTACCGTCATGGGATTATCTGCGGAAATACTGTTGTCGATTTTTCCGTCCTTGTCTTTTTTCCCCTTCTGCTGTTCCTTCCGGGCTTTGCCCCCGGAAGAAGCATAAGTTTCATCCCGGTCTCCTCCCGAGAAAGACTCTCCGGCATTGTACGCAGGACGCAGAACCCCGTTATTCACAGACATTACCAAACCCGGTTCCGGTTCGGACGGCATCTCTATTTCCCTGTTCTGCTGCAATCCGGAGGAAGCTGCCGCACTCTCTTCCTCCGCGGCCTGTACGGGAAGGAAGAAAATCCCTGCCGCCATGCCGGCCAGCAAATATTGCCTGTATTTCTTATTCATGTCTTACAATGACCACCGATGTATCCTGGCTGTCTGCCTGCTCTGCAGCAGCCGATTCTGTTTTGACATCGCCCTTTTCTCTTACATTTTCAAGCTCTGCCTTGGCATCTTCATTCATATTCTCCGCCGGAGCTTCCGCTGCGGATTCTGCCTTTTCCTTCGGTGTTTCTGCTGCGGATTCCGCTGCTGTCTTCGGAGCCTCTGCTGTTTCCTGTACTGCGTCTGCAGAAGCATTTTCTCTCTTGATCCGGCTGCGGAGCGTAATCGTCGGTGCCCCGTCGGTCAGCTCGATTCCCTTGGTCTGTACAGCCTGCTGCGTCTGAATATACAGCGGTGTTCCTGCCGGCATCTCTACATCTTTGCCCTTAACAAAAATACCGCCTACCAGCCCGAGCGGTCCCAGTGCCAGGGCCCCGATAGCGGAAGCCCCTACAGCCGCTGCTTCCATCTTGATTTTCTCCTTTGATTCCGGTCCCAGAACCGTCGGAATTGCTTCATCATCGACAGAGAATACCTGGTCAAAGGAAATATCCAATGTACCGCTCCGGCCAAAGCTCTGCGGGCGGCTCACCTTCGTGACCACACCGCTGCCCTGAGCGCCTTTCGGCAGTACCAGTACATCTCCTACCATGACATCCTCAGCTACCGTGAAATGGACATCATCCCCGACCTGATTCGTTTTGCTGCTTACGTCCTCATTCAGAGAAATCTTAAATACCGTATCTGCCGGAAGCTCGACAGCCTTCATTTCGAAATGCTGATCGCCGTATACGGATTTTTCCAGTCCGGCAATGCGGGAATCCAGCGCCCCCTTCTTTTCCTGACCGTATACCAGTGTTTCCAGCTCACCGATTCTCGTGTTCAGTGCATCCTGACGGATTTCATCGGACAAATAATATTCCAGTGCATTGGTTCTGGTATACATAGACGGCGCCGTATCACTGACTCCCTTGACAACATCCGTATACAGATTGTCCACCCGGGCATCCAGCCCGTTGGCTGTGGTATTTCCTTTCCCGTAAATGATATTGTCAATCCCGTCCGTTCTTCCGATCAGAGAGCCTGTCTGCACACTGCCGTAAACGACCTCATCAATCCGGTCGAGCTTTTCCGACATGGTGGACGGATCTGCCGCCCAGGCCGGAACGGAAAGAAGCATCGCCAGTCCTGCTGCCAATAATGCTTTTTTCATGATATATCCCCCTTATAACCTGACATCGATCACAGCAGAGACTCCGACCCCCTGTACACGGGAGAAGGATAAAGGATTCTTGCTGTCCATAGGGATCAATCCCTTGATCCGGAACAGCTTGTCATTCCAGCTGATTTCCAGCTGTCCTACCGCTTCTACCTTGTCCACCTGCTCCTGGGTGCCGATAACCTGTGCCGCACCGATGTAGCCGCTGTTTCCGATACTGACGATCGGAACGACCTTTGTCGCATAATTGGTTCCTGCGCCTTCCTTCATCATCACGGAATTGATGGCGCTGTTGATGGAATCCCCGTACCGCGACACAAGGACACCGATACCGCCTACCTTTACAGCACCGCCTAAAAGATCGCCGATGCCGAAAGAAAATACATGAGAAACCGTGCCTGCGCTCAGCATGAGCCCTGCCAAAACACAGACTGCAGTACGTTTCATATTCATAGTGAGACTCCTTTCTCCGATTCACAAATGAAAATCCCGCTTTCACGCAAACTTTCCTGTTTTCCCGGCATCTTTTCAGATGTTCCGGAATCCCCTTTATATGGCTATACTCGGTTATTATTATAAAATAAAAGGAGTCTCTGTGCAAACAGAAACTCCCTCAGTGCCCGGTAAAACGGCTCTTTTTACGGAATCAGTCCCGCTTCTCTGCGGCCTCTCTTTTGGCTCTCGGGCTGCCCGGCTGTGCCATCACGGACGGCTTTTTCAGCTGGTTGTAAGCCTGGATCATCATGGCGCATTCCACACGCTTCTTCTGAATTTCGCAGGTGATGTCATAAGGCTTATGAATATCTCCAGCAAAAGATTCATTATTCGCATGGCAGCCGCCGGAGCAGAAGAATTTCGCCCAGCAGTCCACGCAGGTCGGCTTGCTGAATACATGATTGGCCCGGAAATCGTGCATCATCTTCATATTCTTCAGGCCTTCATATACATTGCCCAGTACATACCCCTCACGGCCTACGAACTGATGGCAGGGATAGATATCCCCGTTCGGAACCACCGCCAGATATTCATGACCGGCGCCGCATCCGCGAAGACGCTTCGGCAGGCACGGACCTTTCCAGAGATCCATGTTGAAATGGAAGAAGAAGAACGGTCTTCCTTCCTCCTCCCGCTGGATAAACAGCTTTGCCAGGCGGTCATATTCCTCCTTGACTCTCGGCAGGTCTTCTTTTTTGATGGAATATTCTTCCGTATCCTCACCGACAACCGGTTCCATGGACACGGCATCGAATCCGTGATCCAGCATATCGATTACATCAGTGGTGAAATCCAGATTATATCGGGTAAAGGTTCCTCTTACATAATATTCCTCGCCGTTTCTGTGCTGTACACAGTACTGGAGATTTTTCACGATCCGGTCATAGGTGCCTTCCCCATGCACACCGGGACGCATCCGGTCATGCATTTCCTTTCTTCCATCCAGGGACAGAATCAAAGAAATATGATTGTCGGTAAGATACTTCACCTTTGCTTCATCCAGAAGCAGTCCGTTTGTCGTAAGAGACATTTTGATCTTCTTATGGTGCTTCTTTTCCTGTGTATGCACATAGTCAATGGTCTGCTGCACCACATGCCAGTTCAGCAGCGGTTCCCCGCCGAAGAAATCCAGCTCGCAGTGTTCTCTCGGTCCGCTGTGGGCGATGAGGAAATCCACACCTCTTCTGGCCACATCAAAAGGCATGAGCATACGCCACTGACCATAGCCGCCCTGTCCGGCGAAACAGTATTTGCAGCGCAGATTGCAGTCATGAGCAATATTCAGGCAAAGAGCCTTGACAATCGGCCGATCCTCGATAGCCAGCTCATAATTCGGATCCATGGGAGCAAAAAGCGTTTCATTTTTAATGAGCTCATCCAGATCATCCATGACCTCATTCAGCTCTTTCTCCTCATAATCTTTTCCCAGATTCGCCAGGACCATATCCCGGTTCTTTCCGTTATAATACGCAAGCACATCATATGTCACGTCATCCACCACATGAACAATGCCGCTGTTGACATCCATGACAATATTCATGCCATTCTGGCGGAAACGATGAATCATGGGCTTTACATGATAATCCATTAGAATTCTCCTTTAAACTTCTTTTTCCGTATTTTTTCCGCGGATATTGCTTCCATACAACAAAAGCCCCCGCTCTTGAAACGGGGGCCCAGCCGCGCAGATTCTTATGCTCTTTCAGCTTCTTCTGCTTCTTCCTGGGTCGTGCAGATCAGGTTGCCGATGGTGCAGCTTGTCTTGCAGGCAGACTGGCAGGAAGTCTGGCATTCGCTGCAGCCTTCAAACTTAATGGAATCCTGCAGAGAAGAACGATTGATTGTAACAATGTGTTTAGACATGATGTCACCTCCCAGTAACAACTTTTTTCTTCATTCATAATATCATAGAGAACAAGAGAAATACAAGTATATTCCCCGCTTCGGCACATCTTTCCTCCAAAAGCCTGAAAGCTCCTGCTGAAAAGAAAGCATTTCCCTTACAGGAGATGCCAGAGTCCGTACAGAGCCCCCGCGGGAATGAGCGCCATCATGAGAAGTGCTCCCAAACATCCGCTTTTCGCGCCGTGAACCTGGAACCATTCCTCTGCAATATCCTGCGCCGCGCCGAATTCTCTTTCCATTCCCTGAATGAGGCGCCACAATTCCCGGCAGTCCGCTTCCGTCATATGCTGGTCGAAGCGGTCTTCCTTTCCGTCTTCCTTTTCTTCCTTCTTTTTCTCTTCCTTTTCCCGGGCCGCTTCCTCGGCCTTCTTCATCTGGCCCTTGATGTCCTCTGTCCAGTCTCCGCTCTCTCCGGCTTCTTCGGCAGGCTTTTCAGCCTCTTCTTTCCGGGCTTCTTCCTTTTCCTCCAGATCTTTCTTTTCCAAAGCGCCCTCGTCCACCGCTTTCAGAAGCTCTGCCTTCAAAGCCGCCAGATCTTCCTTATACTTGTGAACCGCCGCATCCCAGAGCGTATAATCCAGCTTCCGCTTGATATCATACATGGTTCCCATAGTCGCCTGCTGGAACAGGTACTGGGTATTTTCCATGTCTGCAAAGATTTCTCCCACTCTGCCCTTGTGCTTGAATTTTGACTTGCCGACCTTCACAAAATAGATAAATGTACCGATGTGCGCCCTCAGATTGCCGATCGGGCTGTCCTTTTCATGCTTCTTATCGAAGAACCCCATAATAACTCCATAACTCCTTACCGCCGTCTCCCGGCCTGTTTTTTCTTATTATAGCTGATTTTCTCCCGCTCTGCGGAAAAGATTTACAAAAAAGCCTCATACCCGTATTCCGGAAGGACAAGCCCGATGCCCATATCCCGCATCAGTTCCTCCAGCTCCGGCAAATCCCGCAAGAAAATATCCCGTCCGGGCTGCTCCGGCAGAACGATCCGCCCCTCAAACAGAGTATCCGGAGAAAGATGCAGCCTTTCAATCAGCATCTCCTGATCCAGTGTCACCTTATGGAAAAACACCCGAAGCAGCATTCCCAGAAGAGACTCCGTCCCGTTTCCCTCCTCCATCCACCGGACAATGGAATAATCCCCCTGCGGCAGGGAACGGCCGTCATGGAAAAGAAGCACCGGCTTTCCTTCCCCGTCTCCGGACGGTTCCGAAAAAGCGATCCGCTCCCGCAGCAGCCTGCCGAACGGCGGCAGACTGTCCTGTGCTGCCGCTTTCTCTTCCGGGACTTCCCCGGAAACTTCTGCCGTCGGCTCTTCTGTCAGACGGTATTTTCCCACCGGCGCAGTAATCCAGATTTCCCGGTGTGCCAGGAGCCATTCAGAGATCACCCGTGCATACGGTTCCCTCGTGTCCGCAGTCAGACCAAACCGATTGATATAGTCCTTCGTATACAGCGTTTCCGGATGCTCTCCGTCCTCTTCCAGACGGGCCAGAATTTCCGACCGGGTCAGCTCCCCCGGCAGAAAAGATCCGCCGTTCACGGGCAGCACATGCCATCCGTGGAAAAGCTTCACTGTAAACACCGAAAGAAGAGCAGAGAGCCTCTGCCTCAGCGGATTTCCGACAAGCGTCTCCTTTCCGTCTTCCCGGCAGATTCCCACTGCAGCGAAGCGGAATTTTCCTGCAGGAAGACCGAGAGCCTTCTCCACCGCCTCCCGGTTCATGGTCTCCTTTCCTGCCCAGAGATAAAGGATTCTCTCCAGAGGCAGCATATCCGCATCCGCTTTCGTAAAGAAGCAAATCCTGTCTCCCGCTGTATCAATTGACGCAGCAAAGAAATCTGTTTCTTCCCCGCTTGCCCGATTCCGCACCGTCACACGAAGATCTACCGGCGTCCCGCGGAAAAACTGCTTCTGTTTCAGAATTTCCTGCACCGCTTCATCCTCTGTCTCCGATGCACGGCGCAGAACCGTTTCATAATTTTCCCGGCAGCTCACTTTCATATCCTGCAGATGCGCCAGCAGGAACGACACAGCTTCCGCCTCTAAAGATCTGCCGGAATCCGTGCAGATCCCCTTCTCCCGGATATATTCCTTTTTATACAGCAGCTCCGGCGCAGCCATTCCGGCTTCCAGAGCAGCCATCCATTCTTTTTCCGTGTACATAATCATCATTCCTCCGCATCCAGTGTACCACAGGAACAGCTCCAATCCGAAAATTTCACAAAAATAAAAATTCCCTCTTGCAAATCCGGGATTCATCCGTTATACTAAACAAGTACCTCACGAGCGGTGGTTCAGATGAAGGGCTGAAAGAAAAAGCAAAAACTTCATTGACAAATCAACCGGTTGTTGGTATAATGAAATACGTTGTCGGGGCATAGCGCAGTTTGGTAGCGCACTTGGTTCGGGACCAAGGGGTCGCAGGTTCAAATCCTGCTGCTCCGACCATATGCGGGTGTAGCTCAATGGTAGAGCGCCAGCCTTCCAAGCTGGTTACGAGGGTTCGATTCCCTTCACCCGCTCCATTTTTTATCAGATGTGATTGACAAATAATCAATCATTCAGTACTATTATTATGTTAATGCCGGTATAGCTCAGCTGGTAGAGCGGCGCATTCGTAATGCGTAGGTCGTAGGTTCAAATCCTATTGCCGGCTCCAGAAACATCACCCGGAAGGATCATTCCTTCCGGGTTTTCTTTTTGCCCGAAATAACCTCCATTCTCCTCTCCGGCTCCGGAAGACAGGAAAAAATCTTACGGAACACCCCTCTGCTGTTCTCTGGCATATCCGCCCGGTGCTTTGCAGCTTCATTATAAGGCTTCCTCACGTCCCCTAGGAAAGTCTTGATTTCTCCTTTAAAGCGTCCTGTAAGCCTCTGCACAAACATCTTAAACATTTCCCCTTCCCTGCCCGTAAAAATGCTCTCTCCCCTGAAAATATTAAATTCCTGCATGCAAAAAAGGACTGCATTCCCATCGAATGCAGTCCTTTTTCTTATCTGCTGTCTCAGCCGATAATGTTCAGGGTATATTCGTTATATTCCTTTTCCAGAGCTTCTGCGTCTTTCATCATTTCCAGCTGGAGATCGGAAGCGGTGTCATAGTCATCCTTTTCCAGAGCTTCTTTCAGCTTTGTGCAGAGGCACTTTTCTGCTTTGGTGTCTTTGATAAGGGCAATGCGCTTTGCATTGATGGATGCCCAGCGGTCATCATCCAGTTCATCTTCTCCGGGGAGCTTCTTAAAGCCTTTTACAGCGGTTTCCACGCCGGGGATGATGCGGTCGATGAGTTCATTCTTCCAGCGGTATACGATGGATGCCACAAAGGAATCCACAATGGTCGGATTCAGGCTTTCTCCTGCAGTGATGACAGCCATTTTATCTGCATGGGCTTTCATGGTCTTTACATTTTCCCAGACAGTAGCCGGCGGCTTGCCGAAGGCTGCATCTCTTTCTTCCTGGGTGAAGTCTTCGAATACGTTGTCTTCGCAGCGGTATGCTCTGCCTTCTTCCAGATAGTCTGCCTTATCACCCGGCTTCTTGGAAAGTTCTGCCAGGAGATCTGCCGGAGTCTTTCCGGAGGTTACTGCATAGGTAATGCCGTCCAGAGCGGTCAGGAAGAGGCAGGATGCTGCCAGATAGGTATTGGTGAACGGGTTCGGTGCACGGAGTTCGAAGCGGGTAGCTTTCGGATTGTCGATATCTCTTACCAGACCGATCAGGATGGTTCTGTTTCTGGACGGAACTGTCGGATTGTGGCCCAGAGAGGTTACGATGCAGACCGGAGCTTCGAAGCCAGGTTTCAGACGGTTGAATGCATCGGTGGTGGAGGATACGAAGGGGTTGGTTGCTTCGTAGTTCTTCAGGATGCCCATGATGAAGCCGTAGCCGATGGTGGACAGGAAGTCTGCCTTCATGTCGGTCGGTGCGAGCAGGTTGATGATCTTGCCGTTTTTCAGTTCAGCGCAGATGCCTACATGGGTATGTTCGCCGCTGCCTGCTACGCCGATAATCGGTTTTGCCTTGAAGGATACTTCCAGGCCGTATTTGCGGAATACTTCACGGATCACGATACGGGCTTCCAGTTCATTGTCGCAGGCCTGCAGGGGATTCATGGAGAAGAGCCAGTCCAGTTCCAGCTGTTCGCATACGTCTACGGTATGGCCGAAATCGTCGACTTTCGGTTTAATGCCCCCTACTTCTTTATGGCCCATTTCTACATGCATGCCGCGGGCATCGAGTTCTTCAATGGCTTCTTCCATAGCAGTCCGTACGTTGCCGCGCATTCTCTGCCAGTACTGTTCCTGGAGTCTCTGGGAAATGGACAGATGCTTTACGGTTTCTCTTTCGCTCGGGGTCTTGACCCAGAATTCCAGTTCGGTGCCGATGGTAAACTTGATATCCTTGATATCATCGAAAGGAACGTCTTCCATTCCGGCAATCTTCTTGCCGCCGGCCAGAAGGCTCTTCAGATGATCTGCTACATAAGCGCAGGAGTTCTTCAGAATGGAGCGGGAATCAATGAATTTTCCGTTGTGGAGAAGGAAGCAGGGAATGCGGAGTGTGCCGGTAGGACAGCCGTTTTCTGCAATCAGTTCCGAGTTGTAATCCACATACCAGTTGACGGAAGGATCGGCTACCATATCAACGCGGGCATCGTTCAGGGTAGCGATATTCATCAGTACGACAGAGGAGCCGTCGGTCTGGATTGCTTTTCCTTCAAAGAAGTCTTCATAGTTCTTGATGAACAGTTCGATCGGCACTTTTTCATCCGTATCGTTGCCTGCTAGGTCAATGCCGACCAGGGATACGAAGCGGATTTCCGGATGAGCTTTCAGAAGTGCCAGAACGCCTTCTTTGCCGAATTCTCCTGTAGGAATGACATACAATAATTTTTTGTCCATGATATTACCCTCCTGTTATTTACCATGTTTTGATGAGCATGTTTTGAAACAATCTTTCTTCTAATCCTTATCCTTCTTCAGCCATCCTAGGGAGACCAAAGAGTCGAGCCGGTATTTCTTCTGTCCCGCTTCACAGAGGCACCTCCATTTTTGCAAATGAAGAGAACCCACCCCCTGACGGGAATGGGTCCTCTTTGGCCGAATATTCTATTTTCGCAATCAGAATGTGAATTTTTCGAAAGAAATCAGTCCAGGATGTTCAGCGCATATACGCGGTATTCCTTTTCCAGATCTTCCATTGTCTTCATCATGAGCAGCTGCAGATCGGAAGCGGTATCGTAGTCCTTGTTTTCCAGTGCTTCTTTCAGACGGGTGCAGAGGCAGATTTCATCATCTGTATCCTTTGCCATCTTGATTCTCTTGATTTTAATGGACTTCCAGCGTTTTTCATCCAGTTTGTCTTCATTATCCAGTTTCTTATAGCTCTTGACAGCAGCTTCCACGCCGGGGATGATCCGGTCAATCAGTTCATTTTCCCAGCGGTACAGGATAGATGCTACGAAGGAGTCAAGAATCTTTGCGGAAATGGTGCCGCCTTTGGTAAGAGCTGCCACCTTTTCCGGATTCTGGTTCATAATCTTTACATTTTCCCAGACCGTAGCCGGCGGCTTGCCGAAGAGAGCATCTCTTTCTTCCTGGGTAAAGTCTTCAAATACATTGTCTTCGCAGCGGTATGCTCTGCCTTTTTCCAGGTAATCTGCATCATCTTCCGGCTTCTTGGAAAGTTCTGCCAGCAGTTCCGCCGGTGTCTTTCCGGAATTTACCGCATAGGCAACGCCGTCCAGTGCGGTCAGATACAGGCAGGATGCTGCCAGATAGGTATTGGTAAACGGATTCGGCGCACGGAGTTCAAACCGGGTGGCCTTCGGATTTTCAATATCACGGATCAGACCGATCAGAATGGAACGGTTCCGGGACGGCATTTCCGGGGTATGGCCCAGGGAGGTAACGATGCAGACCGGCGCTTCAAAGCCCGGTTTCAGACGGTTGAACGCATCGGTGGTGGAAGATACGAAAGGATTGGTTGCTTCGTAGTTCTTCAGAATGCCCATAATGAAGCCGTAGCCGATGGTGGAGAGATAGTCTGCGGACATATCTTCCGGAGCCAGCAGGTTAATGGTTTTTCCGTTTTTCAGGAGTGCTGCAATGCCTACATGGGTATGTTCGCCGCTGCCTGCAACACCGATGATCGGTTTTGCCCGGAAGGATACATCCAGACCGTTTCTGCGGAATACTTCGCGGATCACGATGCGGGCTTCCAGTTCATTGTCTGCTGCCTGGAGGGGATTGGTCGAGAAGAGCCAGTCCAGTTCCAGCTGTTCGCACACATCAAAAATATGGCCTTCGTCATCGACTTTCGGCTTAATTCCGCCGACTTCTTTATGCCCCATTTCCACATGCATGCCGCGGGCATCCAGTTCTTCTACAGCCTGTTCCATGGCAGTCCGTACGTTGCCGCGCATTCTCTGCCAGTACTGTTCCTGGAGTCTCTGGGAAATGGAAAGGTGCTGTACGGTTTCTTTTTCACTGGGAGTCTTGACCCAGAATTCCAGTTCGGTGCCGGTTGTAAATACAATGTCCTGAATTTCGGAGAAGGGGAAGTTTTCCATTCCCTTCACCTTTGCGCCGGTCAGAAGTTTTTTCAGTTCATTTGCTACATATTCGCAGGATCTCTTCAGAACGGAACGGGAATCAATGAATTCTCCGTTATGGATCAGGAATGCCGGAATGCGGAGAGTTCCTACCGGAAGACCGTTTTCTTCGGAAATGTTTTCATCATTGTAGTCCACATACCAGTTGACGCTGCTGTCGGCTACCATGTCGACGCGGGCATCATTCAATGTGGCAATGTTCTTGAATACGACGGAAGACCCGTCCGTCTGCACTGCTTTGCCTGCAAAGAAATCTTCATAATCTTTCATGAAAATTTCAATCGGGATTCTTTCATCCGTGTCATTGCCTGCCAGATCAATCCCAACCAGAGAGACGAAACGGATTTCCGGATGCTGTGCCAATAAGGAAAGTACCCCTTCTTTACCATATTGACCTGCCGGAATGCAGTACAGCAATTTCTTGTTCATTTGAGTCCTCCTAAGACTGTTCACCATTTTTTTGAATTTAAAATCCCTGCATGAAAAGAAAGTGACTCATTCCCCTAGGAATGAGTCACCCTTGACGCAGCTTATTAACTTATGCAATAAGCATACACCATCCTTCTCTCTTTTGTCAAGCGAGAAGCTTTCTTACGATTTGGTTAATCACTTTTCCGTCGGCTTGGCCTTTCAGCTTCGCCATGACAACCTTCATCACAGACCCCATATTTTTCTGCCCGGGGTCCATGGCATCAATGACTTCTCTGACTACCGTTTCAATGGCTTCCGGAGTCATTTCAGCCGGCAGGTACTTCTCCAGTACTTCGATTTCCGCTTTGGTCTGCTGAACCAGGTCCTCTCTTCCGGTACCGGCAATCTCGCTCAGGGTTTCTTTCCTTTGCTTGACTTCCTTCCGGAGAACGGCAAGAACCTGATCATCATTGAAGTCCGCGTGTCCGTCGTCGATCTCGGCCTGTCTGATATGCGCACGAGCCATACGGATCGTGTTCAGTGCAAGCCTACCCTCTTCTTTCGCTTTCATGGCTGCTTTCATGTCGGCCATGAGCTGTTCCTTGATTGACAAAACTAATCACCTTGCAACTTATTTAAACTTACGTTTTCTGGCAGCTTCGGATTTCAGTTTACGTCTAACGCTGGGCTTTTCATAATGTTCACGTTTTCTTACTTCAGAAAGAACCCCGGCTTTTTGGCAGGAACGTTTAAATCTGCGAAGAGCACTATCAAGAGATTCGCCCTTTTGAACTTTGATCTCAGACATCTATATCCCTCCCTCCCAATAAGACTGATGGGGTGCTGTTGCACACTTATAAATTATAAAATACAAACCCTTTTCTGTCAATTCCATTTTATCACGGAAAAGCATTGCAAACGGGAAAACGCCCTTTTTCGTGCGGAAGGGAGAATTTCTTCTGCAGAGCCCGGCCGGAAACCCACCTCCGGAAAAGCCGGTCCGCGGAAAACCTTCCCGTTCCGTAAAAAAGGAACCGGCAGAGTCTCCTCTCCGATTCCTTCCGTTTGCGTTTTTATTTTCTGTACAGTCCCATGGCCCGAATGGCTTTTTCATAGGTCTCATGAGCTCTTACATGCGCTTTTTCCGCACCTTCGTCAAGGATACGGTCAAGCTCGGGGCTGCCTGTCAGTTCACGATAGCGTTCCTGAATCGGAGCCAGCTCGCCCACTACCAGATCCGCCACATCCTTTTTGAATGCGCCGTAGCCCTGTCCTTCGTACATCTTTTCGATTTCTTCAAAGGTCTTGTGGGAAATCGCAGAATGGATGCTCATCAGGTTGGATACACCGGGCTGGTTCTCCTTATCATAATGAACATGCGCCAGGGAGTCGGTGACCGCTTTTTTGATTTTCTTGACGATCACATTGGGTTCATCCAGCATATGGATCGTTGCCCATTCATTGTCATCGGACTTGCTCATCTTGCTGGTCGGGTCCTGCAGGCTCATCACGCGGGCGCCGCCTTTCGGAGAGAACATTTCCGGCAGGACAAAAACTTCACCGTATTTCCGGTTGAATCGTTCTGCCAGATCGCGGGTGATTTCCATATGCTGACGCTGGTCATCTCCTACAGGCACCAGGTTGGCACGGTAGAGAAGAATGTCTGCGGCCATCAGCGGCGGATAGGTCAGCAGTCCCAGGGGAATAAATCCATTCTTCTTTTCCTGCTTCTGTGCTTTGGACTTATACTGCGTCATTCTTTCCATTTCGCCCACATAAGCACTGCAGATCATCATCCATCCGAGCTGGGCATGTTCCGGAACTTCGGACTGGACGAAAATCGTTGCTTTCTCCGGGTCCATTCCGGCAGCAATGTAAAGAGCCGCCAGATTTCTTGTTCTTTCGTGGAGGAGCTTCGGGTCCTGGGGAACTGTGATGGCATGCTGGTTGACGATGCAATAATAACATTCTGCCTTATCCTGGAAGGGAATGAAGTTCTTCAGGGCTCCCAGGTAATTCCCCAGTGTCAGGCTTCCGCTGGGCTGTATGCCGGAAAAAATAACATCCATAGTAAAACCTCCTATCGTTCCCGCTTATTCAACGGTAACGGATTTTGCCAGATTGCGCGGCTTATCCACATCGTTGCCCCGCTTGATGCTGGTGTAATAAGCAAGAAGCTGCATGGGAATCACGGCAAGGATGGGCGCAATAAAGGGAGCGACCCGGGGAATCCGGACAGTTTCCGTCGTATATTTTGCAATTTCCGTATCATCATCATAGCCGATGCCGAGTACTTCTGCACCGCGGGCACGGACTTCCTGGATGTTGCTGTACATCTTGGCACTCACATCATCCTGCGTAGCCACAGCAATGACCGGAGTATCTTCTGCAATCAGAGCCAGTGTGCCGTGTTTCAGTTCCCCTGCCGCATAGGATTCGGCATGGATATAGGAAACTTCCTTCAGTTTCAGTGCGCCTTCCATGGCAATTGCATAGTCGATGGAGCGGCCCAGGTAGAAAATATCACGGGCTTTAATCAGCTTTTCAGCTACATTCGCCATGTGATCTTTTTCTTTCAGGACTTCTTCGATTTTTCCCGGAAGGGTTTTCAGAGCATCGGTCATCGTCCGGATTTCTTCACCGGAGAGAGTTCCTTTCAGCTGTCCCATATAAAGGGCAAGCAGAAGAAGAGCCACCAACTGTGTTGTATAGGCCTTTGTGGAAGCGACTGCGATTTCCGGACCTGCCAGGGTATAAATGACACGGTCCGCTTCCCTTGCAATGGAGGAGCCGATGGAATTGGTTACAGCCAGACTCTTTGCGCCCAGTCTCTTTGCTTCTTTCAAAGCAGCCAGAGTATCAATGGTTTCCCCGGACTGGCTGACTACGATGCACAAAGTCCGTTCATTGGTCAGCGGATAGCTGTAACGATATTCGGAAGCGATTTCCACGGAAATGGGAATCTTCACGAACCGTTCGATATATGTCTTTGCCACCAGTCCTGCATGATAAGCAGTGCCGCAGGCAGTAATAAGGATGCTGTCGATATTCTTGAAGCAGTCTGCGGTCCAGCCCAGATCATCAAACGCAACCGATCCGTCCTTGTTCAGATGAATCTGTATTGTGTCCCGTACTGCTTTGGGCTGTTCGTAAATTTCCTTCAGCATGAAATGAGGATAGCCGCCCTTTTCTGCTGCTTCTGCCGTCCAAGTTACTTCATGGACATCCTTTTTAATTTCTTTGCCGTCCTTATCATAGAGAGCAACGCTGTCTTTCTTGACAACAGCCAGTTCCAGATCGTCCAGAATATAGATCCGGCGGGTGCGTTCAATAACGGCGGGAATATCGGAAGCGATGAAGTTTTCTCCCTCTCCCAGGCCGATGATCAGCGGATTGTCCTTCTTTGTGCAGATGATGGTATCCGGATCGGAAGAATCCATAAATACCAGACTGTAGGAGCCTTCCACTCTGGCCAGAACCTTGCGGACGGTCGATAAGAAATCTCCGTCATCCAGTTCTTCCGCCAGATGGGCAATAACTTCCGTATCGGTTTCCGAGCGGAATACATGTCCTTTCGCCAGGAGCTCCTTTTTCAATGTCATATAGTTTTCAATGATTCCGTTATGGACGATGACAAAATGATTTTTGCAGTCGCCGTGGGGATGAGCATTTCTGTCACTGGGCTGTCCGTGAGTAGCCCAGCGGGTATGCCCGATGCCGATATGGCCGTGGATCGGATCGGCTTCCAGTGCTTTTTCCAGATTGACAAGGCGTCCCTGCTTCTTCGCAATACGGATTTTTCCATTTTCGTAAACTGCGATACCCGCAGAATCATAGCCTCTGTATTCGAGACGTCGAAGACCGTTAATCAGAAAATCAGAGGCTTCTCCGCTTCCCACATAACCTACAATACCGCACATAAATGGTATTCCTCCTTAAGTATTTCCTATAGCTGTATATTTCTTTTCCTGTGATCAGTTTATATATGGCTTGTATTATAACACAATTGCAGAGATTTTTAAATTTTTCTCCCGCTTGATGCATAGGTCTGAAAATGCGGACGCAGTTTCATCACATCCTGTCCTTTTCCTATATCTGATTCCAGAGGGCCATGGCTTCATTCATTTCAGCCTGCATATCTGCCAGTCCGGACAGCGCCGCGATGATGGCAGCAGCCGTGAAAAGAACAAACAGCGTCAGAAGGAGAAGATACGGAATCAGCGCTACTGCCAGAGCTTTTCCCCGTCTGAAACGATAATTTTCACCGATAGCAGCAACATCCAGATAAAACATCCAGACAAAAAGCAGAAATCCCAGAAGCCCGTTCAATTCGAAAAAGCCCAGAGCAGACAGCAGGGTCAGAAAAACAAAGAATCCCGCCGGGAAAGACGCTGCCATAAAGCCGGCCGTGATTCCCCGGGCCGTCCCACTTCCGCCGAAAAGCCCCGCCGCATAATCAATAACGGCGCAGTGCAGAAGAAGGGAAAGCCCCATTCCGACGACCATACAGAAAAGCTGCGGCAGAAATCCGGAGCCTGTTCCCAGCGAGGGGATCGTCAGGAGCAGGACTGTAAAGGCCCAGATTCCGAAAGCCTCCCTGATTTTTTCTCCGTAGGTCAGATCAGCCAGTGTCTTTCTCGGTGCAGTAATCATCCCGTAGAAGTAATCCAGTATATTATCCATGAATGCCTCCCTGACTCAAAGCTGAACTGTTTCCGGAAAGGACGGAAGATTTCAGACCTTCTCCCATGGCCCTGCCGAGCATCTGCCCGCTCCGGCTGAGCTCTCCGGAAAAGATTTCCGTCCAGGACATGCCTTTGCCGTATGTCCTGATCATGATATTGTCGGATTCGATGCCCGCTGCATTGCCTGCATAATTCAGCGCATCGTAATAATTGCCCATCGCATCCACCAGTCCCAGATCCTGCGCCTGTTTGCCCGTCAGAATCCGGCCGTCCGCAATGGCCCGTACTTTGGCTTCATCCATTTTTCTGCCGTCAGCCACCGTCTGAACGAACTGATTGTAGATATCATCCACCATAGTCTGGATCATTGCTCTTTCCTCTGCGGTCATCGGACGGTACATGGAAAGGATATCCTTATGGGCGCCACTCTTGATTTTGTCATTCTTGATGCCCAGTTTATCCATCAGCTCTTCTACATTGTTATAGTCCATGTACACGCCGATACTGCCGGTAATCGTTGCCGGAGAAGCAAAGATATAGTTTCCTTTGCTGGCCAGCCAGTATCCGGCAGAAGCACACATATCTCCCATGGAAACGATGATAGGTTTCCCTGCGGAGCGAATTTTATCCATTTCCTCCGCAATTTCCTGGGTAGCTCCGGTAGATCCTCCCGGACTGTTGATTCTTATAAGAATCGCTCTGGCCTGAGGATCTCTGCGGGCTTCTCTCAGCTCCCGCATCAATTCTTCACTGGTAATTCCGCCTCCGCCGTCCAGCAGCGTATTGCCGGAAGCGCCTCCCGTGATGGGGCCTTCAATACGGATAACCGCCACATAGGGCTTTCCCAGCCCGCTGAAAGAAGCATGGGTTTCCCTGTATGTGAAAACTGCCGCCAGAATAGCTGCGAGGAAAAGCACCCCCAAAAGCGTCAGTATATATTTCCGATTGCTGAGAATCATAGTATTCCTCCTTTTGCTTTTCTCTAGATTATAGCACATCCCCAAAGTTTCCCGCCGTATTGCAAATCTGATGCAAATTGTCTGCCATAGTAAAAGTTTATTGCCCAATCCATACTGTAAATATCGTCTCAGAAAGGAAGAGTCCATGCACTCCGGTCCCGCATCACGGGCTTTCCAGGAAGCCTTCCCTTATACCGTTCCCATATTTGCCGGTTTCTGGTTTGTCGCCTTTGCCTATGGGTTTTACATGCATTCTCTGGGATTTTCCCCGCTATCCCCCATGATTATGGCCATGATCATCTTCGGCGGTTCCCCTGGAATTTGTTGCCGTCACCATGCTGCTGTCCCCTTTGCCCCGCTGCAGACTCTGCTCGTTGCCTTCACCATCCAGGCCCGCCATCTTTTTTACGGCATTGCTCTCATGGAGAAGTACAGAGGCCTCGGAAGGGAATCGGCTTTATCATGACTGCCCTGTTCCTGGTAATCTTTCTGGAACAGTGGATGAAGGAAAAGAACCATACGCCTGCCTTCATCGGTCTGGGCTGTTCCGCTCTTGCCCTGGCTCTTTTCGGAAAAGATTCTTTTCTCATCCCCGCCATGGTTTCCATGGTCATCCTGATTGCCCTTTTCCGTTCTTCCATTGAAAAGAAAGGAGAATCCTTATGACAGCGCTGCCCTTATGGCAGCAGGCCGTACTCATCCTGCTCTGCGCCGCTGCTACCGTGACAACCCGTTTTCTTCCCTTTATTCTTCTTCGTCCGGGCCGGGAGCTTCCGTCCTGTGTGAAATATCTGGGCCGGGCACTTCCTTCCGCCATCTTCACCCTTCTTGTCATTTACTGCCTGAAGGATGTATCTCTGCGGGAGACACCTCACGGCATGCCTGAATTTCTTTCTCTGCTCCTGACCGGATTTTTCATATCCGGAAAAGACAGATGATGCTTTCCATGGCAGGAGGAACTGTTCTGTACATGGTCCTGCTTCAATTTGTATTTCCCTGCAGTCCTTACATAAAAAACGGGAACAGACCGAATCCATCTGTCCCCGTTTTTTATGCATTTTTTGCTGAACGGCTGTGCGCCATCCAGATATACAGGCCCGCCGCAAGCTGCAGAACGGCTG
>ULUY01077803.1_pt1 | contig 24245 bp, 21 predicted proteins | sample 1959031 | NCBI WGS metagenome assembly ULUY01 (sample SAMEA4835774, study PRJEB28245) | human gut metagenome | biome: gut microbiome; material: fecal sample | place: Denmark | collected 2008
CAGAATCGGACGGAAACGGAGCTTGGCTGCGGTAAGCGCCGCTTCCATGGGATCCATGCCCTTATCCACCCGGGCCTTTGCAAATTCCACAATCAGGATGGCATTCTTTGCTGCCAGCCCGATAATCATGATGATGCCGATCTGCATGTAGACACTGTTCTGGTACCCATCCGTATTTCCGCCGATGAGGGTCATGATCCGATTGATTCCGTATTCGGAGAAAAGCGCTCCGAAAATACCCGTAGGTACTGTGAAAAGAACCGCCAGCGGAACGGACCAGCTTTCATAAAGTGCTGCCAGGCAAAGGAAAGCGAAAAAGATAGCCATAAGGAGAATCTGCATCGTCGACCCGGAAGAATTCTTTTCTTCCCGGCTCTGACCGGACCATTCAATGGTCATGCCGCTCGGCATCACCGATTTCGCGGCTTCTTCCGCCGCATTCATGGCTTCGCCGGAGGAGTATCCCTGAGCGGCACTCCCCTGAACCGCTACCGTTCGCACATTGTTGAAACGGGCAATGGAAGACGGTGCCGTAGTGAGCGAACCGGTGACCAGTGTATCCAGAGGCACCATTTCTCCGGAAGGAGACTTGACGGAGATGAATTTCAGGCTGTCCGTCTGAGAGCGATACTGCGTATCGGCCTGAACAATAACTTTATAGGAACGTCCGAACTGATTGAAATCATTGACCTGAGAACCGCCGAAATTGACCTGCATGGCCGTAAATACATCCGACAGATTGATTCCCAGATTCTTTACCTTTTCTCTGTCCACGGTGAATTCCACGGACGGCGTATTGGCAGACACGCTGGTGCGGACACCGGTCAGCTCCGGCCGCTGGGCACACGCTGCCACGACCTGATCGGCCACATTGGAAAGTTCTGTATCGGAAAGGCCCACATTATCCTGGAGCTGCATGGTCCAGCCCCCTTCCATTCCCAGACCCGGCAGAGAAGCCGGATTGAAAGCGGAAACTTGTGCCGCTGGATCATTCTTTGCCGCCATAGCTGACAGCTTGGCTGTGATGGCAGAGACCTGCAGATCATCCGCTGTCCGGGCTGCCCAATCCTCAAGGGCAACATAGAGCATTCCCGAACCGGCGGACGCATTTGTCATGACATTTTTAACACCGGGAATCGTCCGGGCTTCCTCCGCCACATGATCCACGACCTTCACAGTCTGATTGAGGGAGGTTCCTTCCGGCATTTTAATGTTTGCCATAAAGAATCCCTGATCCTCATTCGGAACAAAAGTGGAGGGAATCATCACATAAAGCGCTCCCATCCCTATGCTCACCGCAATGAGAAAGGCAACAGCCAGTTTCAGCCGGTGCAGCATCCAGGATACCCCTTTTCCGTAGCTTTCTCTTGCCCGGTCAAAGGAATGGTTGAATTTCCGGAAGAACAGGGCCACCGGTCCTTTCCGGAAGCCCGTGTCATCCTTCTTCAGCAGCATGCCGCAGAGGGCCGGTGTCAGGGTCAGTGCCACAAAGGCAGAAATAGCAATGGAAATGGTAATCGTCACGGCAAACTGTTTGTACAGCACACCGATCATCCCGCCGATAAAAGCGACGGGAAGGAAAATCGAAGCCAGTACGGCTGTCGTGGCAATGATCGGACCCTGTACCTCATTCATGGCCCGTTCCGTTGCTTCCTTCGGATCGACTCCGTCCTTTTCCATATGTTCTTCTACGTTTTCGATGACTACGATCGCATCATCCACAACCATCCCGATGGCAAGAACCATAGCGAAGAGGGTCAGCGTATTAATGGTAAATCCGAGAAGGATAAAGGAAGCAAACGTTCCGACAATGGATACAGGAACGGCCAGAACCGGAATCAGCGTCGTTCTCCATTTCTGGAGGAACAGGAACACCACCAGAATAACCAGAAGCAGCGATTCCACAAAGGTGGCTTCCACTTCGCTGATGGATGCATTGATGAAGGACGTATTGTCCATAACGATGACATAATCCAGATCCGGCGGGAAGCTTTCTCTGGCTTCCTCCATGACCTGCTTCACCTGGGAAATCGTATCCAGCGCATTGGCATCGCTCGTAAGCTGGATGCCGAACCCGATTCCGTTATGCCCGTTGATTTTGGAATTATTGCTTTCATTGGCCGTACCGGTCTCTACGGTTGCCACATCCTTCAGATAGACGAATTCCCCATTGGAGCCGGCCTTTACGATAATATTTCCGAACTGCTCCGGCGTGGTGAGGCGTCCCTCCACCTTTGCGCTGTAGGTCTTTTCCTGCGTAGCCGGTGCAGGCATGCCGCCGATGGTTCCTGCCGGTGCAGATACGTTCTGCTCCTTGATGGCACTTGTCACATCGGTTGCCGTCAGGCCCCGTTCCGCCAGTTTATCCGGATTCAGCCAGACTCTCATGGCATAGCTGGACCCGAAAGTATTGACGTCACCGACTCCGTCTACCCGTTTGATCTTATCCAGAAGATAAATATCGGCATAATTCTTCAGGAAAGCCTGGTTATAGGTTCCGTTCGGCGAATACAGATTGGCCATGAGCACCATATCGCCGGAAGCCTTGCGCACCGTGATGCCCTTGGACTGCACATCCGAAGGAAGTGAGCCTCTGACGAGGTTCGCCTCATTCTGTACATTGATTGAGTCGGTATCGCCGTCACTGTCCAGGGAAAAGACGACCTGCAGGCTGTAGGATCCGCTGCTGCTGGATGTGGAGGACATATAGTCCATATTTTCCAGCCCGTTCATCTGATCCTCGATGATCTGGGCAATCGTCTGATTCACAATGCTTGCATTGGCGCCCGTATAGGATGCACTGAGCCGGATAGTGGGCGGAGAAATCTGAGGATACTGTGCAATCGGCAGAGTAAACATCGACAGAAGCCCGAGCGCCACAATAATCAGAGACAGTACAATGGCAAATATGGGCCGTCTGATAAAGAATTTACTCATATCGGACCTCCTTATTTGCTGTTCTGTTCATTGGCGGACTGATTGGTTGTTATTTCCGTTGTAAAGGAAAGCCCCAGTTTTTCCGGCGTTGTTTCGCTGACATTCAGCGCCTGCCCCTCTTTCAGATTGGTCAGACCTTCCACGACTACCCTGTCATCCTTGGAAAGACCGCTCTTGATGATATAGAAGCTTCCCACCTGCGCTCCCAGCTCCACGATTTTGCTTACGGACTGATTATTTTCTCCCACAACGATGACAAAGGATTTATCCAGCACCTGCTGCACTGCCCGCTGCGGAACCAGAAGCGCATCCTTCTGCGGCTCTCCTTCCACCGTTACCTTGGCAAACATCCCCGGGAGAAGCATTCCCTGATCATTGTCAAAAATCGCCTTGATGGTCAGGGTCCCCGTGCTGGCCGACAGCTGCCGGTCCACAATATATCGATTTGAGGTTCCCGGGAACTTCGCACCGTTGCTGAGAGTGAGAGAAGGCAAGGGCGCAGACGGTTTGATTTCTTCTTCTCTGTCCTCATGGCCTGCCGTAAGGAAATCCAGATATTCATTTTCGGAAATAGAAAACTGTACATAAATGGGGTTGATCGAACCTACGGAAACTAGCTCCGTATTCCCGCTCGTCACATAAGTACCGACAGAGACATCATCCACAGAAAGCTTCCCGGAAATGGGAGAACGGATAACAGTATCATCCAGATTTTCCTGTGCCTTCTGCATCAGTGCCACTGCATCATTGTAGCTGGACTGATTGGACGCCACCGTGGCCTGCTGCGTCGTCAGCGTCTGCTCCGGAATGGCTCCCGTTGCCGCCAGCTTCTGATACCGGGCCAGATCAATCATGGAATTATTCAGAGTGACCTGTGCTTTATCCACACCGGACCGGGCCGACAAAAGTTCTGCTTCATACTGCCGGTCATCCACCTTGTACAGAGGATCTCCTGCATGAACCAGCTGTCCGCTGGTAAAATATTTCTCCGTAATGGAACCGGATACCCGGGGTTTGATGGTAACCGCATCCATGGATTTGACCTGCCCGGAATATTCATAGGAAACAGCGGTGTCCCGCTGGATAACCTTCATCACCTGTACATTGACTGCACTGCTCCGGGGAGCGGTTCCTGCCCCGCAGCCCGCCAGAAAGCCCGTACATCCCAGCAGAATCAGCGCTGCTGCCGCTTTCCTTTTCATTGTCTGCTTCATACTGCTATTCTCCTGTTACAATCCCCACGCAAAATCCCCTGTTTATTATTATCATTTTAGCACAAATCCCTGCGGTAGTTTTCCTTTTTCCGGCAGCCATCTTCATTTCAGGACAGCAAAAAGACCGGAATTTCTCCCGGTCCTTTTCTGCCTGCTTCCGTGTCCTCAGCTCCGGCTGCTGTCCTCCGAACTCGTCCCGAAAGAGGAGTAGGTAACACCTTTAAAGACCGCCGTGACTTCTCCGTTGCTGCCCAGCTGGTATGTCACACTCTTATCCGGTGCCTCAGGAAGGCTCTTCAGGAAACCGTCTGTTCCGGTCCTGTCCACCAGAGTATCCAGACTCGTCGGATATTCGCCGTTTTTGACATAATACATCTCCGTTGCCGTTCCTATGGTCGCCAGATCGGCCTTAATACGGGCTACCTTTGCCTCATCGGTCATGCCGATCAGATTCGGCACCGCTACAGCAGCAAAAATCCCTACTACAGCAATCACGATGACCAGCTCGAGAAGCATGAACCCCGGGCGTCTTCCTTTTTTCTTTTCTTCTGCCATGACATACTCCATAATCCTTCCTCCTTTTCAAAAATTTTGTTTTCCGTTACCCTCATTATACTCTCTTTTCACGGCAAACTGCATAGACTGCTCCTTTAAAATTACAAAAAAAAGAGCGCCGTCTTTCATAAATACACGGTTTTATGAAAAAAGACACTTCCTTTTCCGACTGCAAAAGCTCATCTATTTTCCTTTTCGGATTTTCCGGACAGGAAGAGGAACGATTTCTGTTTTCCCGGAAGCAGGCTTTTCCTGTCCGATGCCTTCCATCCGGATATCGGAACGATTGAAAGGATCCTCCATTTCCACCAGGTCCGCCCAGTATTTTTTCGGCAGATAATTCCTCCGGCAGTCCGGATTGTTTCTCTCTTCAATTCCCATATGGCGGTAGTACCGGCGCCAGAGACTGCGGAAATCCTCTTCCTCACTGCTGAGAACGGGATCCTTCCTGATTTCCGGCACGGAAAGAATTTCTGTTCTTCCCTTCCCGTAAACCGCCGCTTCCTTTCTGTTCCCGTCATAGATGATCCAGTCCAGCGAACCCAGTCTGTCTCTGAAATGCACCGCCAGAACAGGAAGAATGTTGTGCGTGGGATGAATCACTGCATACAGCGTTCCCTCCTGCAGCTGAGAAAAACGGAGGATGCCCCGGAATTTTTCCGCCTCATTCCCCACTGCGCGGCTCATGTCGCACAGATCCCGATACCAGTCCTCCTTACTGAAAATGTACAGTTTTCTCCCCTGCCGGAATCCCTGCCGGAGAAATTCAAAAATTTTCATCTCCATACCCGCCTCATCGGACAGAAAGGCCCGGTATACCAGGCGCACCGCCTGCCGGCCGCAGCGTTTTTCAAAAGCAGAGATGACCTTTTCTGCCTTGATGAAATTTGTCTCCACGGTCTTTTCCTCACCGAACAGCGCCGTCTCTCCGCCCGCCGGGCGAATCGATTCCAGACAGCTCGTGCCGGAATAGTAAATATCATAGACCGCCGTGAGAAATCCCGGGTAAGTCCCGTCATATACAAAAATCATGGTTTCTCCTTACAGAGGCGGTGCAAACAGACTGATTTCCCGGGATTCCCGTGCCGCCCTTCTGCTGATCAGCCGATCCCGCAGATTTTCCCCGTCAAGGCTTTTTTCTCCTCTGTACCGGCCGTTGACAGTGATGAAGTACCGGGCTCGTTTCATGACAATCCCCAATCGGGACAGGGTGGAAAAGGAAAGATTGCCGTACCTCCGAAGTCTTACGATGCGAAGAGCACTCTTCACCCCGATGCCCGGCACGCGGAGAAGCATTTCATAAGAGGCCCGGTTGATCTCTACGGGAAAAAGCTCCCGATGGCGGAGCGCCCACGTACTTTTCGGGTCCAGTTCCCGGTCAAAATCAGGCTCGCTTTCCGTAAGGATCTCCTCCGCCCGGAAATGATAGAACCGGAGCAGCCAGTCTGCCTGATAAAGCCGGTTTTCCCGGTACAGCGGAGGCCGGGTCAGAGCAGGAAGATTCTTCCCCTGCATCACCGGAACATAGGCGGAAAAATAGACCCGCTTCAGTGCCGCCTTCCGGTACAGTCCTTCCGTGAGAAGGAGAATTTTCCGGTCGCTTTCCTTTGTAGCCCCCACGATGAGCTGGGTTGTCTGCCCGGCAGGAACAAAGAGAGGCGCTTTCCTGTACTTTTTCCGCTCCTCCTTATTTTCCCGGATCCGGTCCCGGAAATATTTCATCGGCGCCAGAATGGACGATTTCGTTTTCTGCGGCGCCAGCAGCTTCAGCGAGGTTTCCGAGGGAAGCTCAATATTTACGCTCACCCGGTCTGCATACCGTCCCAGTTCCTGCAGCAGCTTCGGATCTGTTCCGGGAATCCCCTTCATATGAATGTACCCGTTGAATTTTTCCCGTTCCCGCAGCAGCTTTGCCGTCCGGATCAGAAGCTCCGTCGTATAATCCGGGGAACGGATGATGCCAGATGAAAGGAAGAGCCCCTCTATATAGTTTCTTTTATAAAATCCCATGGTGAGCGTTACGATTTCCTCCGGCGACAGAAAGGCTCTCTGCGTGGTATGGCTCCGGCGGTTCACGCAGTACTGACAGTCATAAATGCAGTAATTCGTCATGAGGATTTTCAGGAGAGACACACACCGTCCGTCCGATGTCCAGGTGTGGCAGATTCCGCTCCTGTGACCGTTCCCCACGCCGCCTGCCGCAGCTGCCCGGGAAGAGCCGCTGGAGGAGCAGGATACATCATACTTGGCTGCATCTGCCAGAACAGCCAGCTTTTCTTCCAGATCCATCGGACTCCCTCCTTTCATTTCTTCCTCATTATACCACCTCTGCCCTTACTCTCCGGCACGCAAAAAGCCCGGGAATTCCCGGGCTCCTCCTGAAAACAGGAATGCCGAAATATTGAATTTCACTTCGCTGTATTTTTCCCCATTTCAGCCAGCTTTTTTCTGTCCGTCTTTCCCGTACTTGTCTTCGGAATTTCCTTCACCCGTACAAAACGGGACGGGATTTCCCAGGCTTTCAGCTTCTGTGACAGGAACCGAATCAGTCCCGCATGATCCGGAAGCTGTCTTCCCGCCACATACGCAGCAAGGCGGATCATCCCTTCCTCCGTCTGCTCCGGAAGGATTTCCGCTTCCTCCACACCGTCTGCCATCAGCAGATAAGACAGCACCTTCTGCCGGCTCACATGATTTCCCTTGATATTGTAAAAATCCTCCTGCCGCCCCAGGAAATGAAGGCAGCCCTCCCTGTCCAGCCTGCCCCGGTCGCCGGAACGAAAAGGCCGGGATATTCCTTCCGCCCCATAAGGAGTATCCACTTCTATGAAACCGTCCTTCACAGCAATCTTCACGCCCGGAAAAGGCCGCCCTACGCTGTCCGGATGCTCCCGGATCTCCCTGCCCCGGCTAAAGGAGACATAGGACATTTCCGACGAACCGTAATACAGCACCGTTTCCGACCGGGGAAATACCCTTTCCAGTCCGTCCAGAAGACGGCCGGTCATCAGCTGCGAGCCGGAAAGGATTTTCCGCACCGATGCGCCTTCGCCCTTCACCCTCGACAGGGGAGACAGTTTTGAAGGAATCATATACACATGGGTCGCACCGATCCGATTGATTTCCTTCAGCCAGGTCCGGGGAAATAAACGGTCCGTCCCTGCTATGGTGCATCCCTCTGACAGAAAAGACAGAAACATGTTCAGATTCCCTGTAAAGGCCATGGACCCCTGCAGAAAAAGGACCGAAGCGGAATCAATCCCGAAAAGGCGGTTCTGGACGGGGAAGAAATCGGACCAGCTTGCCTCTCTCCGAAAAAAGATTTTGGCAGGGCCGCTTGTTCCCGAGGTGAGAACCGCTATGCCGTCTTTCCGGACATTTTCCTCCCGGATTTCTCCGAACCATTTCCCACCCGTTACCGGAAACAGACCTTTCCTTTCTTCTCCGGAATAAAGAAAATGAATGGGCCGCACCGCCAGAAGATGCTCCAGTTCCTCTCCTTCGATGTATTCGTGAATCAGAAGAGGGACTGCTCCCGCTCTTTCCGCAGCCAGAAAAGCAATTATCTGCTCTGCCGGGCTGCTGAGCCGGATGCCCAATACCTTTTCTTTTGCCGGAGCAAAGAGCACACTTTTTTCCTCTACCTGTTTTTCTGCTTCTCCGTAGGAAAGACTGTGTCCGTTCCAGACCAGAAACGGCCTGCTCTCCCATTTCTTTGCATAATGTTCAAGATACTTAAAAAATTTCACGCCATGCCTCTGCCGGAACCGGCATTTCTTTCTTTTCCGTAAAAAAATAGGAGGAAAGCCATTCCTGCCGGTCCACGCGGCGAATCAGCACCGCTGAGCCTACACCGCCCGCTGCAGGAATAGCCGCCACCCCCAGATCTCCTCCGTCATGATGAAGGATTTCCGTCAGATGGATCATGATTTCCGCTCCCGATGCCCCGTAAGGATGCCCGTAAGCAAGAGCTCCGCCCCAGCGGTTCAGCCGTTCCGCTGCCTCCGGATGCATTTTTCGGAAATGAGCGCTGATGACCGCAAAGGCTTCATTGTACTCAAAAGCATCAATATCTTCATAAGAAAGCCCTTTCCGCCGGAGAAGACAGGAAACTGCCCGATCGGCAGAAAGCGGCGGCCGCAGAGGATCCCCACCGCAGAGCTCCGTTCCCAGAACCTCCGCCTTCGGGACCAGTCCTCTCTCCCGGATCCACCTTTCGTCCGCGAGAAGCAGGAACGCTGCGCCGTCATTCATCGTGCACGCATTGGCAGCCGTAAGGATTCCCCCTTCGAAATGCGTAACCCGCGGCGCCCGGGCAAGCAGTTTTTCACTCATTCGGGACCGGATCGCCTCATCTTTTGTGCTGCCGAAAAGAGGAATGATGACCGATCGGAGAAGCCCTTCCTCTGCACACCGTCTAGCACGCTGCTGCGAAAGGAGTGCAGCCTGATCTGCCTCTTCCCGGGTGATTCCGTACGCCCTGGCCGCCCTTTCCGCCCCCAGAAGCATGGCATCATCGGAAAATTCTCCCGGAATAAACTGCGCCGCCGTAAAAACCGGGTCCCGGAGGCGGCTTCGCTCATCATTGTCGGGATATTTCCGCTCCGGCTGCAGAGATGCACTTTCTGCACCGCCTGCCAGAACCGTACGGCAGTCCCCGCTCCTGATTTTGGCAGACCCCAGATCGATTGCAGCCAGTCCGGAAGCACACTGCAGATCCACGGTCAGCGCCGGAACATCCTCCGGCAGTCCGGCCTCAAGAGTGAGCAGACGGCCCAGATTTCCTCCCGGTCCTGCGGCATTACCGCAGATCAGCAGATCCGGCGTCCCCCCATGGTACCGTTCCAGAAGTGCCCGCACCACCTTCGCGCCCAGGATTTCCGGGCGCACCTGCCGGAATATACCGTTCTTCACACCGAAATGGGAGCGAAGTCCTCCCACGATAAATACTTTTTTCATTTTGCCGTCTCCGTTTTGACCGTAAAGCACAGGCAGTCTGTATACCCCTGCACTGTCTCCCCCTGCCGGACAGCGTATATTGTTTCCCCGCTCCGCACCGGGTAATAAAAGGAAATCTCCGCCGATTCCGCCGGATATACCTGAAGAACCGCCTCCAGAATCTGAAAGCCGCTCACAATCGGCCGCTCGGTCTGATGAATGCCGTTATGGTCTCCCAGCGCCCGGCTGTATTCCCGCACTTCTTCCGCAGAAAACGAGCAAAGCGCTGTCCCGCCCCGAGGTGCTTCCCGTTTTATCCCGTTCTTTTGAGGAAAGAGAAGCATGGACAGTCTGTCGCCGCCGTCTCCCGCCAGTGAAACGGAAATAATCCGTCCTTCCCGCACCTTTTCCTCATAAAAGACTGAGTTTTTTTCTCCCTGCACGTAAGAAAGCCTGCCCAGCACCTTTCCCTGCCAGTCAGGCTTCCAAACCGTACAGGCTCTTCGAATGATCTCCCGCATCGATCCTCCTCATGCCTGCATGACGATTTCAATATGATTCAATGATTTTCTTTCTGTACCTGCTGACCAGGAAAGAGGCCAGAAGCACCTTCAGCAGATCCCCGGGCAAAAAGGGGAACATGCACATGACCATGGAGGCCCAGAGACCGGTACCGGTCAGGAACATGAACCACGCCAACCCCATGATATAGCAGGCAGCCGTTCCCAGAATGGATGCAAAAATCATCCCGCGGAAAGAGTAATCAAATTTTTCTCCTGCAAGTCCTGTTACAAAAGCCATGGCCGCAAATCCTACGATAAATCCGCCGGACGGTCCTGCAATCACGGAAAATCCCGCTCTCATCAGAGAAAATACCGGAACTCCCGCCATACCGAGAAGCAGGTACAGTACAATGCTGAGAAAACCGTATCTTTTCCCCAGAAATCCTCCTGCCATAAGAGCGGCAAAGGTTCCCAGAGTAATCGGCACCGGCTGAATCGGAATAGTAATCTGAGAAAAGACGGCACAGACTGCCGCGAAAAGCGCACACAGAACCTGCATGCGGGTTCTTACTGAAGTAGCTGTCATCATAAACCTCCTGATGGGTTTATTATAAACACCCGGATTTTATATGTCAACAGTATTATAGATCCATATTAACATAGGGTTTACAATATGTAGTCTATTCCCGATTTTCCTCTCGGAAATGATTTTCTTCTGCAGCGGAGAAGGAACGATTTTGGACTTTCCGGATAGCGGTCCGGTTTCCAGCAGAGGGATCTTCTGTCTGCTCCGGAAACCTCCTCCGATCTGCTGCCGACTGCCCTGTGTTCCCTGTCTTTCCATTAAAAAAGGCATCCCCCTCGGTGAGATGCCTTTCTTTTTTACAGATTATACAAGCTTGCTGAAATCGCCCCAGAGGTTGAAGAGCTCCAGTACGGTGAGCAGCGTGGAAATACGATTGGTCTTAACCGCTTCATCGTCCACCATAACCATGACCTTGTCCAGATAGTTGTTGATGGGCTGTGTAAGGGTGCGGAGAGCCGGCAGTGCCGCCGCATAATCGCAGGCATCATAGGCTTTCTTCGCTTCCGCAGCAGCGGTTTCATAAGCAGCCCAGAGGTCTTTCTCCGCATCATCGGCAAAGAGAGCCGGCTGTACTGCTTCCGCCTTCTTCCCCTTCGTGATGTTGGCCAGACGGGTTACTGCCTGGCGAAGATCCGTTTCCGCTTTTACGGCGCTGGCTTTCATGCTTTCCGCCCGAAGGAAGATGGAGTAAATATCATCTACCGGGCCGGAAAGGACTGCGTCAATGATATCATAATCCATCTGCGCATCCAGCAGAATGGCCTTGATGCGCTGACGGAAGAAGTCTTCAATCTGAAGAGCCGCTTCCTTCTTCTTTTCTTCCTCGCCGGGAAGAAGAGCCAATGCAGCGGAAATGCCGCGGCGGATATCCCAGTGAATCTTACCGTCAGTCAGGATATTGACAGCGCCGATGGTCTGACGGCGAAGAGCGAAGGGATCCTGAGAGCCGGTGGGGATCAGGCCGCGCAGGAATGTAGCAGCCAGGTTGTCCAGCTTATCCGCCAGGGACAGGGCTCTGCCGATGGATTCCTGCGGCAGGATATCGCCGGCAAAGCGGGGCATATACTGTTCAAAAATGGCCTGTGCCACATTCGGCTTTTCTCCGTCCAGCAGGGCGTATTCTTTGCCCATTTCCCCCTGCAGCTCCGTAAACTCCGTAACCATGCCGGTAGCCAGATCCGACTTGGACAGATACGCTGCACGGGCAGCATCCTTCTTTTCCTCTTCGGAGAAATTCCAGTCTGTGCCGATGGTATCGACAAGCTTTCCCAGACGGTCTGCCTTGTCCAGCATGGTTCCCATGCCTTCCTGATAATTGATGCTGGTCAGGTCTTCCCGGTGGCCTTCCAGAGACTTCTTCCGGTCATTTTCGAAGAAGAACTTTGCATCGTCCAGACGGGCCCGGAGGACTCTTTCGTTGCCGATCTGTACATTCCGGATGGCCCTGGTTCCGCCGTTCCGTACAGTCAGGAAGTACGGCATGAGGGAGCCGTCTTCATTCTGCACCGGATAGTATCTCTGATGATCTCTCATGGGCGTAACCACTGCCGGTACGGGCAGCTTCAGGAATTCTTCATCAATGCGGCCGTACAGAGCTGTCGGGTATTCTACCAGATAATTGATTTCCTCCAGCAGATCTGCATTGTGGCGTACCTGTCCGTGAAGCTCCTTCGCAATCTTCAGAAGACCATCCCGGATCAGTTCCCGTCTTTCATCCTGGTCGACAATGACATACGCCTTTCTCATGTCTTCCTTATATTCTTCCGGGCTGTGGATGACCACAGGTTCCTTGCAGAGGAAACGATGGCCGCGGCTTACATTTCCGCTCTTTACATGAGCAAATTCCAGCGGAATCACCTGATCGCCCGCCAGAGCCACCAGCCAGCGGACCGGACGAATGAAGTGCGCTTCTTCATCTGCCCAGCGCATGGAGCGGGTAAAATTGAGACCTGTAATCAGAGACAGGAACAGTTCCGGCAGAACTTCTTCCACATTTCTTCCCCGGTTGACCACATAAGCCCAGGTATAGTCGCCTTCCCTGACCAGATCCTTCGGATCGATATGCTGTCCTCTGGCAAATCCCTGTGCCGCACGGGTCGGATTTCCGTCCTCATCAAAGGCAGCCTTAATGGACGGGCCTCTCTTCTTCACTTCTTCATCGGGCTGGCAGTCTGCCGCACCGGTGACAACTACAGCCAGTCTTCTCGGAGTGGCATAAACATCTATTTTCTGAAGAGAAATGCGGTTTTCTTCAAATTTGGCAGCAGCGAGAGCTCTCAGCTGATCCACTACGCCGGACATGATATTGGCCGGCATTTCCTCTGTTCCGATTTCCAAAAGAAGATTTTTACTCATTTCGCTTCACTTCCTTTCAGCATGGGGAATCCCAGTTCCTTTCGTTTTTTCAGCCAGGCCTTGGCGCACATTCTGGACAGGTTGCGTACACGGGCAATATATTCCGTCCGTTCGGAGAGGGAAATCGCTCCTGCCGCATCCAGCAGATTGAAGGAATGGGAGCATTTCAGTACATAGTCATAAGCGGGAAGCACATAGCCCAGCTTGATAACCCGCTGTGCTTCCTTTTCATACATATCAAAGAGCTTGAAGAGCATGTCATGGTCGGAAATTTCATAGCTGTATACAGACTGCTCATATTCGTTTTCATGCCATACATCGCCGTAGGTGACCCCGTCGGTCCATTCCAGGTCATATACATTGTCCTTTTCCTGGATATACATGGCAATTCGTTCCAGACCGTAGGTAATTTCTACGGAAACGGGATGTTCATCAATTCCGCCGACCTGCTGGAAATAGGTGAACTGAGTAATTTCCATGCCGTCCAGCCATACTTCCCAGCCGATGCCCCATGCACCCAGCGTCGGAGATTCCCAGTTGTCTTCTACGAAACGGATATCATGTTCTTCCGGATCGATGCCCAGTTCCTTCAGAGATTCCAGGTAGGTTTCCTGAATATTGTTCGGAGACGGCTTCATGATGACCTGGAACTGATGATGCTGGTACAGACGGTTCGGGTTATCCCCGTAACGGCCGTCGTCAGGACGGCGGGACGGTTCCACATAGGCTACATGCCACGGTTCCGGTCCGATCGTACGCAGGAAGGTGGCCGGGTTCATTGTGCCGGCTCCTTTTTCCGTATCATAGGCTTCTCCCAGTACGCAGCCCTGTTTGGACCAGAACTTCTGGAGAGCCAGAATGATCTGCTGAAATGTCATATTTCCTCCTAAAAAACAACAAAAAATCCCTGTAACAAAAAGTTACAGGGACGAGTTACAGGGATAATAACCCGCGGTTCCACCCTCATTGGCCTTGCAGCCCACCTTCATTGATAGCGGCCCTACTCGGTTCAGGCAGCAGCTCCGAAACGCCTTCCCCGCATTGCCCGGCTCCCATCAACCCGGACTTGCTGCACCGCAGGTACTCCTTTTCTTCCTCGCCTTCATTATGGGACCATTCTAGCAAATCCCGCCGGAAATGTAAAGCATTCCCGCACAATATGACGGGAATCATCCGGGGCTTTTCCTTCAGCATCATTTTACAGCCAACCGTTTCCCCTGCGGCAAAGGCCGGAACGGAAGTACCCTCTCCGCGGGGAAAAATTTGTCCGGATGATGACGATATTTCAGGATGAACCGTCAGTCATGGTACAATAAAGACAGAATAAGCAACCGGATATAAAGGAGGTGCATCTCATGAAGCGTTTTTTATTCTGCGCAGCACTGGCTGCCCTGACCGGACTGTCCTGCCCGGGTATTGCGGCGGAAGGCTCCGCCCCCGCCTCTGTTCCCTTTGCCGCAGCGGTGAAGCAGGACGGAAAGTGGGGCGCCGTTGACGGAGAAGGCCGGTGGATCATTTCTCCCGCCTATGATAAAATTGCCCTTTCCCTGTCTGATAAGGACACCCGGGAGCAGGATCTGGAAAGCGAGCCGGGACGGGATCTGCTCATCGAGGTCCGTCAGGGTAAGCTCCGCGGATTCTATGACCGGGCAGGAAAAGAAATTATCCCTGTTTCCTATATCAGCCGTTCCTCCTGGACAGACGGCGCACTGGCCGTAGAGAATGAACAGGAAAAAATTCTTTTCTACCGGAAGGACGGCACCCGTATCGGAAAAATATATAATCAGGTTTCCGACTTCAAAAACGGCATGGCGATCATCAAGGAAAACGGAAAGTACGGATACCTTGCATCAGACGGAAGTGAAATCGCGCCGGTCTATGAGGAAGCCCGCTATTTTGCGGACGGCCTCGCCCCGGTCAAAACGAAAGGTCTCTGGGGCGTCATTGATGCCCAAGGAAACACCGTTGTCGATCCTGTCTACCGGGATACAGGCCCCTTCTACAGCGACGGTCTCCTGGCCGTGAAGAACAAGGAAGATCTCTGGGGCTTCATCGATGAAACCGGTGCGGAAACGATTCCCCTCACTTACCGGTCAGTCATCCCGGCTTTCAGTGAGCATCTGACAGCCGTGCAGGATCAGAACAAGCGCTGGGGATTTGCCGATTCGGAAGGAAATATTACAGCAGATCCCCAGTTTGCCGCCGTACTCACCCCCTTCTCCGAGGGTCTGGCCGGTGTTGCCACGGTAGACGGGAATGCCTATGTCAGACCGGACGGCACCACTGCCTTTGCGGCGGACTATGAACGTCTTTTCCCCTTCGAGGGCGGAATCGCCGAGGTCGGAAAGGGCGAAGTCCGGCCTGCCGGCGTTTCCGGCGGATTCCCCATTTCCATCGGAATCGGCTGGGGCTGGGGAGGAAGACACCATCACCGCCGTCATTCCCCCGGCTGGGGCTGGGGAATCGGCTTTCCCATCTGGTCCAATCCGCCCTACACCGGCTATGAGCCGATTTCCACGATTGCCGTCAAGCGGGGCTATATCGACAATACGGGGAAAGTGATTGCCGCACCTTCCCTCTCGCAGGTCTTTAAGGCCTCTGAAAAGGGCATCCTTGTTTTCAACGACAGCCGTTACGGCTGGGTCAACCGGTCCGGAGTCTACATCGCCCATACCGTGTATAAGGCCCTGATTCCGAAGGAAGAAGCCAATGCCCTCATCGGGAAAGATGAAGAAAACCGCTGGGGTGTCCTTTCCATGGAAACCGGACAGGAGGAAATTCCTTTCCTCTATAAGGAAATCCGTTATCTCGGAGAAAACCTCTTCGCCTATAAAGCAGACGGCAAGTGGGGTCTCATCGGCAAAGACGGAAAGCCCGTTACGGAAGCTGTCTATCGGGATGTGTCCCTTCTTTCGGAAGGACTTCTGCCCGTAAAAACAAAGGACGGCTGGAAATATATCGCCCCCGACGGCAGCGACCGGATTGCACCGGAAAAGCTTTTTTCCGAAGCGCTTCCCTTCTCCGGCGGACGGGCCGGGGTCAAGCTGAACGGCAAGTGGGGCCTCATCGACACCGAAGGACGCTTTGTCCTCCCGGCTTCTTATGAGCAGCTGACCGTTCTCTGAGTTTTTATTTTCAAAGTTCCCATACAAAAAGGGAGAATGAAGACTGTTTTGCCTTCATTCTCCCTTTTTCATGTTCTACTGCAGCATGGAGCCCAGAATCAGCATGATGGCCACCAATGCCAGCATTTCCTTATTGTTCTTTCCCCGTTCTCCCCGTTTCGCCTCATGGATGCCCCAGTCCCACTTGGTATAAAGCACCACGGAAATCCAGCACATAAAGGAAAATACGGAAACCTTCATCAGCTCTCCCCGGTCAATGAAAGAGAGAAAGCTGAAATCCCGGGCGCTCAGCAGAAGAAGCATCACGCACACAAATCCCGTTGCCGGATAGAGGAAAACCTTCGGTGCCCGCTCTACGATGAATTTTTCCTGCTTCAGTGCGGGTTTTCCCAGAAAATAGACCTTGATAAACCAAAGGCAGATTCCCAGGGGGATAATGTCAAAGAACTGATCGGTATTCATAGCACGCTCCTTTTCGTTCCCTTTATTATGAAGCAGGAGCCCCTGTCCCCGCAAGTCCGCCCATACAAAAACCGCAGGGAAGAATGCCCTGCCGGACATTTTCTCCTGCGGCTTCGGTTTACTGCCTGAGCTGCTTTTCTGTCTTTTCCAGTGCCATTTCCAGCGTATGCCATCCCAGGGTCGCACACTTGACCCGAACCGGCATCTTGGAAATATCCTTCAGCGTAATGGCCGCTTCCAGTTCTTCCAGAGCGCTTTCATCCGTGACCTTGCCGCGGATCATATCCAGGAAAAGCCGGCAGAGCCGGAGGGCTTCCTCCACAGTCTGTCCCTGCAGAAGCTCCGCCATCATGGCGGTGGACGCCTGGCTGATGGCGCAGCCCGACCCGGTATAAGCCAGATCCTTTACGACTCCGTTTTCTATCTTCACTTCAATATCGATATCATCCCCGCAGCTCGGATTGTGTCCGTGCTCATGAACCGTAGGATTTTCGATTTTCCGTTTGTTCGTCTGATCCCGATTGTATTCCAGAATCAGGTCCGTATACAGCTGTTTCAGTTCCATCAGTCGTCATACCCCATCACTTTCCGGACACCCTTCAGCTTTTCCAGGAAGTAGTCCACTTCTTCTTCGGTGTTGTAGAAATAGAAGCTGGCCCGGCAGGACGCATTCACCCCGAGATAGCGGTGCAGCGGCTCTGCACAGTGATGGCCCGTGCGGATGCAGATCCCGTCCTCAGACAGAATCTGCGCTACATCATGAGGATGCACGCCTTCCACTTCAAAGGAAATCAGCCCTTCCTTTTCCTCCGGGTTGTCCGTGCCGATTATATGAATGAAAGGCAGCTTCTTCATGCCCAGAAGGCACCGTGCGACCAATTTCTTTTCCTGCTCCCGGATAGCATCAAATCCGATTCCTTCCACATAGCGGATAGCCGCCACCAGACTGACTGCCCCTTCCACATACTGGGTTCCCGCTTCGAACTTGGCCGGCAGCTCTGCAAAATCCGTATGCTGCTCCTCCACCGTATCAATCATATCTCCGCCCAGCAGGAAAGGCTCCATTTCCTCCAGCAGTTTTTCTTTTCCGTACAGAACGCCGATTCCCCCCAGGGAACACATCTTATGTCCCGAGAAGGCAAAGAAATCGCAGTCCAGATCCTGCACATCCACTCTCTTATGGGGTGTGGACTGCGCGCCGTCCAGAACAACCACGGCACCGTGTGCATGTGCCCTCCGGATCAGAGGCTTCGGATCGAAATCAAGTCCGAGCACATTGGATACCTGCGCAAAAGCCAGGATCTTGACCCGGGGATCGTCAATCTTTGCCAGCTCCTCTTCCGGCCAGTGTCCCGTTTCCTTATCTACATACATGTATTCCAGAGTCGCTCCGGTCTTTTCCGCTGCTCTCTGCCAGTTCACCAGATCCGAATGATGCTCGGAAATCGAAATCAGGATCACATCCCCCTTTTTGAGATGGGTTTCCCCATAGGAACGGGAAATGATGTTCAGTGATTCCGTGGTATTTCTTGTATAAATGATTTCCCGTGCACTGGCTGCATGGATAAAGTCCTTCACCACTTCCTTCGACTGATCATAGACCTCGGAAGCGGAAATGGCGAACACATGAGCGCCTCTGTGAGGATTCCCGTTCTGCCGGTTCAGATAATCCATGACCGCATGCATTACGGGAAGCGGCCGCTGCGTCGTTGCCGCATTATCGAAATAAACAGCCTCCCGGCCGTTCACCTTTGTTTTCAGGATAGGAAAATCCTGTCTGATCCAATTGCTGTTCATTGATTCTCCTTTGCATCCAGCTTTCTGCCGATTTCCGCCAAAACCTCTTCCCGGACAGATGCATCCATCCGGTCGACAACCGGGCGAATCATGGATTCAATCATGATCCGGCGGGCTTCCTCCAGGGAAAAGCCGCGGCTCATGAGGAAGTACAGTGTATTCGCATCCAGCTGACCGGAGCTGGACGCATGGTTTCCCTGCACATCATCTTCCGTACAGAGCAGAAGAGGCAGAGACACATTCTTCGTCTGCGGGGAAAGCTGGATGGCATAGTCGCCTTCATCCCCGACAGAACCGCCGCAGCCCCTGAGGAAATTCAGAGTGCCGCGGAAAATCTTTTTCGCTTTGCCGTCCAAAGCACCGTTTACATTGATATTTGCAGCAGTTTTCCGGCCTTCCTGATCAATGTGGCAGAACAGGTCCAGATGCTGGCTTCCGCCGGCCGCATAAACGATATTTTCCTCCATGGAGGACCGGTCTCCCGCCAGATGTCCGTAGCTGTGCACCGCAGCCGTTTCCCCGCCGATTTCCGCCGCATAAAATTCCGCCTTTGCGTTTTCGCCGCATTCCACGTGGCGCTGGTCGTACACTGCCGTACCGGAAAGGCCGCTGTTCAGCAGGGATGAGGAAAGTTCCGCATCCTTTGCCAGTTCATAATATACGGCCAGGACAGCCGTTCCCTTTTCCGCACCGCCGCGGATGCGCCACACCAGGGAAAGAGAAGCTCCTTCCTCCAGCCGGAACAGGAATGCGCCCCGGAAGTCCGGATTGTCTGCATCTGTTTCCGCCGTCACGGAAAGACGGGCCTTCACCCCGGCAGGAATCACAACAGTATAGACAGCTCCCTTTTCCGCCGCCCGAACCGTTTCTTCCGAGCATCCCCGGAAATCTTCCGGCAGCCGGCCGCCCTCTTCCACATAAGTCATGTCCGAAAAAACCGGCTGTTTTCCCGCCTTCGGTTCTTCAAAGGAAAGCGGTGTATCATTGGTATGCAAGTACCGATATGTAAGAAGCGGCAGACGGTTGATTCTGATTTCTTCCATTTGACCCTCCTTATCCTATAGCGCCTTCGAATTCCAGATCGATCAGGCGGTTCATTTCCACTGCATATTCCAGGGGCAGCGCATTGGAAATCGGCTCTGCAAAGCCCCGCACCAGCATGGCCTTGGCATCATTCTCTGTAAGCCCCCGGCTCATGAGGTAGTAAATATCTTCATCGGGAATCCGGCCGATTTTGGCTTCGTGTCCCAGATCGATGTCGTCATTTTCAATGATGATATCCGGAATCGTATCGGACCGGGATTCATTGTCCAGCATCAGCGATTCACAGCTGATCGAGCCTTTTGCACCGGCTGCCTTCGGTCCGATATATACCACCCCGCGGTATATGGCAGCGCCGCCCGACTTGGAGATAGACTTCGAGCTGATATGAATGGACGTATCTTTCCCGAGTGCTTCCACCTTGGAACCCGTATCCAGGAACTGTCCCTTTCCTGCAAAGGTAATGCCGGTAAATTCGCAGGTAGACCGGTCGCCCTTCAGCACCGTATCCGGATACAGGCAGGATGTATGGGAACCGAAGGAACCGGATACCCATACCATATGCGCATCATCCTCCACAAGAGCCTTCTTGGTGTTCAGATTGTACATATTCTTTGACCAGTTTTCGATGGTGGAGTACCGGAGAGAAGCTCCCTTTTTCACAAAAAGCTCCACCGCTCCTGCATGCAGGTTGGCCACATTGTACCGCGGAGCCGAGCAGCCCTCAATAAAATGACAGGATGCTCCTTCCTCCACGATGATCAGCGTATGCTCAAACTGACCGGCTCCCGGCGCATTCAGGCGGAAATAGCTCTGAAGGGGCATCCGCACATGAACTCCCTTCGGCACATATACAAAGGAACCGCCGGACCAGACCGCATAGTGAAGCGCCGCAAATTTATGGTACGACGGCGTGATGAGCTTTCCGAAATACTGCTGAATCAGTTCCGGGTATTTCTTTACTGCCGTTTCAAAATCCACATAAACGACGCCCTGCTCCTCCAGCTCCTTCTGAATATTGTGGTAAACCACCTCGGAGTCATACTGAGCCCCTACACCGGCCAACGATTTTTTCTCCGCTTCCGGAATGCCCAGACGGTCGAAGGTATCGCGGATATTCTGCGGCAGATCCTCCCATTTCGCCTTCATGTCCGTTTTCGGGCGGACATAAGTATCGATATTTGTCATATCCAGCTCGGAAATATCCGGTGCCCACGGCGGAATATCCAGTTTCTGATAAATTTTCAGTGCCTGCAGACGTTTCTGCAGCATCCACTCCGGTTCTTCCTTCTTCGCGGAAATTTCACGGACAATCTCCTCTGTCAGGCCCGTATCCGCTTTGTAAGAGTACTCCACCCGGTCCTTAACATCGTAGATGCTGCGGTTGATTTCCTCCACATGGCTTCTCTGCTTATCCCCCATAGTCACACCTCTTTGCGGTAAGCATCAAATCCGTTTGTTTCAATTTCATCCACCAGCTCAGGTCCGCCTTCCCGGACAATCCGTCCGTCAATCAGCACATGAACGAATTCCGGCGTAATGAATTTCAGAATCTGATTCAGGTGGGTAATCAGAAGGATAGCATTGTTTTCATTGTGATATTCGGATATATTCCGGGAAACCTGACGCACTGCATCCACATCCAGGCCGGAATCGGTTTCATCCAGCATGGCCAGCTTCGGTTCCAGAATCCGCATCTGCAGGATTTCGCTTTTCTTTCTTTCCCCGCCGGAGAATCCGTCATTGAGATAGCGGTCCGCATAGGAAATATCCATCCCCAGATCCTCCATACGCGCCTTCATGAGACGCTTGAAAGGAAACAGACGCTGCTGCTTCCCGGAAATGGTCGTCTTTGCCGTACGGATGAAATTTTCCATGGTGATTCCCGCCACCGATATGGGATTTTGGAAAGAGAGGAAAATTCCCAGCTTAGCTCTTTTGTCCACGGAAAGCTCGGTAATGTCCTGTCCCTCAAAATAAATGCGGCCTTTTGTAATCGTATAGGCCGGATTGCCCATAATCGCATGAAAAAGGGTGGACTTGCCGGCGCCGTTCACGCCCATGATGACATGCACTTCACCGGTATTCACGGTCAGATTGATTCCGTGAAGGAGTTCTTTATTTTCTACAGATACGTGGAGGTCTTCCACGCGAAGCAATTCACTCATAAGTCACCTCATATGTAACCCTGGTATAAAATCATAAATCTTTATGCGCATGCGTTCCTGCGGAGCGCATTTTATTCATAAAAGAGCCCCTGAAAAAATTCAGGGCATCATCCGGGCCGGCTGTTTTTTTCCTGTTTTGGGGAAAATCAGAAATTTCCGTCCGGCGGTTCTCTATATAAATAAAATTCTATGTGACATTATACCATGAATCATTGAATCGATAAACCTCTTACCCGGGGATTCCCTTTGATTTTTAGAAATTTTTAACCGCTCTGCCCGTTTCGGGAGAAATTTTTCCGCTCCGTCAAAGTTCCTTTCAAAAATCCCGCTCCTGCAGCGCCGCATTTTCTAAAGCGGCGGCCTTTCGGAATACACGGTTCCCGTCGGAAGTCCGCACAAAAAAACAGGGGAACGCCGCATGAGACGCTCCCCTGTTTCTGCCTTATTTTTTCGAATCGAAATTCACATCAGCAAACCATTTGTCGTAAATCTTGTCGTATTCCCCATTGCTCATGAGTTTGGCCAGTGCCTGATTGATGTCGCTCTGCAGCTGTACATCCTTCTTATTGAGCAGCATGACGAAACCGCCTGATCCTGCCAAGATGCCCGCAGGCTTCAGCTTTTCCTCTCCGCCGTGCTTCATGTAGTAGTAAGCAGCCGGCATATCGGTAATGAGAGCATCTGCTTCCTTATTTTCCACTGCCCGGAAAGTCGCATCATGATAATCATAGGTCTTGACTTCCGCACCGTATTCCTTTGCGGTCTGTTCATAAACAGTTCCTTTTTCCACAGCAACGGTCTTTCCTGCCAGATCCGCCGGATCATGAATGGTTTCATTATCCTTCGAGGCCAGAATCACTGCACTTTCCTTGCTGTAGTACATGTTGCTGAAATTGACCCGATCCGCCCGATCCCTGGTCATGTCAATGGCACTGACCGCGATATCCGCCTTGTTGGCCTCTATGGCCGGAACCAGTTCATTAAAGGGAATGCTCGTATAGGTCACATCCGCCCCGATTTCCTTGGCTACCGCTTTGGTGATATCTGCATCAAAGCCGACAATATTTCCCGCTTCATCCTTAAAATAAAAAGGCGCATAGGTTGCGGTTCCTGCCACCCTCAGCGTCCGATGCGCAGATGAAGCCGGCGCCGGCGATGAAGCGGATTTTGCGGTGTCTCCGCCGCAGCCTGCCGCACCGAGAACAAGCGCAGCCAGACCGGCCGCTGCCAAACCAAACCTGATGACTTTCATAATCATCCCTCCCCGGAAATACTTTCCGAAAAATATCTGTTTCTTCTCCCTCATTATAAAAGGGCGCGCCTGCCTTGGCAAACACCGGAATGAGAAATTTTCCCTGCCGCCGGAAAAGCTCTCTCCGCCCGGTCCCCCTCCGACTCTGCAGCAAAACGGCGCCGCCCGCCGGAAACGATGGGTATCGTCCTCCGCAGGCAGCGCCGCCTCATTCATCCGTTATGCTTTTTTGCCGAACCACTTTTCGTAAATCTTATCATAAGTTCCGTTTTCATGGAGCTTATTCAGAGCAGAATTGACAGCTGTCTCCAGTTCCTTATTGTCCTTCTTCATAGCAATGGCCATCCCGACTGCATCCTTTACGGAACCGACCGTCTTCAGATCCTTATCAGCGCCCTGCTTCAGATAGTAGCGGCCTACCGGCTGATCGATGGCTACCGCATCTAGCGTACCTGCCTGCAGTTCCATGAATGCCTGGGAATTGGAATCCAGCTGCTTCACCTGTGCAGGATTCCATTTCTGGGCTTCCTTGACCTGTTCCGTTCCGACCTGCGCCCCTACATTTTTGCCGGCAAGATCGCTCCAGTCCTTAATGGTATCATTATCCTTGCGGACAATCAGAATGAAGCCGTCATCGGTAAAATAGGGGTCTGAGAAGGTAACCTGCTTTGCTCTTTCCGGCGTTGCATTCATCCCGGAAATAACCAGATCGATCTGTCCGGACTGTACTGCAGGAATCAGCGCATCAAAGCCCATGCTCTTGAATTCCATTTTCGAGCCCATTTCCTTGCACAGGGCATCGGCCAGATCCAGATCGAACCCTACATATTTGTCATCCTGTGTAAATTCAAACGGCGGGAACGTTGTCTCCGCACCCACACGGATGACCTTCGGCACGCCGTTTGCATTCGTTTCCGTCTTGCTGTCTCCGCAGCCGGCTGCAAAGAATACTGCTGCAGCAGAACCGATGGTCAAAGCAAATTTTACTTTTTTCCCTAACATGATCCTTCATCTCCGATTCTTAATGGGAAGAAAAGGAGGACAATTGAATGTTTATGCATTTTCTTTCGGATATACGGGGAAAAACTTCCCTCTGTCCCTGTTTTCTTCCTTAATTATGATTGAATAAAAATATATGATTTTTGTATTATAGTACCAAAAGCCCATAAGACTGTCAAATCGCTGCATTTTCATTCCGCACTGCCCGTTTTTCTTTCCCGTCTTTCGTTGGCCTTTTTTCCGCGATTCTGCTATGATGAAGTATGTGTGTTATTCTTTCTTTATTACTGTATATCGTTGCTGTACCGGCTGG